>JAAUXT010049500.1_pt1 | contig 19257 bp, 17 predicted proteins | sample 7278171 | NCBI WGS metagenome assembly JAAUXT01 (sample SAMN14350112, study PRJNA611818) | marine sediment metagenome | isolation source: surface marine sediment (1.8m) | place: French Polynesia: Moorea | collected 2018-08 | reverse complement strand
TTCAAAAATTTTCAGCCAACAGGACCCACTAGTGAGTGTTTATGCTAGGTTCAGGGCCATTGGGCCTGGGAAACAGCATAAGTATCATTTGTGTTCTTGTAGCCGAGGAGGCTACATCTCATTGGGGCTCTTGAGAGTTACGATTTTGGTTTTCTTATGTGGGGGCAGCCATTATACAGGTCTTGGGGCTGCCATTTTGTTTTGCAGCTCTACAGCTCTACTATAGATATCAGACTATATGGATATAGGGCTGCCATTTTGTTTTGTGGCTCTGTTATGGATTTCTTCATCTACGGCTTGAGCGACAAGTGACCTGACGGTCATCTCGTTTGAACGATGAACCAGTGTACAATTGGGCCGGACCCACGTTTCATCTGCACGCTGGCCAACATCATCCGGAAGCCCTCTATTTTGAACACAAGAAGGCCAGTAGATCTGCACCGAGAAAGCCCGCAGTTGCACGCGGTTAGCATTGCGCACAGCCAATTTGTCTCTGATGGTCAGCATTACTTCTTGGCAAACTTGGCCGACAGGAAACTTAATTAAAGATCTCAGGGGTGGGAAGATTGGGGTGAGTCAACCCCTCCCCTGTGAAGTCAACCGTAAGTTGATTTTTTCCACTCTCCAGTCAACTACCGGTACGTGTGCAGACACGCATAGACACACATGCGGACAGTGATCACCAGCATTCCTTTTCTGACCCCAGAGTCTTGCTGAGCCCGGTAACATCGTAAATTGTACAAACGCTGTGTTGAAAACAAAAACAAAGTCCGTCACCACAACTTTCAGAACATTGGACAATAAATATGAACACGCAGATCAGAGATCTGAATAGCATCTGGGTTTCACTTCCACCAAGGTAAATTGCAACATCAAATTTTCTGTGCAAAATATTGACTCCACGAAAAAAAAGAAACTTTCCAATGCGAACACAGATTTATAATCTCACAGCCCAGCATATCCAGCTGTCCGTTTCCAAGCAATTCTGCATCGTGGCAAGACTCGCACACACCGGTGCAAATTTCAGTCACACAAGACCACCCACATCCCGCTCGTTCAATGCCTGTTGGAGGTGGCCTGCCACGTCGGGGAGGCCATGGTGGCGGCGACTCTGTGCACAGTGATGAACTCGTCCACGTTCAAGTTGGCTTCGTACTGCTGCCTCAGTTCCTGCATCGCCTGCTCCTCGATCTGAAGTGCAAAACGCGAGCAATGTTGCCTTGACAGGTGATGACCACAAAACACTGGTGTCTTCGGAATCTGTAGCGAACTTGCTGACTCTGGTACCTCACCTGAATGAGCGACAGTGGTTTGTTGGTGGCTTTGTGGAGCGACTCTCTCTGTTGAATTTCGTCCTCAACAATTGAAGAAAACTTCACCGCCTGGGACTCGACAGTCTTCTTCGTCCACGGGTTCTCCTTCGGACTTGTAGGGGTTCTGAGTCCTGCGCTTGGCGGCGAATTTTGAGCTGGAACAGCCTTCGGCTGTGACAAGCCCCAGCTGAAATGAAGAACAAATCATGCACAAAATTTGCATGTTGAACGTATCCATGGTTCAGTGAGCGCTGCGTTCACATCAATTTTACCTCAGTGAGAAATAATCGCCACGACCGGACGTCGGCGGGCTGCTGCTCTGAGCTGCAGAAGGCGGCAGCTTCACCTCCGACTTCTCGTCGTCCAGCATGAGATCCTTGAAAGAGGACACCACCGTGCCAATGCCAGAACTTCCCCTGAAACAAGAACACTTGTTGGTGTTGACACGCACATTGAGAATGGTGCCAATGTCTGTGAGAAAAGACCTTGTCATAAAATCTGACTTGCTGATCATCCCCCAAAATAGTGTGCAAATTCTAACATCCGATGTGTGTGTGTGTGTGTGTGTGTGTGTGTGTGTGTGTGTCCGAGAGTGAGTGTGTGTGTGTGCATGCGTGCGTGCGTGCGTGCGTGTGTATGTGTGTGTGGTCATTGAAGGGGCTCCTTATCTGCACAGTCATTTTCTGCGTACCATCCAGTCCAAGCTTGTTTTGGTTTCGTGCCTTCGACTGGAGGAGAGTCAATGTGCTGCTTGATCTCTGGACGGTCAATTGGCAAATCCAACTTCTGTTTTTTGGCCAACCTTCTCTTCTCATTGTTTGACAGTTTCGGCTTTGTTGAAGGGGCGACTCTGTAAGAAATATGACACGCAATCAAATGTGAGTGTCTGAATCACAAGACAGAATGTTCTTCAAACGATGCAAACGCTTTTCACAAACCCCCAGAAAGTCTTCTGCTGTTGCGAAGATTGTGCTCTCATTTCCTCAGCCATAATATCCCTCAGGTTCTGCCCCATGTTCGACCGTGGAGGTGAAGACGCTTCCAGTTTCTGAAAAGATATGAATGACAACAAGACTCAACAACTCGACTTGCCTATTTTTGACCACTGTTTGTGTGAATCCTTCCCAAATTGGCTACTGACCTGGTCTGGCAGGTCTGTCTGTTGGGTAGGACAGCCAGATTCTCGATCGTGTCCCTCAGCGCTCGACCGCTTAGCTGTCCACACTGGCACGAGATTCGGGCGAGAAATTTGAATGGTCAATCCGTCGGGCCGAGGTGGCTCATCCTACAACAATTGAGGAAACATAAAACAACAATTGAGGAAACATAAAACAAACTATCCTACGTGTTTGAAAGCTGCACCTCTTTTTTCAGAATGTTTCTCGCACGTACTTGGGATGAATGTTTGTGGTCGCCGGAAGCAAAGTTCAGCTCCAGGGGAAAATCTAAATCTGATCCGATGGAGATTTGTCGCTCACTGGACTTCCTCTTCCTCACATCATCAGAGTCCGACTCGTCACCTGCAAAGAAAATGTTGTGTGCTCCATACTGCTGGCATGATAGAACACGCAGTGGCCTGTTTGTTCGAGCATCTGTGGCTGTCTTGCGCAGTTGCAGTTGCTCAACATTCGTACCAATGCTACTTGTCTTGGCTCTGCTTTTCTTTCCCTTCTTGGCACTTTTCTTTCCAGACGTGACCTCATCCTTGGTATGCTGGTCAGGCTCAGTCATGTCGCTGAGTTCGAAGCCCTCATACTCGCTTTCGAGCAGCTCGAGTTCCTCCGTGGATGGAGGCTCGTCGTAGGGAGTGATCAGTCGTCGGTCCATCCCAGGCACCTGCGTAGAATTTATGAAATAACTTTGCAACTATTTGGAGCGTACGCGCTTGCATTTATCCAAGAACAAGTTTTGGCACACACCACATTTCGGTAAAACGTGGTCAATTCATCCGCCACTTCTGCTGACAGTACGTCCAGAGACCTGCAAGCAAATTTCGCACAAATCATTGAGTATCGATCGCTCCCGAGGTTCGAAAGAAACAATGATGCAACAAAGAGTCCTGACCTGGTCTCCAGAAGTGCAGCCAAATTCAGACAGACGAACTGTTGACACGTTCTCTTCAGCCGATTTGCATTGTATATTGACGCGAATTCCAACACTTCGCAAACGTTCTTCAGCAGCACTGCAACGCGAACTCACACAATAGTCTCTCACCGCTGACACTCCATTCAAACCGGATTTGTGCAATGAAAACACTCACGCAGATGAGCAATACGAGCTTCGCAGATGTGTTTCAGGCGGTTGATGAGCAGCTGATCCGCCACGACCAGGATGTTGCACAACAGCTCTACGTCTTCGCAAGCTGAAAAACCACGGTCGAGTCACGCAATGTGCAAACCAGCTGAAACAACAGCCGAGTATGAGGACGTTACACGTACAGGTCACCACTCCGCCGTCGTCCGTGTACAAGTAGTTGATGACAACTTGGAGAATGTCGCCTGGTATAGGAAGCGTCAATTCCCCCGAGGCGCTTGTCTGTAATTCCAGTGAACACGTGAATCTCAGACTTGTATCTCCAGTGCAAATAACAGCGTCTTGTCAGAGAATACTTTTTCACCTCAATCCATCCGGACGCCAGCATACTGCGGAAATACTCGAGCCTGGCAACCAGCACGCATTTGTGACATTTGACAGAGACGTCGTCGGTTCCTCTGATGCAGATGTCATGCAGCATCAGACTGAAAGACAATGTCGGGTGAAGTTGCAGTTTGTGTCCCTTGGGTTTCGGAGAAGTGGGCGATGTGCTTGTCATGAAGTTCTTACTGTTTGTTCCTTTCGAATCGTGGATGCGGTGGAGTGAGATGCTTCCCGTGGACACCTTCGACTTTCCCGTTCACCCACTTCACAGCGTCAAGCCTGCAAAACCCAATTTGTCAAGTCTCGCGCACCTTGGTTGGACTGACCCACCTTGTGCTACTTGTGGCTTTGCAAGACTGAGAACTTTACCTTTTCACCAAGGACTTCACACCAAATCGCGAGGCCGTCTGCTGCAGCAGAACAACAGGATTCTTGGTTCTGGGTTGGTCCGTCGGAATTGCTGGCCCCTTCTTTCCCTCTTTGGTGCCTTTCTTCTTCTTTTTGTTTCCGTACACTTCAAATGCAGATTGCTTCTTTCCGTCATGGACACTGTACGTGGGCTCTGGTATGTCGACATCCATTTTGGTAGACGACTGGTCCACGCGATCCGTTGCAGCAAATTTCGCCCCAATGGTCAACAAATCACAGGTGTCAGTGTAAATGAACTTCATCATCTGCAGGAATATGTCGTCGTTGACATTTTCGACGCGGACTTTCAACTTTTCACCGTCGTGTGGCTTCACTCCTTGCTCCGTGAACAACTTTCGGAAGTGATCACTTTTACATGCCAGGATGTACTTGTGAGCGGGGATCCGTTGGATTCCCACCTGAAATCAAAAAGACTGATTGATCGTCTAACAAACCAATTTGTCTGACTTTACCAAATTCCATATTGCACACCGTGCTTTCAGATCCATCTTCAATCGACAAGTGACAAAGTACGAGCGCCACAAAAATAAGAAAACTTCACCTCCAACACAACATCGTGGATGACGTCAAATTCGTTCGCTTCGTCTCTGAGCACAGCCATGTCCGCGCCCATCTTGCTGTCTTCTACCGTTGGGATTTCGGTCAAGCTGCACCATGGCAAAATTTCAACTTTATCAAAGCTGAATTTCACACACCCAAGACAACGGTCAGGCCACTTCTTCAAAATCACACACTTACTTCGCATTTGGCTGAGCTTGAAGAGCAGTGAAGTTGTTGCCCTTTTTGTCCACCACAATGTTCACAGCTCTGTGAATGAGCGGAAGCCTTTCGACAGCGATGTGTTCAATCTCTTCCCTTTCCACCAGGTCAGTGACCGTCATTGTGAACGTGTCAACCGGGGGTGAGCTTGCCAAGTTGAATTCTGTAAAGAACAACAGCCCCGTCCCCGTTCAGAATTCGATCAGTGTTCATCTCAGTGACAAATCAAGAAGCGTTGAAGAGAAGAGCTGTTACCCTTCTGTCCACCAGGTGGAGTCGTGACAGATTTTTGTCGCTTCTGCGGTATTGTGGCTTTGAACGCTTCGCCCTCAGTGGTCACAAAAGTGAAGTTTTGCACGCTCAGTGACATTTGCTTGACGTGAAGAGATCTCTTCACCGACCACATGCACCTCTTGAGATTTGGTTCCGAGCCCCTCCAAATGTAGACCTGAAATATTTCCGGCGAATCACCTGAATTCTGTGATTGTGCGTGTGACAGGTGACCGGACAAACATTTCATATCTCTGACTTGTGACATTAACAAGAATGCTACGCATAAAAAGCGTGTGGTCCATAAAAATGTTCGCAGTTCATAAATACCTAAATACCTTCACTGATCATTTTTCACCCATTTTCCAAAAAAATTTTCTAGGACCACTCTCTAGGACCACTTTCAGCACGGGGGGGGGAGGTTAGGACCACCTTTACAAAAATGGTCAGAAATAATCACTGATCACTTTCCAACCATTTTTTGAAAAAAATTTCTGGGACCACTTTCTAGGATCACTTTCTAGGACCACTTTCCAGGACCACTTTTCCAAAAATGGTCAGAAATGATCACTGATCACTTTCCAACAATTTTCTGAAAAATTTTTCTAGGACCACTTTCTAGGACCACTTTCTAGGACCACTTTTCCAAAAATGGTCAGAAATGATTACTGATCACTTTCCAACCATTTTCTGAAAAAATTTTCCAGGACCACTTTCTAGGACCACTTTTCCCAAAATGGTCAGAAATGATCACTGATCACTTTCCAACCATTTTCTGAAAAATTTTTCTAGGACCACTTTTGTGCACACACACACACACACACACACATACAGACTGATGGTGATTCCACTAGGCGTGTGGTCGAGACCCTTCGGGACCACACGCTTAAAAACACAACACAGTTTTCAGTCGATACTCACCTTCCCAGCAGAGTTGAGAAGCAGAATGACCAACTCATACCCTCCTTTTTCTCGCAATGTCTCCAAGTCAGTGCTGTGATCCAGATGACCTCCACTGACTGCAATTTGCTCAATGTCCAACCATCTGTTGAAGAAAGGTTTTGCTTTCAAAACTGCGAACGCAGACAAGAAAACAAACAAAACCGATTCTACACGTGAACGATTTGGATTGAATGCATTTGGAACTGACCTTTCAGACAGTAGGTCATTTATCAAAGCACTTGCCCCCTTTCCCCTCCCTGCATTGCACCACGCACTCACTTGGAAGCGATTTTGCGGCACTGGTACTCATGCAGCGCGTACACGTCGCCCCGACCCGACGCTACGATAGTCGCGGCGTCTGACGCCGCCACATGCTTCACGGCAAAGTCCTTGTGGTTGAACGCAGATACCATGCGCGGCTGGGTCACCAACAACTCCCCCGGCACCTTCAGATGACCTGAAATCAACAAATGAGTTCGAATTTGTGTTTTCGTTCTGTTCACTTCAAAACGCGTGAAACGTGCGTGCACCTCCAGAACCGTGACGTACCAAGTTGACCGGCATTGAGACCAAACGTGAAGACAGCGCTGTCGGTGTGGACCACACTGTGAAATCTCTGAGCGAAAATGCCCTTGACGTCCTTTCCTTTCAAGCTTTTGGCATTCACCTGAAGAGGAGAAATCAGTGTCGAAACTTTTCAGTTCGCGAAAAGAGAATGCCAACGTAAAACAACAAAATCAACGTGTGTTGTTCTCTCTTCGCACTCCAACCACATGTCAGACGTCGTACCATCTTGGGGATCAATTGGTTCCCCTGCGGAGGAAGGATGCCCAGTTGATGACTCTCGTTCAGACCGCAGCTGTACATACTTCCACTGCAAAAGAATTGGAGAACAACTTTCAGCGATTCTCTTGCACCACGCTCATCTGACACAGTGAATGACTATTGATTCAGAATAATGTGCTGGCGCGCCACATGCAATATGCAGCACATGCTCACTTCTCCATCAGCAGAAGCGTGTGGTCCCGAGCAGCCGAAACCTGCTCACAGAATTGCGAATTGAGGCTTTCAATTTGTTTTGGCATCTGAAACAGCAGAGACACAGTGCTGAATTTGACAGAGAAAGTGCGTTTTACTTTGGACATATATATGTCACACAATTCACGTACAAGGTACGTCTGCTCATTTCCGTGACCCAGTCTTCCGCCTCGTCCGTGCCCGCAGGTGAAGACTCTGCCATCAGCGCTCAGGAACACCGTGTGATACTTGCTCATCGCAACCTGAAAGACAACGGCACGTGAAGAACTTATGATGGTTGGGTTGGTTCAAGTATCAAACAAGAATGATGGCGTTTCGTGTCACTATCAGGCAGCTCAACTGGTCGTCCACCCCTTCCCGTCAACAGACATCCGAGAAATAGATCTGTGGCACTCGTCACGACTTGATCTCCCACCAGTCGAGACTGACCTGTTTGATGCTGATGTTCTCCTTTCGGAAGAAGTCTATGATTTCCGGCTGCCTTTTTCTGTGCTCAGTATCATGCCCGAGTGTGAAGTTGGAGTTGTCACCCCATGAATAAGGTTCATTCAGACCTACAAAACAAACCATTCGTTGATTGCACAATTCTCACAGCAATTCGTGCACAAAAATGAAGGGTCTCACTGCAGAATGAACAAAACAGCAGCAAACCAGTTGATACGAATTCCACGTGAGGAAGCCTGTCCTTCATTGCCAGGTCCAGAGGTGCAAGACCTTCTTTGTCCCTGGTGTTCAAGGTTGCACCGCACTACAAATCACGAATGGGCATATTTTCCTTGATTTTCTCACGCACAAAAAAACCCCACGTTTTTCTTTCGAGAACAAAGTTTGCGTGCTTACGCTCAGAAGAAGCCGCGCCGTTGTGATCTGGCCATAAAACAACGCTCTGTGCAATGCAGTCCAGCCCGATTCCAAATCTTTTGTTGTCAGATCAATCTTTTTGTCTTCAATCAGCCACTGTGCCAACTCCCAACTGAAGTGAAAGGACAACGTACTGTAGCGATGCAGCCAACTTTCCCGAAGCAGAACTTCCGCGGACAACCTGAGTCGGTCAGCGCGTCAGCGATCAGTTGTCCTCGTCAGCGTATCATAGATGCTCATTCAACGGATGTGCGTAAAACAAGCAGCGTTGATAGACGGCCAGACGCTGTTCAGTACTTCCAACTACGGACACAAAACTTCTGATCCCAGCCATCGAACTCACTCGCACTTCGGTGGACGACTTCCAAGAGACAGACAACACAAAAACTTACTTTCCCTTTGCAGCCGCCATGTGCAAAGCATTCCTTCCAAATGTGTCACTCACAGAACTGCAGTTGTGACACTTGGACAGATACAGCTGCAGTTGTCTCGTTGCCCCCTTGCTGCAGGCAGAGGCCAACTGTTTTCCGTGCTGCTTCGATCTGCATTTCGGGCCACAATCCATGACCAGTCGAGGCATTTTCGACCCTCGGCTGATATCCATTGCTTCACGACTGTTTTGTGCACTTGTTGATGCAGAATCTTTCTCTGTTGAGTAACAGGTACTCCTTGAGAAACTGCCCTTTGCGGGCGATAGGCAGTCCCTGGCACCCTTACAGGGTTGCCATGCTGTCAGCTAAAGTGCCATAATCGTCCTAAAAACCTGAAACACAAGTGTGGCAACAAGGGTTAAACGGTGACTGTCAGCTGCTGTTTTGAGAGAGGCGTGTTGTGTCACACGGAGAACATAACGCGGCGAAAGACTGGCAGACCATGGACACACAGTCCAGTGCTCAACAGTGAGCTGTTCAGCAGACACCCAGGCCGCCAAACCAATCTGCATTTCATGTGGATCAACGTGAGTACCATCTGATTGGTACTCGTTTGTTTTCGACCGGCAATCTGTCTTGCGCGTAACTTGTTTGCCAGGACTTGTCACCCTGTCACTTCTTCAGTGCAATTTTGACCATTGAGAGACTGCACGACTGGGTGCACCCAGAATCAATTTTGAAATCCAGACTACAATTGTTTTATCGAAACTGAAACCCTACCCAAAGCTACTCCATGGTGAAAGGCGCAACAAGCATGTTCAAATTGATGCAATCCTCGCAGCATGAGGCAGGAAACAAGATTATTGCACCACAACTTGAGAGAGAAAAATACATGTCCGCCATCTTTGTCTTGTTGGAACTTCTAAATGTAGAGACTAATTCCAGATCTCACCAACTGTGAACTCTCAGAAAATTTAAAACAGATTTACAACAAACCTATTAAAATTCCAAAAAATTTCTTGAATTCACCATTCTATCTTTTCGATCAAACAAATATTTTTTATCAAATCTACTTTGAGAGTACCGAAGGGGTGCTCCAGATTTGTGGCCAGTGGAGGAGATCTAGGTCACCGCGCGAAAGTTGCTTTCTGCAAATGTAGAACTCAAAATACTCTAGAAAGTTCGGTTTTGTGAAAGTTGCATTTGATCATCATGTCAGTCGTAAGGTTCAGATTGTCAGTACAGATCTTACAACCAGTAGTCGTCGGGGTAAGTTCCAACTTCGTGCCTCAAGCGAAAGAATTGTGAAGCTGCATCGGTCAGAGAAACTGGAAATCGCAGACGCCATCACATGCGAAATCCTAAAAATTGAGCGAGAAGCAGCTGTGACACTTTTCATTATCTTCAGTTCCAACACGACAAAATTCAATGTTTGCAGACAAAAGTGTCCACTCTTGGACGGTGAGATCCATCTGTAGCAAAAGGTTGAGTGGGTCCTCCGCCTCCCCCCCCCCCCGGTTGATCTCGGGTTGGGAGAAGGCCAACCCAATTTCGGTCGGGAGCGGAGCCTGCCCATATCAAGGGCCCACCCATCCAGTTTGGTCGCATTCCCTTTCCCGAGACAATATTTCAGGGCAGGCCCGACCATGGCACCTGCCTCAAACGATGTGGGTGGTTCCTGCCCGCTGGACGTAGTTCCTCGCGACGCAACTGTATTCAAGGTTCTGCTTTCTTGTTTGAAATTTGCCAGCAAATTGAGGGGGGAGGACCAGATTTTGTTTGGTGATTGGGTCCAACCCGACGCGCCGCCCACTTGGTTTGGGAATGTGTCAAACTTTGATGAACAAATTTGCACCTGCAAAATTTAGGTGGTGACACCCCCCCCCCCGCCCCACTCGGTGGGACAGGATTGCTTCAATTGCAGGGCGCGGTGCGTGCCTGCACACCAACTAACGAGGCGCCCGTGCTTCTTGACCCGCCTCCAGAACACAGAAAGGCAAGATTGGGAGAAATTGTCTTTTGCCTGACAGGTCCACCCAAGAGTTTCCCTGTGATATTGTTTCTTTGGTCAGAGGGTGGTGTGGGTGTGGCAAGGCAAGAATAGAACACCAAATGCACGCAAGAAAACTGCTAAACATTAGATCTATATTTCGCAGTTTGTGTCAGATAGCCTGCTCGTGTCGGACCCACTGTCAACACATGTATACACCGTACAGCAAGCTTCAATGAAGCAAGAAGAAAAAGAAGCAAATTCTTCACATTCGGCCGTTGATAGTCCGTTTTCCGTTAGAGGATGCGAGGAAAAACGGGTATTTGTTGTGTACGTTTCCTCTGGTATTTGATGTGCACCTTTCTCGAAAAGAACCGTGATGTTGCAACCATGTCGCTGCTTCTTTCTTCCTGTGCGTGTGGGTAAACAAACTACGAAAGTAGTAAATCTCAACTTCTGCACAGAGCTAGCAAGATCGCAGACAGCGAGCGCTGCTGAGAGCGTTCTCAAAAGGCAAGCGATCGACCGCCACGCATGTGGCAAATTACATACCCGTCTTTTCTTGGATCCCAAAAGCAGCTTCAGAGTGCAGATGAAATTTATGGATTTTGTACCACAACTAAACGCGTCGATAAACCAAACGGGACTTTCGCTCCTGGGTATAGGAGCTGTGATGAAATGAGCTTTAGCTTCAGAAGTTGTCTTTCAAGATAAGGATAAGAGCGGATTGTTGGTTGCTGGCAACATTTTCTCTCTGCTGAACTGAGTGGTGATTGCATGACGTTGGATCATAACCTTTACAGCAACATAAATCAGGTTCTACTGGTGCAGGCAGAAATATGGAGATGAACTTTAGTGATGCAGTTCTCCCTTCCTGGTCCTCGGGGCCGTCTCTTTTCAGAAAAGTAATTGTCTCGTTGAACTCTATTTTCACCGTGGGCTGGGCTTTTGTTTTTCATCGGGAGTAACGACGTGACCTGCAAAAGGGAATCTAGACCGAAGCAGGCTTGGACAGTACATTTTCAGTCCGCCCGGGGCAACTGTCGAACCAAACCACAGAAAGTAGCATGGAATTTAATTTAGAAATGTCGCTGGAGTCTCCAGATGCCATCTGTTTCTGGTAAGATATGGAGGCCTTGCATCCCCTGGTTCTATCAAAGTCTGCATCAAGAATCGTTTGGTTGGGGGGTTTGCTCAGGACTTCTGCTGAGAACGGTTTGTGAAGCTATTTACACGTGTGCAGCAGAAAGGAACAAAATGAACTTGGAAGAGGGGGGCGCAGGGGAAATTGGGAACGTTCGATGCACGGCGTTACGGGTTGATCGACCGAATTTTAAAGAGTTCTTGAAACGGCTGCTGTGGTTGCTTGGACAGCAAGAAGAATGCTTCCTATTCTGCCCTCGTTCCAAGGAAAAGTCGATCTGGATGTAGACTAAATGTCGGTGTTGCAACTCACGCAGACACAGTTTGTTCTTTTCCTTTCCTGTTTGGTTTTGTTTGTGGCAATACGAGGACCCATTGTTGTTGCACACAGAGAACATTGGCTTTTGTCTGCGGGTTCCTTTCCAGAGATCCTGTGACACGAGTGTGTTTGTTGTGCAGTCTTTTTTGTGGCTGAAATATTTGCGAGGCAGTCCAATTCATCCAAAGTCACTGGCACATGTCTGCTTTGCAACGTCTGGTTGACTTCTGTTTCTGTGGTTGTTCGACAGACGGAAGGAACCAGGTGTCCTGTTTGGTGAGAAGTGTAACGCACGACAACTTGAGCGTTTTGCAGGTAAATTACAGGGGAGAAACGAAATCCAAATTGGCAGCAAATGTTTGGAGAATGGTAATTACTCTTGATTGATTTTCCTCGCAAAAAAGGTTCATCTCCTTACTTTCCCATGTGCTATTCCCTGTGGGAAGCATAAAACATTTTCCTTGATTTCTCCCACTTCGCAATCAATTTCTCGGGTTGGGCAAAGAGGAAGATGGCTCTGTGGTTGGCGCTGCACTGTCCACATAGTCTTGGATCAACATGTTATTTACTTATGTGGTTCCACTCTGCAAATGGGCCTGCAGTCTTGAGACATTGCGCTACTTCTTGAGCAAAGGCAGTGAGAGGAAAGGAAAATATTGTTGCCTGAGCTCCCCCGCGTGGGCTGTGGTCATTCGCAGGTTCCTGGACAGAAGAGCTTCGTGGTGGAGTGTCCCAGGCGCTCTGTTGTTCTTGTCCGTGTGTTCAAACACAAGTTAAATGGATTTCCGTTGTCTTCGCCACCACTCCACTCTATGTGTCCCTTGATTGGTTGATTGGTTGGACTGACCAAGACTGCATGGTGTCAGTTGTCACAAAGTTAATTCTGTCAGGTTTCGTGCGTGCACGTACGAATCCTGGATCTCTGGGCAATTTTTGGTTCACACAAGCAGTTTGGCGAATCAAAAAACGTGTCTGCAATCGTGACAACACGTGTGTGACACACACACACACACACACACACACACACACACACACACACACACACCACGCTGTCCTTGTTCTGAAAGGAAAAGTTCTACGTATCTTGACTGATGTGCATCGTAAGAGCTCGTGTGGTCTTTGAAACAATGTCAAACAAAGCGCTTCCATGTTCTTCTGAATTCGGTGTGTTCAGGTTTGCTGGTAAAACAAAGGTTCTGTGAATCAGGTTTGCACAGTCTAATCGGAACGACGTTTCCGGCGACCAATTAAGTGTGGTTGGGAGATTCTCACGGGGGAACTTGGAGACGGACGGTAATGAAAGAATTATGCAAAGATTGACACGTATTGCTTGAATGACAGATTAGTTTCAAGGTAGCGTAATTGGGTCTGATCGATTTTCCGAGAGAAAAGAGAGTCCCTCAAGTGTTCCTTCCGTGCCTCTGAGACCCGCGGTTGGGATAAAGAACGATGTGTTTTGTTTCTTCATTTAAATTCGCGATCAATTTCTTTGTAGCCGTGGCGGGGAAGGAGGTGGTTCATTGCAGCTGTAATGGGAAGCGGCGACCCTGCGATTTGCTGGTGCACCACCTGGAAGTGATGGAGGCAGCCGAGTGGAGATGGAACCGAGGTGCGTCCCCGCAGGAACGGGGCCCGTGTTCACACCACTGGAGGTAGGGGACAGGTTTCAGTCATCAATTAAATTCGAGCATCGCTGAGTCTTTGCTGCCCGAAATGTAAGGTTTTCTTTGTATGTGTTGCTGATTTTGTGTTGCGATTTTTTTGGTACGTGACTGGAGTCTTGGGATCGCCACGGTTCACCACGGCACATACCACAGAGCTTGAAATCGGCATGGTCGGTCAGATCTGCTGAACCTCTGAACATATTTCGATGGCCGTGGGGTGGCGGGAAGTCACCTCTGGCGAATTCAGGAACTATGGTTTGTGAAAGTGATGTTCCGAGGTCGCACGTTTTCGTATGAGCGCTCGCGCAATCTGCATTCTACTGCATCGAGAGCTTCCCAGCGTAGGAGACGCCGGAGCAAGCTGAGAAGCTGAAAGCCAGAGATCACTTTTGCTGCCTGATCGATGACTGCAAACAACGTGCAAGTCTAATTGCAGTCCACAGTTTCACTCTGAATCGTGAAACTTGAAAGAATGACTTTGAAATTGATGCCGTGCTTGCAAAGTTGAGGCAATGTCGTTGTCGTTGCATGGGCGGTGACGAATATCCCCGTGTTTTTGCCTGCGACATCCTGGCTTCGTTCCATCCGATAAGATGGCAGAAGAGGTGCTATGCACACCAGTAGAGATGTCTTCATTCTTCGAAAGAATTTTTTTTCAGTTTTATTTCCTTGCTGAATAAAGGGAAGTGAGATGGTTGATGTACGAGGTTCTGCCACAGCACTTGAGAAAGTCATCCAGCTGTGGCTCAAAAGGAAAACATAGCAAGACCTTCCCAATGCAAAACACAAATGGAAAATGCAGCTCGCAGATCATCAATCATTTACTGGTGATAGGAAGCTATTCTGGAGTTTGAATAAACCATTGGATACATTGGTTTCACAGATGAGAAGTCGCTCAGACAGTGTAACGTTATTACGCGCACTCCGAAGCGAAAGTGCGAATGTCTGAGGAATGGATCAAAGTCGAAGCTTCGACAGCGACGTGAAAACGCGTGCGCCTCCAGAACAGAATACTGAAACATGTCGCATTCAGCATGCTTTATTCTGTAAAATTTTACACAAGCAGGTTCACTTTGACACGCCATGGTTTGCATTTGAAGACATGTCGCGCATTTAGATTTCTGTCAATGTTTTGTGTGTAAATTGATTTACGGCATGTACCCTGGTGAATCTCAATGCAAATTTCTGCCCTTTTCTGATCAAAGCTGCATCGGGAAACATCCTTCATCGTTTGCTTCGTGCTCGTGCGTCTTTGAAACGAACGTTTTGGTTGTCTTCAAAAATCACGTGAAAGATGATCGAAAATCATATTCTCTATTGAATCGATTTTTCCAATGAGACCCCAAATTCACTTGCGGATGTTTGTCGCATCCCGAATCTTCACTCTGTGCGCAGCAACATGACAGAGGCAACGTAAACCAAGCGCAAGAAGCTGCGAAAACAAATTTGAAGAGATTTGGTGGAAGATTCATTTCGTGATTGTTTCTATTTTGCGAGACGAATCTGTTCAACAACAGTCAGAACTGAATGTTTCATCGTCTTTTGAGAAGAAGTAAACGGCTTCACGAACGGATCGGAAATCTCGTCATTGCGGCATTGTATTCGATAAATTTGACGAAAAGGTAATTTTGTGATGTAAATTGTTGGCATATTGATTTTGAGGCAGAATTTCATGTTGCAGTAAAGTATGTTTACGTGACAACAGGCCGCGTCTTCTTGAAGCATCAGTTTTGCAGATGTTCAAAGCAAACCAAGAGGAATGAATTCAATTCGCCTTCGCAGTCATTTCTCTCTCCATTGCACGAACTTTTCACAGCTGTGGTGCTTTCCGCAGGTTCCATGTTTGATGGCAGATGATTATTCATTTTAATTGAATAAAATCAATAACAAATAGCCAGGGCTGACTTGCATGAGTAACACAACGCTTAAAAATTCACACATCTAATGCCACACGATTTGGATCAGACGGCCTGCGATCTGGTTGGATTGTGCGGACGAGGCTGCTTCTTCGATCCATTTCATCAAGATTTGCTTTTGCAAAAAGAATCACGAAATTGCTTTGGCAAGTGTGTGTTCAGATTTGCTCGTGCAAAAACATTAATGGAGTGTCTGGCCGTTTTGTGTGAACGTTTGTTCGGTACACGACTCACCTGCGCCCCGCTTGAAATTCAGGAAACAAGCCTTAAAACTGCGTAGGTTTGTGCAGATTGAAAAACAGGTTCATCTGGTTGCACGACTGTTGACGAATGAACCATCAATTCTCTGTGTTTAGTGGGCTGGTTCTCTTGTTCCCCATCTGCACTGCCGACGCCAACTAGTGCAGCACTGCCAATGTATCTTGGCTGCGTCCAATTTCAATACCCATTGCTTTGCTGCTTTGCAAGCCCGAGCACCGCTTGCTGATCATAATTCTTGCAGTGTTTGCTGTACTGCATCCTTGTAGCTAATGACAGTGCCATGTGACGCAGCATGTACGCTGCTTTTTTCGAAGGTGCTGGTGGCACTGATGTCTCGTGAACCACACACCTCAACATTGTCTTGTCCTTCGAGATGGTGCTCTCTTTAATTGCGACGGATGCAAGCTGGGAGTGTCACGACACACGAACGCCAGGAGCGCTTATTAGAGGGCTGCAGACAAAAGAACGGTATACACATCTCCCGTCACTCCGTGTCCCGATCCGCGTTGCCGGAACAGATATTTTTTCCTAAGAAATTCAATTTGAGAAGCTGGACAAGGTGGACATAAGCTGGTGCAGGCTGGCCGTCGGGACAGCTTTATCAACAGTCCATGCATGTGACACAGAGCAGCTTATTAGATTTACAGTAGCACATTATCTTACTCTTTGTACTTGCACTGTTCCCAATTGAACTGCTCCAGTGTTGGTACCACTGGGACGCAGGGTTGAACAGTACACTTACACTTTTGGCACCTACTCACTTGTTAAATCTTGCAATGCTGCTGGCGGCACTGGCTTCCAAAAGGATAAATACAGTGTGCTTCACTCTGCAGTGAGCTCTGTGCAATTGTTGTTTACATGGAACAATCTCGGCAGGATCTGAGGCTGTTGTGTTGGACCTGTGAAGGCAGCTGCACATCTATAGGAAAGCCTTAAAAAGAAGCTGCTGCTCGATGCTATCACAGCTGATATTCTCCGCACATATCTGCCAGGCCGGGATTGTACAGTTTGACATCAGGTTTGTCGGAGCGGCCCGAACCTTGTGTAGGTAGGAGTGTCACTACCATTTGTCAAGCCCAGTTCGCAGGACTCGTTTGATAGATAGCCGTTGGACAGGCTTGGATACTTGCTTATTCCTTTCATGCCGGATTTTTACGTTTATTGCAAAGTCTGAAAGGATTATTGACTGCTTCACCGGCTTACTTCATTTTGGTAAGTGTAATATTGCCTTTTAGCTATTTCTGGGTAGCGTTTATAAACCACTCTGGATGCTGGATGTTCCGTGGAGACTGTGGGATACGTTTCATGTTGCCATTAGCTTCATAACGCTGGACACTGATGAAGCATTCGGTGAGATAAATACCGTGAGCTTCTTGAGGGAATGAACAGGCAATTTTCGTGAAACTGCTGTGTTTTCCAAAGATAAAGTCGTCGCCCACGGAGCGCTACTGGCAGCCGCTTGTGACTTCTAATTTTTTCCTGTACAGTTGAAAACATTCGTATGTTAATTCCTCAGCTGTTCATTGCTGGCTGAGCATGATGTGCGAGTGTTGTTGGGAAAGTGTATTGTTTGAAACTGATGTTTGTGCGTTGTGACCACGGTTGCAAGGTGCACGGGCAAATCCCCATTGATCAGCAGATTGCACACACTCGCACATCGTGTGCTCGTGCACACGCGTGTACTTCTTTTGACCGATCAAGTTTCTCTCAAGGATACAAAAATATATGTTTTAATAACAAGTTTATTGATGTCTGCAAGTAAATGACCCATTGTTGTTATGAAGGCAATTCAGATCCAATTTACATGACAGCGGGAGCAATGATTTGCTTGTCAATACGTCGAAGTGGCGGTGTATGGAAAATCTTGGTCTCTCCTGTGCAGGGTGGAGGGTATAAATGATTCATGGACATGGTGGTGTCGGAGGCAACCATGGTTCTGCCTCTGAAGTTTGAAGTGTTGCACCATAGCAGATCGGCGGTTTGCATGACTGTTTCGAACGGCTGGCTTGCAGAGCTTGTTTGCAAGATTCTGGTGCTCGTTTCAGCCGGTTGTTGAAGTGCATTTTGGTCTGTGTCTGTCTCAGATGTGCTACAAAAATGATCTGATGTGTCTCGAATCGCAGATCTACTTTTCGAGTCGCGTCTGTGGGAAAGTTCGTGTTTCGTGGTTCCAGTAAGGGTTCGTGAACATTTGCCTTGTCCCTATCTTGCTGCTTCTGTGACTCCATCACGTTTTGCAACACCACTCGTAAAACAAACATTTTAGTTTGGTTTTGGATCGTGGTCGGGTTTTGCGATCCGACATTATTCTTTCCTCATGCAGTGCGACACACAAGGGCTTCTTTCCGGGTACTGAACGTGTCAACTCGTGCTGGACTCTCTTTTCGCTGCAGTTTCTAACGTGTCATTTTCTGCTCCAACGAGACTGTGCTCCACCACTGCCTTTCTGGTCTGTTTGTCAACAACACAAACTTATCCACTCCCGTATGGATTGGATTGATTGGTGGCGTTTTGAGTGACAAGCAAAAATGGGGAACTTCTGATTTGCACCTCCCAATTTTGCAGTCATGCGGAGAATTGAGATCTACTGTCATCAGTGTGCGGTACTCGAAGTTGTAGCGCTGGGTTGACGAAACCACGAGAAAACCTTGATGAGGAAGATTCACATTGCCTGGAGCTCAACTCTTATCCCTGCTTGAAAGCATTGATTTTTGTCGAGTGAAGAAAAAGTATCTGCGGATACAAAGCGCGTCTCAAGAAAGTTTTGTGTGGTTCAATGTTTCCACGACACATTGTGTGAGCAAGAGGCAGGTATCACATGACAAGAGCATTGTCATTGTCAGAATGAAAACGTGAGCTGCCGACATTCATTCAGCGGACGTGATTTGATGACACCAAAGGATCATTGTTTGCCTGTGAAGGGAAAGAAAGAAGTATTTTGGTGAGGCAAACATTGTTCTTCTGATCTGCAAAGAATTGTGGAGTCATTCTTTTTCAAAGCAAGAACACAACAGGGGGAGAACCAAAGCTCCACATTGTGGAGGTTTGAAGACCCACCCGATATGCACGTCTGTTGTGGTCAACGGAGATGCCGCCCAAAAAAAGGAGAACTCCCAGGAGAGTGTCAGATATTACTCACGTAGTTGCACTGTTGGAGGCAGTTCGTTTTCTTCTTCTGGATGTTAGAGTCAGGGATGTTCCAAACTGTTGTTGAAGTGTCCGTCCCTGAATCAAAAAATAGCTCCATGGAGCTCGCGGTGATTTGAGGAAATTTCAGTTGCACTGATTTGGCTTGCTCTGATTTGGCTTGCTCTAATTTGGCTCACTCTGATTTGGCTTGCTCT
>JAAUXT010150600.1_pt1 | contig 19261 bp, 15 predicted proteins | sample 7278171 | NCBI WGS metagenome assembly JAAUXT01 (sample SAMN14350112, study PRJNA611818) | marine sediment metagenome | isolation source: surface marine sediment (1.8m) | place: French Polynesia: Moorea | collected 2018-08 | reverse complement strand
TTTTTATCTATCTTTGAAAAAACAAACACACACACACACACACACACACACACACACACACACACACACACACACACACACACACACACACACACACACACACACACACACACACAAAGGGCTCTGTGCACGCGTGTGTTTTATTTGAGTTTCTCTGAAACATACAACACACACGTGTGTGTGCGCACACACACACACACACACGTCACTTCAAGCCAAATCTTTGAAACACGACTTAAAACTCACCTCAAAGCTTTATCACAACGCAGGTACAAACTCCAATTTTGAGCTCACGTCTCCGATTATCCAGCTGCACTGCAAACCCAATAGTCTACATCATCTGCGCATGTGCACGACGGAGTCACATTCTGATGCTCAGCGCATGGTGCACGAGGTCGTCAGGTTGTAACACACGACGCTGTGCGCGGCCCGTGGTTTTGTGCTGCTCCGTTCACAGCTTCACGTCTCGAAGCTGCGCGCGCGTCGAGTTCGCTTTTGGTGCACGTGTGTGATCCATTCAGCCTCCAGTGAAGATATTGAGTTTATTTGTGGGTCGAACATTGGTTGACGGTGACAGTTCAATGCAGCTTGTTGGCGAAGAAAACAAAAATGTGACAAGTTGGCGTCGAAGTGATCTGCTGTTTTTTTGATTCGGGGTGAGCACAAAAAATTTCAGACAGCCTTCCACACAGCTTCACACGCGAAAGGGCCTGAGACTTTCTGAGCCAGATGGTTCTGGTGGCAAATGAGCGTCAAAGTCACAAACGTGTATGACAAACACGGGCATCCCCGTGTGTGGGTGGTTCGTCGAACCTTGCGCTTCCCTCGTCATTTTCTCTGAACAAATTGCGCTTCTCTGCTTCATCTGACCGCGCGAAGCTGAATGATAACAGGAGATTGGGGAGACAGGCCCATCGCTCTTCATTTGTGCAGCGGAAATTTGCACCTTGAGAAACAAAACGGTGGGATGTGCAGTCCGCGTGATTGTTTCGCTTGCCTTGTCCCACTGGACGTGCCAGTGTTGGGTGGATACGGAACCGGAATGTGCGTCGTAGCTGGTTATTCAGAGTGGAGACGGACAACACAACAGTCAGTGACGAGCTGACGAGGTTCAGCGACGCTTAATCTTCACGTGGCCGGTGCCCCAATTCACATGGTGGTTCCATTTTTCCTCCCCACACCGCATGGAAGATCATTCCATGGAAACCTCAAAACATACAAGAAATACATGCCTCCACAGCCACATGCAGTGTCCACACTGACAGGCCAAGTTCATCAGCCACGTGTTGAGGGCACGCAGCACGTGTTTGCTGAACCTCCCCAATCTGTTTTCAAAAACCTGCAAAATTCGTTTCCACCTCTTGTTGCCATTGTCCACTTTGAAACCAACATTGTCTTGGTGAAGCAGTCACGGGGGAATCCAAATGGACTGGCGCTGAAGTTTATGGCGGTTGTAATGCGTCTGGACGTCTCAAAAGACTGTAGCTGATGGCAGCTGACCACGGAGGACCCGAGATGGGACTTCTAGTATGCTGACCGATTCCGGAACTCTTTGCTCACTATTTGAGCGTTCTTGAAGTGGTCTTCACGCACTGTTCGGACAGAAGACAACACAAGGAGTGCACAGAACAATCTATTCAACATTTCAAGTCAACAACTGCGAACAAAGACCATCTTCAACATGTCCAAAGTCTCAACTTCTGTGTCACCACTTCTCTCTTACCATTTCACTGCTTCTTCTTTCTATACTTCAGAGACAGTTTCATCTTTTTCACAGAGACTTCCTCACACTTCCGATCAATTTTCTGAAGTACACTGCACAACCCAGGACAGTTTCCTTCTTTGTCTTTCACAGCACACATTTTCTTCTGAATCGAGAGCCTTGACTCCAGGAGAACAACATCTGGTTTCACAATTTCGCTTTTTGTTCTGTTGTCACAGTCAACACAGTATGGTTTTCTCGACTTTGCTTTGTACCTTGACATGTTCACACCAGAATTGTCTTCACTGTCAACAATGACAGGACTTTCTGCACTTCCACTAGGAACAGCCAAACTTTCACTTGCATGCTTCAACTGTGACTCGCTCGTCCTTTTGTACGATCATCCCGCATCACTTCGATGTCCAGTAACCTCCTTGATTACTTGCTCATCAAACCCTTTGTGAAACAGTCTTGTGGCCGCAGTGGCACGGAGGGAATGATTCGTAAAACACCCACAGAGACCAGCACCAGCTGTCAAACATGACACATTCTTCTTCAAAATGTTCACACCCACTGGTTTGTCTGCATACCAGGTCACAGGACTCTTTGGACTGCGCAACCCATACTTGTACAGTGCCAATGATTTTGGATTTTTGGGCAACAAAGACACATATTTCTGAAACAACCATACTACATCTCGACGTGTGTCACTGTTCCCATACACCTTGACAGTTTTACTTTCATGTCTCCATCCAGTCAACCCTCCCTGATTTGCTTTTGTGCGTGCATCTTCACAATACAACAAGTACTTTTCACCATTGCTATCAGAGCACACAGTGACTTGTGGGTCGTATGGAGCACAACGCAAATTTCGGTGTTCCTGTCCACCACGCAGAGCACAGGAGATGCCCAACAGATACAGTACAGTATCTCTGAGTTTGTCTGGTTCATCCTCCCCCAATACACCATCTTTCCACATCTTTTCTTCATCAGTTTCTGAAATCACACTGGCCTTCTGCACAACTCCAACATAGTCCAAAGTGCGCAACTTCATCAAGTTGTCCAGCATAAATTTGACATTCTGAAACTCTTCACCATCAATCAACTTGTACATACACCCTTTTTTCTCGAAGAAAAACTGCATCATGATCACAATTCCATACAGAGACTTCGCAGAATACTCCTGACCATCAACCCGCTTGATTTCATTGAGAAAAGCACACAGACAGTACGACAAATCTTTCTTGCTGACTCCGATCGCATCAACATCACATGCCTGCACTTCATGCTTGACAGCATTTCTCAACATTCTAGTATATCTCCACTGTCTGAAAAGTTCAACTGCCCACTCAATTTTTCTTTCCGTGCTCTCAGCGAAGGTCTTCTTGCTCAACTTGTCCAACATCTCCAGGCTGGAAGGATTCTTGAAACGCGTGACCTCTTCTCCAGCTTCTTCAATCAGCAGAGCCCAATCGAACACACCGGCCTTCTCCTCCACCTGCACGTCCTTCGTCATTTCAGGAGAGTCCAGATAAGGCACCAAGGACTTCTCACCAAACCTGCAAAGAAAACCTTTCCACAGTCTTCAGGAAACTACCCAGACAACTGTTGGAAAATGCCGTCAAACCACACTCACTGCCAAAAGTCTGGGGAGTCAACCACTGGTTGTGACAATGGAATTTGATCCCATGTTTCATGAAAACTTTTGTTGCAAACATACTCAGCATTCATCATCGACATGAGCTCACTCTTCTCGATCGGAACCTCACAGTGAACATCTTTTGGAACCATCCAACAAGCCCGTGAAGACGACCGGAATCCCACCACTGCACTGCATAGATGTCAGTGCTCCACTACCAGAAAAAAAACCAGAACTTTGACAACTACTGTTCCTCATGAACAAACTCCAATGAGACTCGAAAGAAACCCAGGAAAAAAAACATACTCATGACCAGGCAGGAAGTCGATGTTCACCAAAGTGTCATCATAACCACCTTCGCTGTCGTCGCTGAAGTTCCACTGCGGTCCAAGATCGAAAGTAGACTTGTCTGCAACTTCTTCGCTGTCAGATTCAATCAAATTCACCACTTGCAGGAGCACTGGCAATTCCACGTCTTCCATCACGGCACAAAACCAAAGACAAAACCAAATAAAAAAAAATTCTTCTGCTTGACAAAATCATCAAACCTCTTGTCGCTATGAAGACCAGACACAGACTGACTGGCAAACATCTGCAGAACACCAAGATGTGCGAAATTACTCAGCGCAACACTCTCAAAACAGACCGAAACAAAGAGACACAAGGAATGCTCCAACAGTCAACATTTCATTCCGGAATTGGTCAGCACACTAGAAGTGACTTCCACAACTTCACAGTGTTCTCAGACAGTTTCGCACAACTTGACATGATCTGAGGATGGTTCTCAAACTCACCTTGACCCTCTGGTCTTGGTATCATTCGAGAACCAGCCTAAGATCACGTCTCGTTCTGCGAAACTGTCTTCAAAGCACGGTGAAGAGTTCTGGAACCCTCACATCGTGCTGCGCTTTCTTTGTAATTTTGCGTTGACGACCAGTTGTGTTTGACGGGGCATGGAGTGTGCATTTTGCATCTTGTTAGAGGGATGTGCAAAAACAATACCATATTCACCCGTGTCCATGACACACCTTTTTGTCCCAGAATTGAGAACCAAAAGTAGGGGTGTATCTGATACATGGGTTTCAGATTACCACAATTTTAATGTGACCTGGCACCAGGTAATCAAGGCAAAGTTTGGGTTCGTCTTGCACACGGATGAATACGGTAGCTCGATGTAGAGACGGGTACAGTGTGTTTGATTCAAAATTGAGAACTTGATGCCCCAGCGGAAGGTTGACATGATTTGGCGTGTGCTCCTGATTTGGACTGATTCTGTGTTTTTTTTGCTGCACGGGGAGCTCGGCTTGTGCAGTTTTCTGCTCGGATGCGTGGGTTCAATGTGGTTATAGAGCTGGTGACAGGGTTCTGTTTGTTGTATGAGGGTGGGTCTTGTGAGGAGCATACAAGCCGTGGATTTGTTGGGAGGGAGAGAAATGGCCTTCGCTGCCCCTGCAGAATCGTTCACCGTCTTATGGATGCGACGCACGCTCTGCACAATATCTGCGCTCCCAGGTGTGTTGACACATTGTGTACTCCATCCCCATCGGAAACACAGTGCGCAGATTTGTCTGGATGAATATATTCATTACTTTAATGCATACATGCACCCGACTGCAGCGAGCGACCCACGGAAAAGCAGGCAGGATTTTCACGCGGTAGGTTCTGTCTTCGGCAGCAAGGACCTGATTGAGCGAATCCATTCTTGAGGAAATCACAGTGTGGAATGAAACTTGAGCTTCTTGAGTCAACAATTCGCTGTTTTCATTCTCTTCGTCAGTGCGCTGTTGTTTTTTTTTGGATTGTGAAACAATTGTTTTCTGTGATGAGTTGTGTGGAGGAATTATCAAAAGAGAACTGACAGAGACCGACAGCAGGGGGGGGGGGGTTGTTCCGGGATTCCGTAGAGGGCGACCCTGGGGGCCTGACTTCAACTTGAAACACTTAGCTTCTGAGGTGCAAGTTAAGAGGCAGATTGTTTGTCCGCATAACAGGTCGTTGGGCCTGGGGGAATGGAATGGTACGGGTTTCCCAAGAAGCCGGCCACTCGGAACATTGACCAGTGCCTGGTCATTTTAAGTTGGACCAGAAATTGGTTTCGGGTCCAACCTGAAATGGCCCAGAACTCTTGAAAGGGCTGCTCAGGGCCTGAAGGAGTGCTTGGTTGAATCAGAAATGACCAGAAACCTGTCTCTCGCAGTTCAAAGAGTCTTGACAGTCCATTACACCGGACCCCAGGGACCCCGTGCCGCTTGATCCGCCCCCGTGCAGGCAAACATCTCTCCGCACAGCCCTTCGGGAGTTCTCTTTTAGACCGAAGCGAGAGAGCCAGGCCTCCATTGTGAACCATGCACCGAGAACGCCATCGCCCAGGTCATGCCAAACGGCAAAAGTTGACCGCTTCCCGACGCCGATCCATCACTGGACCCCGCCCAGTCTCGGACAAGTCCGAGCGAATTCGAGATCCCGCGGTGATGTAGCACGTCCGTCGGTCGAGTGGCGGCGGGCGCGTCAAAGCTGTTCTTTTACCCCCGCTGAAAAGGGAGACTCAACATCAAAGGGGTGCGGCTGATGAAGTGTGTTTGACGTCGGAATTGCGCCGTCGTCTGATGATGAACGTGCGATAGATCCAAACAGTTCCTTTGTTTTTGTCTGATTCCCATTCTGCCGGAAGATTAGAATGAAGGCAGAATTTCGCCTGCAGGCATCACGGAAGGAAAAAGGTTTGTTTGCACAGGAAAGTCTGAACAGCACAAAATTGAGGTGCCTTATCTTTTCATCCTCAGGACATTTTTTCTCTCCCTGTCTCTCTCTGTGTCTCTCCGTCTATGTCTCTGTCTCTCTCGGATTTTCTTGTTTGGGGTGGTGTGTCTCTGCGCTACCACACACGCATGCGTGTGATACGGTTGGTCAGTGTGGTAAGCAATTCACACTTGCTGCACATGACAGAAGTGGTTTCCACACGGGCATGGCGTTTTGCATGAATTTATACTTCTCACACTCAATCACTCACACGCACGTGAAACCATATCTCACACAGCCTGCAGAGTGTGGAAAGCTTGGCTTCGATCACCGAACTTCACGGGAACCAAGCGAATCGTGGCTGAGCGCACTCCCGACGCAGAGGGTGAGGGAGGACTGAGTTCATGAGGTGCGAGCTGGATGGAGAGAAGGGGAAGGGAGGAGTGAGGAGCGAAGATGGAAAGAAGGATGGACGGATGAGTGAGGGGACCAGGTGAGCCGGACGGAAAGAAGGAAGGAGGGATGAGTGAGAAGCGAGATGGATGAGAGAAGGAGGGAGGGATTGAGAGAAGGGGACAGAGATGAGTGAAGAGGTAGTGGATGGAGAGGAGGGAGGGACGAGTGAAGAGCGAAGTGGATGGAGAGAATGAAGGAGAAATGAGTGAAGAGCTGTGGATAGAGTGAAGAGGGGAGGATGTGTGAGGAGCGAGGTGGACAGAGAGAAGGAGGGAGAGATGAGTGAAGAGCGGGCTGGATGGAGAGAAGAAGGCAGAGATGAGTGAAGAGCGAGGTGGATGGAGAGAAGGAGGGAAGGATGAGTGAAGAGCCGTGGATAGAGAGGAGGGAGGATGAGTGAGGAGCGAGGTGGATGCGGAGCAGCGTTAATCAGCCTCGGGGATGAAATGGAGCCGCGACATCCAATCAATGTGGAATCACTGATGCCGCTCCCGGTTCTGCTCGGTCAACCGCACTGCAGGCGCCGCGGTGAGGGAGAGGAGGGGACAACCGGTGCTGACTGCGCAATCTCACAGGCAGACGGAGAAACTGCGGAGGTTCAGCAAAATACGTCCGATCCTTTTACGACCTTCCCCAATTGCCAGATCGGTGCCACAGATTGCATTTGGTCACTTGCCATTGGCTTTCAGAAGCAAATAAGGGGAATTGTGCCACCGATCTGGTGACTGGGGCACCGTGAGTAAGGATCTTAAGGCTTGCTTAACCTCCCCAGTGTCTTGCAGTGCTTCCAGCAGAAGGTTGGGGAAAGTTTCCGTCGCCTGGCGATGCACTCCCAACGGCTTTTGGTGTTTCTAACAATCAGAGCCAGGAAGGTGGGAACCGGAAATGAAGTTTTGGCTCCTGCCACTTGCTGACGAAAGAAGATTCTTTGTGTACGGACAACGTCTCTTGATTGAAACTGCAGGGATTTGGCAACTTTTTTGGTCCACTCCTTTTCTGACGTGCCTCAATTGCCAGATCGGTGGCACAGATACCATTTGATCACTTGTCATTGGCTCTCTGAGTAAATTTGGAAACCTGGTTTGATAGCTGTGTCACTGATCTGGCAATAGGAGCACCGCACGTGTGAAACTTGAGGCATGCTAAACCTCCCCACTTCATGACCAGCAAACTGAATCCTTCCTCATCTCAGGCGTTGATTCCACGATGCGCGTGGCGCCTCCACAGTGCCTCCTGTACATTCATGTCGGACACGAAATGTCTGCGATCAGTCATATGAAATGAATAGGGGGTTCGGGGCTTGCACTGACGCCTTCAACACTGCTTCACTTCACTCGTATTTTGCATCATTTCACCGTACATGGAGGACATCTGTCCACAAACCTTGAGGCCTGATGACACACAATTGTTGAGGTCAACCTCTCCTTTTTGTCAGGCAAAAAAGGCCAGTGTAACGAGAATGAGAAAGCATGGAGCAGGCTGCCTGATGAAACAAGAAGGAATAACAGGGAATGAAACACCTGCTTTGGCGTCTTTTGTACTGTGCGTTGCTCGATCTGTGGCTGTATTCTCTTGACACGAACCAAACCACAACATTTGAAAGGAAGACCCGGCAAAAACGCATTTTGGAACCATTTTGCTTCAAAACGTTATCGGCCACTAACAGAGGACGAAAATGCATTCTTTCACAGCTGTTCTCATTCCACTCGTGGAAATTTGAAGCTGCTGCCTGATTTTTATTTGTAAACTGGAAATTAACGGTCCTGGATAATTTTTCTCTCGATGGAGAAGCCTCCCGGTAATGAGCCACCTGAAGGCTCGGGACACTAATTAGCTTTGTTTTTACATTTCTTCCTTAATGAGTACATCGAGCAAAAATACCCCTGGGCCCAAGATTTGAAATGACATTTCTAAAAATTGGGAACAAATTGGGAACACATCTCCGCAACAAACGCGACAACGCGTGTCCCGTCTCACGTTCATGTACGCGTGCGTTCGCACGCCCGTCACGTTCACACGTGCGTCACGTTCGCACGCCCGTCACGTTCACACGTGCGTCACGTTCACACGCGCGTCACATTCATATGTGCGTCACGTTCACATGCACGTCACGTTCACACGCGCGTCACGTTCACATGCCCATCACGTTCGCACGCGTCACGTTCACATGCCCATCACATTCGCATGCCCATCATGTTCGCATGCCCATCATGTTCACATGCATGTCACGTTCGCACGCCCATCACGTTCGCATGCCCGTCACATTCGCACGCACGTCACGTTCACATGCCCATCACATTTGCATGCCTGTCACGTTCGCACGCGCGTCACGTTCGCACGCCCATCACATTCACACGCGCATCACGTTCGCACACACGTCATGTTCACACGCGCGTCATGTTCACACGCACGTCACATTCACATGCGCGTCATGTTCACACGTGCGTCACATTCACACGCGCGTCACGTTCACACATGCGTCACGTTCACATGCGCGTCACATTCACACACGCATCACATTCACACGCCCGTCACGTTCGCATGCGCATCACGTTCACACACATGTCACGTTCACACGCATGTCACATTCACACGCGCGTCACGTTCACACATGCATCATGTTCACATGCGTGTCACATTCACACACACATCACATTCACACTCGCATCACGTTCACACGCCCGTCACATTCGCACGCACGTCACGTTCACATGCCCATCACGTTCGCATGCCTGTCACGTTCGCACGCGCGTCACATTCGCATGCCCGTCACGTTCGCACGCGCGTCACGTTCGCATGCGCATCACGTTCACATGCGCGTCACGTTCACACGCGCATCACATTCACACATGCGTCACGTTCACACGCGCGTCACGTTCACACGCGCATCACGTTCACACGCGCATCACGTTCACATGCGCATCATGTTCACATGCGCATCACGTTCGCACGCCCGTCACGTTCGCACGTGTGTCATGTTCACACACGCGTCACGTTCACACGCGCGTCACATTCACATGCACGTCACGTTCACATGCGCATCACGTTCACATGCGCGTCACGTTCACACGCGCGTCACGTTCACATGCCCATCACATTCGCACGCACATCATGTTCACATGCCCATCACGTTCGCACGCCCGTCACGTTCACATGCGCGTCACGTTTGCACGCCCGTCACATTCGCATGCCCGTCACGTTCGCACGCGCGTCACGTTCACATGCCCATCACGTTTGCACACCCGTCACATTCGCACGCGCATCACATTCGCATGCCCATCATGTTCGCACGTGCATCACGTTTGCACGTGCATCACGTTCACACGCGCGTCACGTTCACACATGCGTCACATTCACACACGCGTCACATTCACATGTGCGTCACGTTCACATGCGCGTCACGTTCACATGCGCGTCACATTCACATGCGCATCACGTTCACATGCGCATCATGTTCGCACGCCTGTCACATTCACACGCGCGTCACGTTCACTTGCACGTCATGTTCACACGCGCGTCATGTTCACATGCGCGTCATGTTCACACGCACATCACGTTCACATGCGCATCACGTTCACATGCGCATCACGTTCACACATGCATCACATTCACACGCCCGTCACGTTCGCATGCGCGTCACGTTCACATGCCCATCACGTTTGCACGCCCATCACGTTCGCATGCACATCACGTTCGCACGCCCGTCACATTCGCACGTGCGTCACATTCGCACGCGTGTCACGTTCACATGCGCGTCACGTTCACATGCACGTCACATTCACATGCGCGTCACGTTCACATGCACGTCATGTTCACATGCGCGCCACGTTCACACGCGCGTCACGTTCACACGCGCATCACGTTCACATGCACATCACGTTCACATGCGCGTCACGTTCGCACACCCGTCACGTTCGCATGTGCATCACGTTCACACGCACGTCACATTCACACGCGCGTCATGTTCACACACGCTTCTCGTTCACATGCACGTCACATTCACACGTGCATCACATTCACATGCACGTCACGTTCACACGCCCATCACGTTCGCATGCGCATCACGTTCACACACGCGTCACGTTCACATGCGCATCACGTTCACATGCGCGTCATGTTCACTCGCGCGTCACGTTCACACGCACATCATGTTCACATGCGCGTCATGTTCACATGCGCGTCACGTTCACATGCGCATCACATTCACACGCGCGTCACGTTCACATGCGCATCATGTTCACACGCGCGTCATATTCACATGCGCGTCACGTTCACTCGCGCGTCACGTTCACACGCACGTCACGTTCACATGCGCGTCACGTTCACATGCACATCACATTCACACGCGCATCACATTCACACGCGCGTCACGTTCACACACGCATCACATTCACATGCACGTCACGTTCACACGCGCGTCACGTTCACATGCGCGTCATGTTCACACATGCATCACGTTCACATGTGCGTCATGTTCACACACGCATCACATTCACATGCGCGTCACATTCACACGCGCGTCACGTTCACACGTGCGTCACGTTAACACGCGCATCACGTTCACACACGCGTCACATTCACACGCACATCACATTCACATGCGCGTCACGTTCACACGCGCATCACGTTCACACGCCCGTCACGTTCACACGTGCGTCACGTTCAAACGTGCGTCACGTTCACACGTCCGTCACGTTCACACGCGCGTGGCGGAAATTCCGGCCGGCACAAGAACCCGCACAGCACAAAGAAAATATGTTGTTTTTTATTTGTCAATGTTATCAATGGCTGAAAACATATTTAGAAGCAGTTCACACAAGACGGAATCGAAGAAGAATTTTCATTCCGAAGAAATTTCCCTCCAGACTCACTTCCGTCCACGCTTTTTCGTATCAAAAACAACACCGTGCTGTCACCATGGCACTGACGTTCCTGCGATGCCAATAAAATGCAAATCCCTGTGTACATTTCTGTATCCTCAATGTGTTTCTCTTCCCACAAAGAGAAACGCACAAAAGGGTCCGCGATTCAAAGAGGCCTTTGATTAATGGTCCACGAAATGGAGAAAAAACACGTTCTTCCACAGATCTCGGGAGACGCCTGTTTCTGGGTTTCCCTGCCCGTGGCGAGTCTGCGGTTTTGTGCTTGATAAGCTGACGCAAGCGGGAACAGGAAACTTCTTTAATAAAACTTTTTTACATCGCTGAACCCAGCGGGAGCAGCACCGACGGGACCGCGGCGCATGCGCGGCCCTGAATCCTCATTACGACCTTCGGAGGTGCCATGAAAGGACATTAACACTGATAGCGTTCTCTTCACGTTCTCTCCCGGAAACTCTTTACTCGTTAAAGAAGCAACTAGTGAAAAAATACACCGTCAGACATCGAGATCAAAACGAGTTGTCTGAAGCAGTGTTTTTGTGCGTCGCCTGGGTTTTTGCGGTATTTCACGGTGTGGACGAACTGGACCAGTGATGACAAAAGTTTCCACATTCGCTGGGTGCTTCAGCTCAGGCTCTGTCCAAATCGTCAGAAGCGAAACAAAAGCTCGTTCATGCTGTGCCACCAGCGGTGAAGAATGAGCCTCTCGTCCCTGAACCTCAAGAAGACAAGGAGCGGCGACCTCGGTCCTCGAGGACGTCGTCACGTGACATCAAAGCGCCCCGCCGCTGCGAACGTGTCACAAGAGCCTTCATTCACCTGACAAGAACCACCCGTCAAAGAGAAAACAAAACGCAATTTGATACGTGACAAGCTGTTCCCATCACGTCACATGGCAGGTGAACTTTGCTTGGATCTTTTTGAGCTTTGTGTCTGGAGACACGGTGCTTCAACTGCAGTCGTCGAGTTCCACTCAGGTACGAGGGCTGTGCACGAAGTTTCCGCCGCGCAATAACCTCAAGACAGATGGCAGCGGAAGCGGTGAAATTGTATGTGGACAGCATTTGCACCTGGACTTTCCAAGCGGAGTGGTGTTCCTGCAATGACAAGTCGGACGGGTCACTCTGGCCTGAACCTGGTTGATCACATCACTGGGCGTCTGGTCTGATTTCACCATCAAGAACCTTCCCTTCTCAGACGGTCAATTGCCGACCTACAACGGAAAATTTGGACAGCCTTCGTACTTTGACTTCCCAACGGAGTGGTGATCCTGCATTGACAGGTTGGAAGGGTCAGCCTGGTCGGACCAGGGAATGAGACCGCAGATCCGTGGCTGATCACAGTCACTGCGCACCTGGCCTGACGCCATCATCAAGAACCTTCCCTTCTCCAACGGATGCTCCTGGAGCTTCGCAGTTGTCACAGAAGAAGCAGGAAAGATGAGAGAAGAAAGACAGCAAAGTCAAAAAACAAGACTTGCGTCAGTGAAACATTCTGCGTGACATTTTGAAGCGTGAACTTTTGAAGGTTTGCAAGGAACGACGCTGACATTTGTCAAATACCGCAGTTTCAGCAAACAATGTAAGTGTCGAAAAACTGAAGCGTCAGCGTGCCGAGTTTTATCTTTCCTTGTGAATTTGAGGACACGTAGCCTGAGAATCCAGGCACGCCGACAGGCTCACCTGAAGCTTTAATTCACAAAGCAACAAGACCCAATTGATATGCCTTGAGAAGCGGTTATTGGCTGGAAAGATTGTCACGTTCTCAGGGATTTTTTTCTCCTGCGAAGACAGGATGTCTGACTTGTCGCAGACTGAAGGAGGTCGAAAGGGTGGGTGGGTATCAGAGAGAGAATGCAGGGCTTTCCTGTCTGCACGCAACGCAGACAACGTGTCCATTGATCAGGTTTCCATATTCAGTCAATTTCTTTCGTGGTCAACTTGACCTGGGCATCAACGTCAGCGCAAGAATCACGACCACGTGACACACGCAGAGCTTCGGCTGGATCTACGCGCAATACGGAGGTTCAGTAAGTACGTCCGGTCCATTTCCAATGTATCCCAAAATTTTGCCAGATCAGTGAAACAGATACCGTTTGGTCATTTGTCATTGGCTCTCAGAGTAACTTTAGAAACCTGGTTTAGGGTCTGTGTCACCGACCTGACAATTGAGGCACCGCACGTATGAAATTTAAGGCGTGCTAAACGTCCCCATTGTCTCCAAAACTTGAAGCAAACTTTTTCCACCCACGTCCGTTTCCGTCTGTGAACACTTTCCGCGGAGACCTGACTGTTGAAGCCCAGGAGCCGGGGACTCGTGACGGACCGAGTGACGGCGACCTCCCCGGCACAGCTCGGCGGAGTCGAGCAGATATCTGCTCCTCGTGCCTCGCAGGAGCCAAACACTGTTGATAAAACTAATTAAATTGCCTCCGAATGAAACTCGGTCCTCCGAGGAAAAACAGCTCCTTGAGCAAAAGTTCCGTGTCTGACACTGCTGTTCCTTTCTTCAGCTTCAGCTTTAAAATCCATCTCAAACATTTCTCTGAGCAGTTTTGGCTGATTCGATGCAAATCTGGTTTTGCCACAAGAAGAACATTTCCTTTTGTGAAGCATTTGAAACTTCACTGTGAAGGAAACACGTTCTTCATCTGAAGTCACGAATGTCCACATCATTCCTCAGCGTCCAGTGCAAGTTAGCCGGGAGGACCCTATTTGGGAAGGTGACAGTCAACATGTGCACAGCTCTTAAATAACGACGGAGCCGCCTTGCAGATCCCTGCAGCGTGGAAGGCGTGCGCACAGACAAAGCCTCACCTGGAGACCCATACTTCTTGGATCCTTCCTCCATCTTGCTAACATGAAACAGAAAGGCGGAGTGAATGAATGGCCGACAGGGGACTACAAGTGTTTGTTGGCTGTGAATTTCAACAACATACGTCAGTCCTGTTTTCGTTGCCGATGGATCCACAGCTGCACCAGAAGAAACACGAAACTCAGACATCCAGAAGGAAAGTCTTCGTCACGCACAACGTCCTTGGGTCTGGGGCGTGCAGGTCTCAAGCCACCAGAGATTTCCCTGCGTGCACGTGGATTCAACTGTGGATGTCGTGGTCTTGCGATGAAGTGAGGCTTGCGTGCACTGCAGGACGCATGGGCAATCAACGCTGTGCTCCGTGGAGCCGAATCAGAGGACAGCAGCCGGAACCTACTTGGGGCAGGGGAAGCGCTGCCGTCACAGCTCCGGTACTCTGCGCAAAATCTCAATGTCGTGTGACTCTTTGTGACCCGAAGGGGGACGCGGTGACAGGGCGTGTCACGAAATGTACATCTGCAGTCAAAGGAGGAGCAGGATTCCTGAACTTGCTGCAGTTTCTGTTGGAAGAAGGTATATTCTGCGACTGTGTTTTTGAGCAACTGAGGTTGGACCTGAGGTCGGACCTGAGGTTAGACCTGAGGTTGGACCTGAGTTTGGACCTGACGTTGGACCTGATCTTGGACCTGGCGTTGGACCTGACGTTGGACCTGACATTGGACCTGAGGTTGGACCTGACATTGGACCTGAGGTCGGACCTGAAGTTGGACCTAAGGTTGAACCTGAGATTGGACCTGAGGTTGGACCTGACGTTGGACCTGACGTTGGACCTGACGTTGGACCTGACGTTGGACCTGAGAGGACCTGTCGAAGCGTCAAACGGCCAGAAGTGGCCGTCCCTTTCTACTACACTTCATAACAATTCAAACACGGTCAGATTTGCCCCGCAGGACGTTTACCCAACGGTCGCTTCACTTATTCATGGGCGGCGGATACTGAAGCCATCTGCATAACGACATCATGGCCCCATTACCGGGGCTCGGGGCCTTGTATTCCATAACTCACGGCTGCTGTATGACGGCTGATCGGCCTGATCCGCGGTGTCGTGTCAACGCAGCCGTTTGTTTCCCGATTCACGTGGCATTTGCCTTTTTTGTCGTTGATCTGCGCGAATCACAGCTGTTTTCAGTGATACCTTTCAGAAGATCCACTCGGTCTACAGTTTGCGTGCCCCTATTGCCAAAGCAAAACGACTTTGGTCACGTGTCATTGGTTCCCCATGCCAATTTGGTCATTTATGCCACCGATCTGGAAAAAGGTGCACTGTGCGGTAAGAAAACGGTTGATTGCTAAAACTCGCTGATCTTCCGTTTCCATTTCACGCGGCATGGCCTCGCGCGTCAGGTTGAGCTGCTCGGTGGTTCCGGGGACGGAACCCGGCGACACTTCCGCTCGGTGTGGGGATCAGGTCCTCAGTGCATTCCACACATCAATATGACAAGCGCTGAGCCCGACACACATCCTGTGTGGCAGCTCCTCCGTGCTGCCTCAGCCTCTGTCTGGACTCAGATCCGACTGCTGATGTATTGTGTCCAAACACATCTGCCGATTGGACAGGTTGTGTGGAAGATGACTTTCGTGTTTGGCAGGTTCCGCAAGCCCAGGCAGGGTCTCACGTTTTCTCTGGCGGAAACACGTCCTGGTTTTGGCTGGGCAATTGTTTTTTTTTCAGAGGCCCCTTGGCGCAATACCTCCCTTCATCCTGAACAGTGAAAACAGACAGGCAGGTGGGTCCACGAGGAACAACCTCCATGTATCCAGTGAAGACTGATTCCTTGGAGAAAAGTGAAATTTCTCTGTCCTGGCGGACGTCGCGCAGCAAGAAAACAGAGACGCATATGGGGATGAGAGGAGATTTGAACCCAAATCAAGTTTTCACCACCAACTGAAGCAAACGTGAGAGTATGAAGGCATTTGCACACGCAGCTTTGGTGCCGACCCGTGATTTGTTGTTGTGCAAGAGAAACGTTCGACGAAAGTCTGTCGCAAAGAAATGGAAATTCACTTGTACGAGTCGTGGATTCATCTTTGTAAACCAGAAAGGAATTTCATTTCGATCTTCATTTCGACAGTTCAAACCAGACTTTTGTACACAACGTACGCACTTGAGAGCCAGTCCGAAAGTTTGGAAGTTTGTGTGCGACTTTTCACAAATGGCTGTGATGCGGGTTGTGCCGCAATCAGTCACAGAGCCCGCCGGAAATGAATCGGAATCCCGCACAGCGTGAAATAGGTGTCCGACACTCTGAGTACTGGGCGCACGGACAATGAGCAAAACTCGTGGATGCACTGAAGTTGCGTCTGCTGCCTTTGCCTCTACATTTCGATCCCTTCTCGCTTTTTTCTCTCATTCTCTCATTCTCTCTTTCTCACTCTCCCTGTCTCTCTCTGTCTCCTTGTGTGTGTGTGTGTGTGTGTGTGTGTGTGTGTGTGTGTATGTGTGTGTGTGTGTGCTGGAAATGCTCATCGAACACTTCCGTCTTGTGCCCAACACACGCCAACAAAAAAGAATGTTTCTTTTCAACAATTAATTTTGTTTTCAGAGAAAAAGTAGAAACAGCCGCAGAAGTTTGACGGTGTCCCCATCCCAAGTCACACTTTGTCTGACGACAACGTTGTCATAACAAGCCCATCACACTCACGCATTGTGCGCTGCCCTTAAATGGGTCATTTCTTGTGCCAAATAGCGAGTCAGTGGTGGGAAAGCATCGCTGTTTATGGTAGTGTTTGGAATGCTACCGAGCGAAAAGAAGCATTCAGGTTCACACTGTGCAACACCACAAAAGGTAAGTCTGTTTCGCTGCAAATTGTAATGGTAATTTGAGCACTTTAAATCTCGTTTTGGTTGAGTACTCGAACACGGGTGTCCACAAACTTCATGTGAAAGGGAAAAGGGATATTGAGTGTTTTTGTGCGTTTTAATGAACATCTCTTGTTCGCATAATAACAAAAACATGCAGAAGCACGCAATTGTTTTCGTCAATAACTTCCTGTTGCACATCAGCACACAAGGAAGTTTGTGGACAACCCTTGGGTCTTTACCTCAGCAAGGATCTGCAATTTTGCTCAAGCTCTTTTTGGTCTTCCCAACTCATGGGATGAGTGTGGTTCACCGCTGACCGTTGACATTTGGGGGACAATATAAATTTTCGCTCTTTTGAGGCAACCACCTTGGCACTTCCAGGAATCAAAGAGACCAAGTTCGAAGACTGTAGACATACGAACAGGAGCACTGATTCTTGTCACTCAGGTTGAATGGCGGTCGCACCTCGTGACCTTGGTTCGTGACCTTGGTTCGTGACCTTGACCTGGCGATGCTGACCCTGTTCGTGCTGCTCGCCGTGCTCATCGCGCTGTCGGTGGTCGGGATCCTCGTCTCCATCTTCGCCGTCGTGCGCATGTGCAGAGAAAGGTACGAGGTAAGTATACAAAGTTGGGTCCGTCATGTTCGCCGAATTGGTGTCAACATGAAAGCTGACCAGCACTGAGTCATCGATTTCTTTTGTTGTGTTCCAAACATGACGGACCCAACTTTGTATACGTACCTCGTATGTCACCTGACTCCGTCACACGCATGCGCATGTGCAAGGAAAGGTACGTACGTCAGCTGACTCTGCTGTGTGCAGTGCAGAGAGAGGTACGTCAGCTGACTGCTGTGCGCATGTGCAGAGAAAAGTAAGTCAGCTGACTTTTTTCGTGGTGGAAGTGAGAATGATTCAGACAGAAAGCGTCAACCAAGAACCCAAAGCCCAATCCAATGGGAGCCCAAAGAATTGTTTCTCGCAATGTGGATTTGTTGTGGCGGACTTGATCTTTTTCTTTTGAAAAATTGCCCATGGACAACATCTTGCGTCTCTTGTGCTTCCGTTTTTGCTCCGTGAGCTGAGAAAACGCGAAACCCCAGAATCCCGACGCAGCACCTGGATTCTTCGTTTTCTCCCCGAAGCGACGATCCATCTGCGTTTCCACCAAACCGGAGGAGAACAGGCCTGCCGGGTCGGGGCGGACACTCACGTTTCAGAGAACCGTCCCTCCGGGCTGGTCATTAGCGGAGGCAAACCACATCACACTGTGGTCGTTGAGAGGGTCAGTCTCTCCACAAAACAAAGGCTGGGTTTGGATTCGGAGCACGTATTGGCGTGAGCACAATGGAAGCCGAGACGTACATGATAACGCAGTGAAGTGCACGAGTACTTTGTTGATTTGTCGAAGAGTCACCAATGTCGAGGAAAGGAAATGTTCAATGTCTGCAGAAGCAAAATCCAAAGAAAAAACAATTTTCCACCTACTGTTCACGATGTCACGATGAGAGGAATGAGGTGTTTGTCGCAGGAATCAAGTCTCAGATCCCACAGCCCCCTTGACCTACAGAAGTAAAATTTGGTCTCACATCCCAATTTTGTTCTCACAAAACAGAACATCGTCGGTTTCGTTCCTCAAGAGAAACTGGGGCGCCAGTGCCCAGCAGTGGCCCGTCACTTGACAAGATCCCGTGCAATTAGGAATGGGGCAGCAGACTGAGGAGAACAATCAACTCCGCGACCTCTGTAATTTACATCTCGACTGCCAGGCGACTTCCTCGCAATCAAGAGCAAACGAGCTTCCGCTGGACGAGTTGAAGACAGATGAGAAGGACCTGACCCTCGAAAGGTCCCCCCTGCCATGGCGAATTCGCACCAAGGAGTAGCATTTTGCTCTGCACATGTCGTGCCGAAGGCGCACAAATCTAAGCTTATGTACAGAGCACAATTTTGCAGGATATTTTCCTTTGCACTTCTTGTGCTTTCAGTGCTGGTTTGACTCTCATGATATTTATCAGCCGCGTTAGCGGAGCTGATATTGGTTTGCCCCTGTATCTGCGTCCGTCCATCTTGGGTGGACAAAACCTCTGTTTTACCCCTGTTCCAGTGATCACAGACTGGAATCACAGTGGGTGCAGACACCCTTAGGGGTGCTTTACACATTGCATAT
>JAAUXT010058870.1_pt1 | contig 19261 bp, 28 predicted proteins | sample 7278171 | NCBI WGS metagenome assembly JAAUXT01 (sample SAMN14350112, study PRJNA611818) | marine sediment metagenome | isolation source: surface marine sediment (1.8m) | place: French Polynesia: Moorea | collected 2018-08 | reverse complement strand
TCGGTTTACTTGCATGACATAGGTTACGTCCAGGAGGTACTTTGAAATTTGAGAATTATTTAAATGAGGAGATCATGAAGGAAGCAGTATCGAAATTCAACATTGGCTTTGAGGAGATGGTAAAGTTTTATCAAACCGCTGATCCTAGACAAGTTCGTAGGATGGAGAAGATAATCAAAGCCAATGACTGGCGAAAGTTTAAAGCACTTATCAAGGAAGTGTTAGGCGTTGAATTAAGATAAGGAGATACCCTATGGATACTATCGAGATAGATCTTGAGAAGTATAACCTCAAGGCATTACTAGATGCGAAATATCCGTTCTTAGAAAAATTCAGAGAGAAAGCTGCTGGTACTTTCCAGCATTGCCAAAATGTATCTGATTTGTGCGAAGCCGTTGCGCTGGAGTTAGGACTTGATACGGACGTGGCTAAAGTACTAGGCCAATACCATGACGCTGGAAAGATTACTTTTCCAGAAGCATTCTACGAGAATCAAAATGGTAAGAACGTCCATGATAACCTGGAGCCGTTGATTAGTTTTCATATCATATCGAAGCATGTCTCTGATACAGCTTTGATCTTGATTCAGCTAGAAGACTTTCCTCCAGAGTTGATTCCTCCGATAACTCAACATCATGGTAATACCGTTCTCCAGAGCCTATATAAAAAATCTGGATTCAAAACTGACGATGCTTTCAGGTATAAGAATACTACTCCTCCAGAATCACTAGAGGCAATTGTTTTAATGATTTGTGATTCTGTAGACGCTACCTTACGGAGCATTGAACACAGTGGCGAAGGTAAAAAAATTGACATTGAAGATATCGTCTATAAGACCATAGATCGATTTGAGAAAGATGGTCAAATTGACGAGCTACGGATAGGTCATTCGAAGAAAATCAAAAGAGCTTTGATTACAACTCTTAAAGCGAAGTACCATAGCCGTAGTGCATCAGACTACGAAGAGGATGATAAAGATGAGTGATCCAGTAAATTTGTTTTTTGCTGTTCCTAATGATGAGCCTGACGAAGATTTAAATGACTACTTGATTCATTGTTATCTTTACTATGAGTTGAATAATCCTGTTATCTACGATCATGACTTTGACTTGCTCTGTAAAGAGATTTTAGAGAAGTGGGATACCTTGACTCATCCTCATAAGCATGTAGTCAATAAGGACGATCTCAAGGCTGGCACTGGTTATCATATAAAGGAGTATCCTCCAGATATCATAGAAGCCGCTAACAGGCGCAAGAAGATATTCCTGGAAGAGCTACGGCATGAGGTAGAAGTAGCCAAAGAGATGGCAGAGAAGAAGGAAGAAAAGAAGGAATTCACTTTTACTCATTCGCCTATGGAGACTTTCTTGCTTTGTGGGCTGTTTAGAGATTATAAATATTATAAAGACGATAGGCAAAAAATAGTAGGGGAGGAGTTAAAGCGTAGATGGAATAATCAGATTGATTTACCAGAGTTCGAAAAGTATATGGAGGATCATCAGGTTACTCCAGAGACTTTACAACTAAACGAATGATAACAAAATGCATTGCTTCACTAGTCATATTGTTATGTTTATTCACTCATAGTGTACCGTTTCCAAAACATAAGAGAGTAGTATATCAAGACGAGACATATACTTTCTACCAGAAAGGTAGAACCTTTTGGATGGAGATCGGTAATCCCAAAGAATGTAAAGGGCCACCAATCGTATATTCCCCAACGTCAGATTCAAAAATATGGAGAAGAAGAGCAGCAACCAAGAAAGGATTTTTTGACGCTGATATTTTTTTTCGAGATTTACCTCCTCCGTTTGGTTTACTTTTGCCTTCGGATATGGTATATATAGAACGAATAATTTATTTTCCAGAGAAGAAAGCGGCTGTCGCTTTTTTCAATGGGCCACCGTTCCATTATATACGAGCGTTACTTAAACAAGTGAAAAACGTGTAGGAGGAGGTAGTTATGGGAAAGTGCGTACAATGTGAAGACTTCTATCCACCGCATTACATGGTAGAGATAGAAGTAGAAGAGGAAGTCGAAGAGGCTCCTCAGAAATGTGCCTTCTGTTTCCTGGACAAGACAGAAGTTACTACAGTCAATGACGAGACTGGTAAAGAAGAGAAGATTACTAAGAAGGAAGCAGCCAAGCGTTACAAAATTTTTATGAAGTCATTACTTCAATCTAAAAACATTGCGGAGGTCGTACAGCAAGGTAAGACCGTTCCGCATGTGAAGGGATAATGCCTAAGTATCAAAAGATCCCTAGACCTACGAAGTTAGGCTTCCATTGTTATGTTGGTGACGTTCAAGGTTGCGGTACAATACGAGTTATTTATCCTTACTTCTTACTGAATCATTTTCGTCAAGAAAAATTACTAGTGTTCGCAATGTATTTGCAGAACTATGTATCAGATCCGAATTTCTATAAAGATTTTGCTTTTGTCCAGTTTCAGAGATCTGCTACAAAAGATCATTTACAGTTAATGCAGCATTTCGCATCTCAGGTACAGCCGAAGTATCCTATACCTATGATATACGAGATAGACGATATGCTATTTGATATTCCAGAATGGAATTATGCCTCTGCCTATTATAATCAGGCTAGACCGATTATCGAGCAGTTGATGTCTACTGCTAACGGTATGATTACTTCTACCGCTAAATTAAGAGAAGTATATTCTCCGTATTGCAAGAAGATAGCTGTAGTTCCGAATCATCTACCTAAGTTCATTTGGGGAGATATTTTTGAAGCTACCGATTATAAGGAAGAAGGCGAGAAGGTAAAGATCTTATGGGCTGGAAGTCAGAACCATTTTGCTACTAAACAAATCCAGGGTGACAATGTTAAAGGTGGTGACTTTGGAGAAGGTCTATTAGAGTTCATTCGCAAAACGACAAAGGTTTATGACTGGTATATCTTAGGAGCGAAGCCACAGGAGTTAGAGAATTTAAAGAACGAAATTCACTTCCTTCCTTGGCATAACATTTTTACTTATCCGTCTAAAGTAAAAGAGATCGAGCCAGATATTTGTATAGCTCCGTTACAGGATATCGAGTTCAATAGAGGAAAGAGTAATATTAAATGTCTGGAGTACACTGCGCTAGGCGCTCCTGCTGTTTACTCAGATGTTACTCCATACAAGTTCATGTCGCTAAAGGCAAAAACAGACGAAGAGTTCATATCTCACATAGAAAAACTTGCTGGCGACATAGACTTTCGAAGAAGAATTTTCAAAAAGGATTATCAGAGAGTACGGAGTCAACTCTGGTGGGAAGAGAACGATAACATTAAAAAGTACATCAATGCGTATTTGAATTTATTCGGAAAGTGCTTATGATGGAAAAACATTTAATACCGCTATATTTATTTGGAGTTCCATTTCTTTTATTTTGGTTTGCAGTAATAATTGGTGCTGCTATTGTTGCTATTAGGGATAAATATGATAGAGAAGATCGAAAAAATTTACTACCAGTTTCGGAAAGCTCAAGCGGATTATAATAATCGTGGTTTCCGAATGCCGAAAGACTTTGAAGCTCACTTCACGAAGAAGATGAATAAAGTCAATCAGGAAAAATTGGTAGCATTGACTAATCGCTTCAATACTAAATGGAGCAATATAGATCCTTATACGTATTTCAAATGTGGCTTTGACTTATACAAGAAGAATTTTTCGTATGTCAAATTTCTCAATGAGAAAATCTTTTTGCTTTACGTCCAGAGGGATAAAAATTCAAAGCGAGAAGTCAGGGTCACTAAGCAGAAGTTAATTGACTCAGCAAAATTTATCAAGCAGTATATGACTAAAAATGAGATCTATTCGATCCAGGAATACATTGATACGAGTGACGGTAATAAGAAATTAGCTGTCACTCATTATTTACAGAATAAAATCGATGCTGCATTTTTTGTGTGGCTTATTAAAAAAGGTATGAAGCTCACTGACACAGATCGTGGATTCATTCCATACATTTCGAAACACTATCGGAACATAAATGTCATGTTGAATGAATTGAAGTCTTTCTTGTCTAAGATAGAAGAGCGATTGCCGAAGGAGAATGGAAATGGCAACAGAACATGATGGTGAATATTTGAAAGATACCCTTGACGGTAAACCCTTGAAAAACGTACTTCCAGAGGGAGATCTGCTCGTAAACGAAGGGCCAGAAGGCACTCCGCTATGGAAGAAAAAGAAAAAATTGAACGAAGGTGATTCAGAAGAAAAAATGCTGAATGAATAAAAAAGTGTTGACAAACACTTTTAATCATGGTACAATTTAGTATTAACAATGAGAAAGGATTTTACCATGACCGATAAAGAATTCGAACAACTGAAAATGGCTATCGAAATAACTATGAATAAACTCGATAACTTACAAAAGTTGTATAGCAATGAAACTGGTCGAGACTTCGTAAGACCTTTAAGATTATCGCCTTTACGTGAAAAAGGTGTTGACAATCCATTTTTAACGTGATAGGCTTAGTTTAATTTGTTGGGAAAGGAGAAAATGTTATGAAGAAAATATTGATGGTGTCGTTTATAGTTTTGGCTTTCGCTGTAGTGGGTTTTTCGCAGGAACATCGTCCTACGAAGACCTATTACAATAACAAAGTTTCTTACAAATCCATGTTTGAAAACTTCAATCCGAATCAACTCAAAGTCCAGGTCAGGACTCCTAAAGGCAAAAGAGTTCAAGCCGAAATTCCTGTAGTCAATGATTCTGACAAAGATATAACTCAGAAGAAAGAAGGCAAATAATGTTTAGAAAAATTTTGTTGATTGCCATAGCGATCCTATTTCTACATGGATGCGCTACACATTCACGAAATACTGTAGGTGGGATGCACAATGACTTAGCTACTGGTCTGAGAGTTTATCATCAGTACCAGAAAGTTACAGAGCATCATAAGAAGGGTAAATTGTATCACTACAGTACTGCTTTTCTAGCTGATGAGAGTAGAGATCTACCTGATAACTTAGTCGGTCTATCTATAGACATGACTTTTATCAATCCTTTTAAACAACGCTTTGAAGTATGGGAGAATACATGCTTTAAGGATTTACAGACTAACAAGACTTACCTCAAAACCAAAAAATTGAGATATACTTCTCAGTTACTTCCAGAGGAAGTCATTAGTCTTAACATGCCATTGAATTCTGATTCAAACATTTATTCTCAAGTTATTTTCTCTGTCGATGTAAAGGATGTAAATGGCAAAGTTATATACACTACCTATATTGCTAGGTATAACATTGGGAGTAAAAAATAAACTAGGAGGATTTTTATTATGAAAAAATTGTTTCTGTCGTTAACGATGTTGTTGGTGATTGCTGTCGGTTCTGGTCTGGCTTGTTCAGGTTGGGATTGCTCTTACGAGTATGGTCAGGGCTACGTCAGCGGTGATACTGGTTTCAATGCTCAGTCTGGTAACGGAAATGTGCGTGTAGCCAGTGATAATGACTTCTCAGCTTATTCCAGCGGTGACGGATCTCGCTACGTTCATGGATCTTCGTGGACGGATGGAAATGGCATGGGCTACGATGACTTTCAGAGAGGTTTCTTGTTCTCTGACGCTCATTCAGAAGGTAATGCCAATGTCTACTCCTCTTCGGATTCTGGCGCTCATGGGTATAAGGGATACAAACGAGCGAGTGCTTCCGTTTCAGGTATGGCTCATCAGAACAATGCTGCTGGTGCCAATGCCTTCGATTTTGAAGGTGTGACGAATGCAACAGGTTCTAACTACAGCCAAGCTGAATTCTTTGGTGCTGACACTGATCGTGGATACCGCAGCAATCCTCATGTATGGGTTGATGGTGGCGCTCACGTTGACGGTACTACCGATGTTAGCAGCTATGACTTTGGGCCGATTGCTGGTGCCATGACCAATACTCAGTCTCAGGGAAGTGCTTGGGTTTGGGGTACTGACTATGGGCCGAATGAGACAAGAGTTCATGGTGCTGGTCGTGTTGCTCATGACGCTCTGGCAGACAATAACGAGTGGGGTGGAGTTCCTGGTAACTTTGCTTACTCTGGTGCTGCTGCCAATTACTCATTCGATAACAGCGGCTACTGCGGCTACATTGATGGTAATGGTCAAGCCAATACCTACGGAAATGCTTCGACTTTCAGCAACATGACTTCGGTCAATGCTCAGTCGAGTACTTCTGCTGATGCCTCCGCTAATACAGGTGGGCGTTACATCGACTAAGAAGTACTAGTAGTAATAAGGTAAGGGGAGTGCCTACTCACTCCCCAAATTCTAATTAGATAAGGAGAAAAATGTTATGTTGAAAAAAATGTTAATCATTATGTTGGCAATCGGTTTGTTGGTTGCGGGAATTTCCTCAAATGCTCTGGCTGGTGCGTCTGCAAATGCTTCTGCTGGTGCGAATTCGGAAGTCGGAATTGATAACTCAGATCGCTCTGGTGCCTCAGTGACTCAGACTGACAATTCAAGAAGTAAAGTTACCAATCGTCAGTTCGTGAATCCTGGCAATGTTCCTTTTCCGCAAACCAATGGTTTCTTTACTGCTCCTACGCCTGACTCGTCTTTCCGTCCAGCGAAAGAGCTTATCTACTTTTTAACTGGTGATCCTAATGCGGTTGCAGTACAGCTTACCGAAGGTGCCTGTGAGATGTTGGCTAAAGGTGGAGATGTTGAGGCTAACATTCAGGTAGTCAGAGAAAGACTAGCTGTTGCCAAAGCTGATCAAGACGGAGTAAAGTGGATTACGGTATCAGTTATCGCTCCTATCATTCAAGATGGAAAAGTAACTGGTGTTCGTAAAGCTGATCTTCGTGTTGCTGGTTTTGCTGTTGCCGAAGCTGATGACGGTGATACCAATTCCTTCCAGGTTATTGGTAAGGTCGCTCTGAAAGCTATCAAAGCTGGTTTAGATCATCTACAGATCACTGCCGAAGGCGCTCATCGTAAGGTGGAAGCCTCTGGTTGGGGTGTCGGTTTCTTCACTACTGGTGCCAAGGTTTCCGATGGTGGAACGGTTTCTGGCCTAGTCGGTGGTGGTACTGGTTATGCTTCTAACGAAGCAGGGCCAGAAGATCGTCCTTGGATTCAGGGAAATGTCGGACTTGGTTTGGTTCGCAGTTTTGATCGTGCGCCTGTCGAGTACGAAGCTCCGAATACCAAGTAGTAATTCAGAGAAAATAACTTGACGGTAAAATTGCTCTAGTCATTCATTTGACTAGGGCAATTTTTTTTTATTTTCTGAAAAATAGTTGGTTTACAATTATACCTCCATGTGTTAGAATGGTTAAAAAAATTTGTGGAGGTATAATGTTATGAGCAAATGGATAAATAAAGAATTATTTGACGAGTTTCAGACAGAGAAGATCGAAGAGAAAGATAACTCAGGTGTTCAAAGAGGTCAGAATCTCTGGCCTACTCCTCAGAAGGGATCTACTGAGAATCCCAAAGTCTACGAAGGTCGCTTCATTCCAGATCCGAAAGGCAAATTCTACAAGAGGTATTACTACCATATGTGGCAAGCAGGAGATGAGAGTTGGATTTTTATCTTGTGTCCTAAAACGCATGACTTCAAAGATTACTGTCCTTTCTGTTCCGTTACTTCAAAGCTCTACGCTGGAGGAACCAGTTCTGACAAGGCTCAAGCGTACCAGATCAAACGTAAGGAGAAGTTTGTAGGCAACTGGTATATAGTCAAAGATCCAAGAGATGAGGACAAAGAGCCTGATAGTAAAATGGCTGGTAAAGTCAGACTCTACGAGTTTCCTGGAAAAGTAGAACAGAAGATCAAGAAGGAAGTTACTGACAAGAAGGAAGGATACGGAGTCAGTATTTTCGATCCTGGAGAAGAAGGAAGAAACTTTATCATCAGAGTACTTGCTACTAAAAAGGATGATAAAGGAAAATCCTGGCCTGACTACTCTAACTCTTCTTTTGCCAGAAGTCATTCTGCGTTGGCTGACGATGACGATAAGATTCAGGCAATCATGGATACCTGTACTGATATCGAAGAGTACATTGGTAACATGGGAGTGTCTAACAATAAAATGGTCGAGATACTCAAGAACGAATTCCTATGGGATATGGTAGCTGACGAAGCTCTTAAACAAGGTTTTGAGGATTCTGAACCAGACAAGAAACCAGAGCCGAAGGCTAAAAAGGAAGAGCCGAAAGACGAGAAGGTAGAAGAGAAGACTGAGGAAAAAACAACAGAGCCAGAAGACGAAGGGCCACCGTGGGATGAGGACGAGAAGACAGAAGAGAAAGAGGAAGTAAAAGAAGAAACTACTTCTGGTGACGATGACGATGACGCACTGTTAGCGGAGCTAGAAGATCTATAAGATTTGTGCGGAAAGGGATGTGAGAGTTTATACTAGTTAAAACCCATGTCGTTGACCTTTCCGCTCCCTTTTTGGAGGTAGTTATGACGGAAGAAGTAAAACCAAACGGTAATGGTCTTAAACTGAAAACCTGGAGAAGCAGAAGACGCATGGCAGCAATAGCTCTTGCTTGGATCATGATAGAAACTCTTCTGCTTTTCTTCGTTGTGCCTGTAGAAAAAGTAAAAGTACTACAAGAGCCTATAACATGGTCGTACTTCGTTATGGGTGGTATTGTAACTGCCTATATGGGATTCAAAGCATTCGGTAAAGAGAAGATGGAGCAATAGGAGGACTAATGAACGTCAGAAAAATGTTAAGGAAAGAAGCCGAATCCATTATGAACAATAAGGAGGTAGGCAAAAGGAATGATGCTACTGATATTCTAATCTCAATCAGGTTTTCAGATAATCATATTCACCATATCCTACCGAAGCAACCACTGATCGATGCCATTGTAGAGGATCTCATGAGCTTCTCTAAGATACAGCTTCAACAGCCAGTAGCTACTGCTGATGATAAAGAAGTAAAATCTAATGTTCCCAAAGAAGTAGTATTTCATAATAGACAAGCTATCGGAGACATTCTAACATTTACTGCTGGCGTTAGGGATTTCAAAATGACGTATCCCAATACGAGAATTGGAGTCATTTCTACAGCAATGCATATTTGGGATCACAATCCTCATATCGATCATCAGTTTAGAGATGAGGAAGCAATGGTAAAAATTGGGCCTGGATTCCTCACTAACAAATCCAATCTCTGGAATTTCCATATGACTAATGCTTTTCGCATGGACATGGAGCAGAAGTTAAATATCAAAATCAATCAAGGCGAGATGCGTCCAGATATTTGGATGACTCAAGAGGAATACGATAGACCTCCATTAATCGAAGGGCCATACTGGATAATGATCTACGGAGGAGAACCAGGATGGCCTAGTAAACAATATCATCGTTGGCAGGAAGTAGCGGATCTTCTTAAAGACGATATTCAAATAGTTCAACTAGGAGTTAAGGGTCATCCGTATCCAAGACTTAACGGAGTCATTGACTACGTAGGAAAGACGGAAGACCGCAATACAGGTATTAGGGATCTTTTCAATATCTTCTTACATTCTCAAGGTTCAATAGGGCTAGTATCGATGCATATGCATTTGAGTGCTTGTTTTAACAATCCTTGTGTTGTGTTAGCTGGAGGTAGAGAACCAGCATGGTTTACTCAATACTTCGGTCATCAGTATATCCAAACTAATGGCACGATGGAATGTTCGGAGACTAAAGCATGTTGGGCGTGTAAACTAGAGGGATGTAGAAATCTGGTTGTTCCTGAAAAAATCAATGAAGGACACAATACTAAGAAGGTTCCAAAATGTGTAGACATCATTGAGCCAGAGCAAATCGCTGACGCAGTTAGATCGTATTACAGAGGAGGTAGACTAGAGTACGGCAAAAAGATCCCTAATACCTTTTTTAAAAATATAGTAAAAGAGAAGAAGATATTTGTTGCGCCATCTCCAGATCAGATTGACGAAGATTTATTGAAGAAGTACGGTTTCGAGTGGGGTGGAGGTTGTATTACTGACAAAGACTGGATGTTCATGAAGAAGACATTGCAGAAGAATAACGTCAAGACGATCCTGGAGTTTGGCGCAGGACTTTCCTCTTTACTATTCGGAACGATGGTAGATAAAGTCGTTACCTTTGAGACTCAGCAGGGCTGGATTAAAAAGATCAAGGATATGTCAGATGAGAAAGTCAATCACTTCTTCCATTGGGATGGTAAAGACCTAGACATTAATGACTTGCTGGAAGAAGGAATCAAATTCGATTTCTGCTTCGTTGATGGGCCAGCAGGAAGTATGAATAGAGAATGGTCTACTAAGTTTGGATCTGAGCTTGCTGATATAGTCATTGTCCATGACGCTGGACGTAAAGGCGAAAGGATGTGGCAGGATAAATATCTGGCTCCTACTTTCGATCTCGCTTCTAAAGGTGGTCATCGATGTCATCTCTGGAAGAAAAAGGGAATTGTCGAGCAGGAGCAAAAGGAAGAGCAAATCAAGATTAATGAAGCAATAGCTAATGATGATAGACCTTCATTCCGTATGGTAACTACCTGTCGTGGATACGGAGGATCTGAGCGAAGTAGTCTCCATATCATGAAAATGTTCCTGGAGGATAATTGGAGAGTCGAGCTAATTCCGACTGGAAATATCTCTGGTGAGTATGGCAAAAATATTCCTGACGGAGTTATCACTAGACCGTGGGTTGATATGACTCAGCCGATTGACTTAATGGCTTTCTATACGAGTGATTGTATCTGGAATTTTGCGAAGCCTCAGTATACGGAAGTAATGTATAAACTACAAGCTAAGAGCAAAGTCATGATTCTCAATTATCAGTTAGGTAAGGCTGGAGAAGAGAAATGGACTTTCGGTTGGAATAAATATATGTTCTTGAATTCAACCAAACAATCAGAATTGCTTGAGAGAATTCCTGGAGCCAAAACAAAAGTACTTCCTCCTCCGACTGACCTAACGGAGTTCTTTAAAGTCAATGTGGATTACTCCGCTCCGTTGAAGCTGATTAGACATAACTCACAAAGAGATGCTAAACATCCAGATTATACCAATGACCTGATTACTCAAGTTCTGGATGTGAATCCTGAAACAGAGTTTTACTACATGCCAGCATGGAGCCAGACATTCGATCACGATCAAGTCCATAAGTTCAAAGTAAATCAAGTTCCAGTTCCAGAGTTCTTATCAAAGGGTAACTGCTTTTGGTATCACTTACCTCCAGGCTATCAAGATCAAGGGCCGAGAGTTATCTTAGAGGCTATGGCTTGTGGATTACCAGTGATCGCTGATAATCGTTACGGAGCAAAGGATAGAGTGACTCCAGAAACAGGATGGTTATGTGAAGATATAACTGACTATCTGGAAGTCATTGAAGAGATAACCAAAGATCATGGTATACTGGAGAAGAAGGGTAAAGCCGCTAGAGAGCTTGCTCAAGCAGAGTACGTTGCTTCTCGTTGGCATGAGGAGATCAAAGGAGTATGGGGTGAGGCTCCTATAGTTATTCAAGATCCAGTAGTTCCAGTTCCAGCTATACCAGACTCTTTTAAAGTCAAGGATGCTTTAGGATTATTAAAGGATACAAATGATTAATTTAGCGCATAGACTAGTACTTACGGAGCTTTGTAATAAGGACTGTCCTCATTGCTTCAATGCCAAGTTTAGAAAGACAGCTACAATGGACGCTGATAAACTTTTTGAGTTCTGGAGATTGAATCAGGGGCCATACCTAAAGTCTCAATGTGTAAAGCTCATGGGAGGAGAGCCTACCTTACATCCTAGAATCATCGAGATAATGCATGAAGGATACAAGTATTTTGGTAGAGTAGATCTTTTCACAAATGGCAGTAAGATGCTCAAGGTAGCTAGTGATCCGATAAATCTAAAATATCATATGCTCAGTGGATTGCAGTATATCATAAATGGTTATACGTTCGATCCAGATGGAGTTATGGAATATTTGGACTATGTAGGAAATCTTATCTTGCATTTTGTAATTCCTTATGATAGAGAAGAGATGTATGAGAGAATTACTAAAATACGAAAGTGTATGGATATGGCTCCGTTAGTCCAGTTTGCTATATCTCCTGATACTCAGGTTAACTTATTCGATGAGGAACAGTTAAAAGAGTACAGAGATGTTTGGCTAGTAGCAATCAAAGCAGTAATTCCAGATCTGATGGCGAGAGGAATAGGTTTTAACTACGATCACGTTTTGCCTATGTGTTTTTATAATCAAGAAATGTTGGACGAGCTACACAAAGTCCAGGTGTTTGAGAAGAATCAATTTATCGATGCCATTCACGCTATGAAGATAACTTGCTGCTGTGAAGTTCAAATGGGATTGATACAAACAAATTTTGACTTGCATTTCTGTAATCAAACTGATATAAAGATAGGATCAATATTACATGAGGATGGAAGTCCGAAAACGATGGACGAGATACACAAGATGATTTTTCCTTACTCAAATAAGAAGACTCAATGTATAAAAGCAATGTCTCCAAAGTGTAGAGACTGTGCAGTTGTAGCATCATGTAAAATGGGTTGTTACTATACTACTATAAGGAATGAACATTATGAGAAGTAGCTATATAGAAAACAATTATGGTAATGTCTTCAAAGCCTTGATACTGGCGCATAAACCGAAGCTAGTAGTTGAATGCGGAGTCCTTGACGGTTACTCTACTTTCAATATTGCTCATGCTTTAAGAGCTAATGAAATTGGTGGAGGTATTAAGTCAAAGTTCATGGCATATGACATATGGGAAGGATATGACTATAAGCATGGTGACTTTGGAGAAGTCGCTACTATGCTTCGTCAAAAAGGTTTACTAAACCATTGGGTCAATCTGCATTATGGAAATGCTTTTGAGGTTTGGGAAAATTTCGATGATAGCACTGTAGATTTTCTCCATATGGATATCTCAAATGATGGACAAGTACTAGAACTAACTATCATGGATTGGTGGAGGAAAATTCGACCAGGAGGAATGATTGCGTTTGAAGGAGGAAGCGTTGAACGTGATAATGTAGACTGGATGAAAAAATATCATAAGAAGCCTATAGTGCCTGTACTGGAGTGGTTACTACAAGCTGATAATGTCTCATTCCAAGTCTTTACTGAATTTCCATCGATGACTTTGATTACCAAATGGAGAGAGAATGATGGTTAAACGAGCGGTAGAAGAATTTCATATTCATTATGAAGAAGCCAGAATTTGGGAGAAGACAAAATGGCTAGGTATACCTTTTTGGAAATTGCCTTTTGATGCTATGATACTTCAAGAGTTGATTTTTAATATTCGACCAGAATATATTATAGAGACTGGTACAGCCAAAGGAGGAGCCGCTCTATTCTATGCCTCTATATGCGAGTTAATAGGAGAAGGATCAGTCATTACTTGCGATATAGAATTAAAAGCTAATTGGGATGCAATCCATCAATTTCACTGGTCTGATAGGATTGAATTCCTACCTGGAAGTAGTACTAATCCAGTAGTGTACGAGAGAATAAAAAAAATATGTGAGGGTAAAAGAAACCTAGTTATTTTAGACTCAGATCATAGCTATGAGCATGTAAGGAAAGAAATGAGTATCTATAGTCCGTTAGTTCCTGTTGACTCATTTATGATCGTAGAAGATACTCATGCTAATGGTCATCCAGTTCCTTGGCAGTGGGGAAAAGGGCCATACGAAGCCGTGGATGATTTTCTGAAAGTCAATGAAGGTTATTGGCAACCAGAATACTGGTGTGAGAAGTATATAATGACTTTTAATCCTAAAGGATATCTAAGGAGGATAAAATAATGGAAACTGTTTATCTAGTAGGTCAAATTTCACCGAAGTTGCCGATTACCTACCAATGGAGAAAAGATGTTATTAGTCATTTCGAGGCTCCTATAAGTAGAGATGAAATTGAGTTCATTGATCCTTGTCAAAATGAATTTAACTTGAGGATACTGGAGTCTAAGAATTATGCTGTTAGAAAGGATGGTAGAGTTCCAGGTATCGATGTACTACCTCCAAAAGACAGAATGTATGTAAAGCGTTCTTCTATTGGACTAGTCAATTTAAATCACTATGATCCAAGAAAACCGCTGCTTGGTACTTTCTATGAATGCTCATGGTATTATGATTCTCCTGAGAAAACTGTGATTGCTTTTGCAGATGATCTAAAATCATATGAGTGCCAGCATCCATTTATTCAACAGACTGTTCATACTTGGTGCCAGAATGAAGAAGAGGCATGTGAGATAATAGAGGCTTTCTTTCTATGAGAAAAAAACGTAGAACAGGAAAAATGTGGTATCGTTGGGTAGGATGGCTAATGACAGCCGAAGATCATTGGTTAGACGAGACTGGTAATGTTGACTACTTCGTTTGGGAATCAGTCAATCGCTACTGGTGCCAAAAGGAAAAGGAGTGGAAGGTATGAAAAAACAAATTCCTATGTTTAAAGTGGCTATGAATCCTGAGTTAGATCCAGATCTACTTAAAGTAATTCATAGCGGCTGGATCGGTCAGGGATCAGCAGTTTCCAAGTTTGAGCGTGAGCTTGGAAGAAGATTTAAAAATGATAATGTACTAGCTTTGTCTGCTGGTACTCATGGACTGAGTTTGGCTCTACGTCTATCTGGAATCAAACCTGGAGATGAGGTAATTACTACTCCGTTGACTTGCACTGCTACGAACATGCCTATCCTTATGCATGGTGGTGTTCCAGTTTGGGCTGATATAGGAGATGACTTTAACATCGATCCTGATTCAGTTGAGAGATTAATCACTGACAAAACAAAAGCAATCATGGTAGTACATTGGGGTGGATATCCTTGTAACATGGAGAGAATAGCTAAGTTAGCTCATACTCATAATTTAAAAGTTATAGAGGATTGCGCTCATGCTTACGGATCTCTTTACAAGGGATCTATTATCGGAGATTGTAAATACTCTGACTATGCTATGATGAGTTTCCAGGCAATCAAACATTTGACTACCATTGACGGAGGAGCCTTATTTACTAAGGACTCAGAGGACTATGATCGAGCGAAGCTGTTGCGCTGGTATGGTATCGATAGGGAATCTCCGAGAAAGGAAATGCGCTGCGAAGAAGATATTACGGAGTGGGGTTACAAGTATCATATGAATGACGTATGCGCTACCATAGGACTTGCTAATATGCAAATGGTTGAAGAGAACTTGAAGACTACTCTTGATAATGCCATGTACTATGAAGAGATCCTGGCTGATGTTGACGGAGTAACTTTGACTCAGATTGATATGCAGAAAAGATCCTCTTACTGGATTTTTACTATACTAGTAGAGGACAGAACTTCGTTTGCTCATATGATGGGTAGTAATGGTATAGCGGTTTCCAGGGTACACGAAAGGAATGACAAGCATACATGCTTTATGCCTTACAAGTCAAATCCTCTTCCAAACCTGGAAAAAATTATGGAGAAAATGATCTGTATTCCTGTAGGCTGGTGGGTTACAGATGAGGATCGAGAATACATTGCGGAAGCAATTTCAGGAGGTTGGTAATATGTTAGGAGATAGAGTAGATAAAGACTTATACAAATTGATCAACAAAACCGTTGTCATTAATCATCCACAAGATGGGCCTGTTGAAATAGAGGTTAAAGATATCAAAGGTGGTATGGTTTACTTTGAAACTACTACAGGTACATTGTCTTCTATGTCTGTAGGAGACTTCGAAAAATCATTACCTGAGTTTTATTAAAATGCCTTGGGATTGTTTTTGTCCAGATTGTGGTAACTGTTGTGTCGGTGGTATGACAGATGATCCAGAAGAAATGGAGAAGGAGCAACTAGAGTACAAGGGTAAGAATATAACTTGCTCTTCGTGTGATTGCTTCTTTAGTTTCGATACAGGAGAGGTAGTTATGGAACATCCAGGATTGAAGAATCTATATCAGGAAGTTGTCAGTGGTCAACATAAATGGACACGTTGGGGTTTACTAGGTGTGCTTTGTGATTACGTGCTTTACTACACTGAGGGAGATATGATCGAGATCGGCTGCGGAGAGTCCTCCATATACTTGTCTCAATTAGCTGAGAAGTATAATAGGATTTGTCATCATGTCGAGTACTCCGTCAGTGGCGTACACAATATGAAAACCACAAAAGGATATTTTGGTAAGAATTCCAAAGTCTATAACATGAAGTCAGAGGAATTTTTCAAGTCACATAAGAATACTCTTTGTAATATAGCTCTGGCATTTATTGACGGAGATCATGAATACGAAGTAGTACTTCAAGACTTTGAGAACGTAGCTGACTTAATGGTGCCTAACGGATATGTATTCCTACATGATACACTTCCTCCTAATGACTCATGGAAAGTACCTCATAAGTGTGGTACGGTATATAAACTCCTGGCAGATCTGGAGGAGTGGGATCGTGAGCTTATAGATGTCTTCTCATTCCCTAAATCCGCATTTGACGTGGGTTTAACAATGGTCAGGTTTAAGGATGTTCCAGATAGATATCGATCACAATTTGGCGTTGGATAATCTCTGGAAGGCATTCTCCCATGCTTTCTTTGGAGTTTTGCCTTTACCTATGCCTTTACTTTCTGCGTCATCAGAGAAGACTACGTAGAACTTATGTAGATCCTTAAATCTGCATACAGCGTTCGGATGTATCTTTTTGACTTTAGCTGTTGCGCTATCTTCCTCTTCTTCTTTTACTTCTCTTGAGAATCTGAAATAGACACCTAGCATAGAAGCACAAAATATATTAGCTATCTGTACCAGGAATCTTATACTAAATAGAAGGATGATATTTACAAGGGCTACACGTCCAGTGTCGGTCTTAACGTCTGACTGTTTGAATAGATTCTTTAGATCTTCTACAATCTTTTTACGTTCGATGGTGGAAATCGCTGTTCGGGTCTTCTGGCGCTGCTGGTTGAAAACTTCCCTATCCTTTTTAAGCTGCTCGTATTCCTCTTTAAGGATATCACCTAGTTGTTCCTTATTTTCAATTGTAGCTAAACTTTCCAGTGTAGGATTCACGGCTTGCATTCCAGCAGCAAATATAATCGCTCCAAACACTCCTATCATAATAAACTTCTGAAATGCAAGGAATGTCCTTGACCTACCTATCTTTATAACAGCTAGTACTATTACAAACAGTTCCAGCAAAGCCGCTAAATACAGGGGTTGCCATGCTCCTTCTTCATAGAAATGCGTGTAATATCTGGCTGATTCAGTTATCATGAAAAAAGAAGCAAATCCAATAATTATCAATAAGATACTGATAAATATGGGCTTCTGCCAATTTATTTTTTCCTTTTTCTCCATTTTTTCCTCCATTCTTCCTACTAATATTTATAAATATGACTAGAAAAAAATAATTTGTGGAGGTAGTCATGGTAGTAAAGAGTGAGAAGTTTAAAGAAAACAACCCACTAGTAGAGTCAAATACGGCTATTATCGTTACGTCATATGACGAGCATTTGATCTTTTTGAAAAAAGTACTATCACACTACAAGGCAACAAAAAAGTACGTCATATGCTCATATGATAAGTATGGATCTGGATATAATAAGAAGATTCCAGATGACATTTTCAGGATTCCTCATTCCTGGAGTTTTAAACATCAGACTCATGGTGCTGATAAGCGCAATGGTTGGCTATGGGATATTATCTATGCCGCTGGTATAGTTAGTCTTTTTGATAATTTTGAATATGTCTTCACTGTTAACGGAGATTGTATATGGCAAAATCCAAAAGGAATTGAAGACGTTATACAATTACTAGGTGATTATGATTTGATGTCTTCCAGCAGTGCTGAGAATATTATTCACTCCTGTAGTGTAATATGGAAAAGAACCGCATTCCTGGCCTTTGTATCTTATATAAGACAAAAGTTAAATGTAAGTACTCCTCAGTCACATTCTCCAGAAGAATTGCTCGTATCCTGGTGGCGCTCAAAACAAATCCGAGTTAAACATGCTCCGTTGATGGCTAAGTATCCAGAGAAGCATTATCATGCTGGCGCTGTGGATCACTATAGCGCCTATCATCAGGATAGTACATGGAAGAGGCTATTAGGGTATAGAAACTTAGGAGGAGAGCATAAATGGAGATGTCTGGAGCATCTGGAGCCAATTCCGAAGAGGTTTATGGATCTGAGGAATAACGGAGCTTTCTTTGCTAATCAGCATGAGCGAGATACTCTTCTTCATTTCTATCTTACACAAGATAGACGATGGTTATACAAGTATTGGGCTGAAGGCGAAGATAGTTATTGGAATCGAAGATATTATCCTCTGGAATATTACGGAGATAAACCATTGCATAATGACGAGTTAAGAAAGACGTTAGGGCCGCCTAGTGAAAGGCTAGGATTTTTTGATAGATGGAAGCTATTTGACTACATAGTAAAAGATGAGGAGTACAGAACAAAATGGAAAACAGTAATAGACGATTACTACAAGAGATAGAGAAATTCTATGAGCATCTCAAACTGAATCAGCTTACGGAGCATCAGGAAGCCGCTGGTTATGGATCTAAGAGATATACCGCTGATATGTGGACGCTGGATGTCTGTGAAAGGCTTCTTGGTAGAAATGAGAAAGTTGAGTCATATGCAAAAGCTAAACTCGCTCTGGTAGAATCTCTGAATCAAGTCAAAGACGATGCCGATCAGATATGTGTAGGGGAAGTGGGTAGAGGACTAGATATTGTTATAGCTAATCTTTTTAAACAGTGGGAAGTAATTTGCTATGACCATAATCCAATATATGACAAATATTTAGATAAATATTTTAGTAAGGTAAATTTCTATCCTACGAGTACGGTAGCATATCTCGAAAGGATTAAGGAGTTCGTAGAAAAGCGAACAATATTTATTATAGACAATACTCGATGTAGGGATTTCAAGGCTTTAGAAGAAAACGAGAACATAGTACATCTCATATTTTACGGTAAGTTACTATGGTAGGAGGAGAGATGGAGTACCAATTAAATTTAATGAAGGATGAGGATGACGAAAGAGATTTTCAATTTAAAAGTTTGCATAATGTAGGAGAAGAAGTAGAGTTTAGAGTTTCTTTAGAAAAACATAATCAGTTTTTTGAAGGAACTGACATATGCACAATTTGTGGTAAACATCATTATACAGAAGTTCATGACCATCTAGCTTCCGTAGGAGATGGAATCATAGATTGGGCTGGTCATATGAGTCCAGTAAAAAATCAAGGTAGACTTGGTTCATGTGTAGGTTTCGCTGTCGCAGCAATGAAAGAATTTCAGGAGCAAAGAGAACATACAATAGAAGCT
>JAAUXT010126814.1_pt1 | contig 19266 bp, 22 predicted proteins | sample 7278171 | NCBI WGS metagenome assembly JAAUXT01 (sample SAMN14350112, study PRJNA611818) | marine sediment metagenome | isolation source: surface marine sediment (1.8m) | place: French Polynesia: Moorea | collected 2018-08 | reverse complement strand
GCGGGAGGACGAGGAACACGTAAGGAGGGTGATGATATGAAACACCTCCTGGATCTGACACGTCTCTATGGTGTGGAGAACTTTCAGCTCTCTCCAGTTTGCTAGCTGGAAGAATAACGGTGTGCGTGTGGGATCACATCGGACCATTCTAACTCAATGAGGTGAGAGACCATGGGAACAGTTAGCGCCTGTCAGGATCCGCCAGGAAAAGGCATTGAGGTTGGGAGTGGGAACGGTCCCCTCAGTTACTGTATCCGTTATGGAGAGTGTGATCCAAACTACGAGAGCCCTTCTCTCGGATGTATGGTCCGTACTGTATTGTATGTGACCATGAGGTACTCGCGTTAGTAGAGGATTCATTCCATCGAGGCAGATGCTCCTGCAATGTACATAGTCAGGGCTGTTCCGCCCCGTCAGGGAAGGAACAACCCTGCATTGATGTGCGTTTCTCTCTGTCGCCCCTTTTGTATACCCTTGATGCAATGACACTAGCATCAGAACTTGGACAGAAGTACACCACTCAAAATTATCCTAGTCAAGGCACCCCAATTTGCAAGTTGCATGGCCCCAGCATAAAACCTCGCAAATGTGTTTTTTTTCTGATGTTGTCAACTGACCTTGGCAGGGATCATAAGAGCAAACATGGCAATTCCCCATCCAAGTATCCAGGTCAAAATTATCATAACTGTTACCCACCAGTTTTTAAAGTGAGCCCGGTGCCACAAAGGCTGCACCAGTTCCAAATACCTGGCAAAAACAAGTACTGTTTATTTTCACATGGGTTATATTACACTTGTTGCCAAAGAAACTTCAGGCAAAATAATGCTGGTGCTGACCTTTCCACAGTGAGGCAGATCAGGTTCAGAGTTGATGAGTACATAGGAGCCCAAATCAGAAGCCAAGTCTTCCAAATTTTACATTCCAGATGTCCAAACCAACCTTCATTGGACAGAACAGATCTGCTCCTCAATGTCAGGGACATAATGCCAATCATAATGGAACAAAACAGGTCCACTGCACTCTGCAAGTAAAACTACACTTGAAAATGTCTTATCAAAAATTATTTTGACCACTTCAATATTTTGGCAAACAAATTTGTCCTCAATCCTACCTGATTTAGAATAAACTTGTTCTGAATCTTTTTTCTTGCTCTCTTTTGGCTTCCAAACACAACAAGAACAACACAGTTTGACACCATCCCAACAATGGCCAACCCAATTTGAACAATGCGTGTAGTGTCAAAGTTCAGTTTTCTCAGATTTGTCCCTGTTGAGTGTGATGAGTTCAAGAATAACAATGGTTCTTCTGTGGCCTGCGACATTTCTCAGTGTGTTACAGTATTTCCAAGCTGAAGGTTTTCTCGTGAGGTTTGGTGTCTGTGGCCTCCAGCTGGTGAAGCTGTTTGAGTTGTTCTTTGCCTGCTGCTCGTTTGTCCTCAATGATTTGTATCTGAAAGGTGTTGCTTCTGTTATGTGGTACCATGTGACACAAGGAACATCCCTCACCATGTCTGTGTCTTGTGCTGCCTGTTCTGTTACTGGTGGTTATGGAGAGGGTTTGCCACACCTTGACCTCAGTGTTGAGAATTACATACACTCGACTGGCTTTGAGTGTTTGTTGTTTTCTTGGCTTCAGCACTTGTGAAGATACCAAACCATGTTAAAAGCTTTCACACTTACGTATGTGTTGCCAGAGCTACGAGAAGCAAAGATTGGCAGGAGCATTCAGGAAGGTCAAGGTGTGATCAAACTCAGTGTCCATCACACAACGCACCATCATAGTCTACACATTTGCTGTGATCACAACTGATAGTGCATGTGTGTGTGTGTGTGCGTGTGTGTGTGCGTGTGTGTGCACTGCTGCTGTTAGCGTTTCTGGCAGCAACAACTTGTTCGTCTCACCCTGCGACCTGCACTGACGCTGCTGTCAGACTCCACCCAGCAGTGAGACCTGCAGTGGAAACAGGCCTTTGATCTCTGCACAGTTGACATGGCATGACTGTGCCCAAATATGCCAGATCCTTCTTCGCTCTTTCCTTAACAGCAACAAAGGACAAAAAAAACATTTGTTGCAAGCAGGAGCACAACTCCCTTGACACAAGAAAATACAGCATTACTTGGAGGGAATGCAGACAGACCAAAGCAATGAGGAGCTTACATGACAAACCCTTCCTTTTAGTTCAAAACTTTCACAATCACAAATTACAAAATCCAAATGGAAGCTTTCGTGGCAAGAACACAAAAAGTTGTGTTTCTTTGCTTGTGCAGGTAAGGCGATTTTTTGTCTGCATCACCACGGAATGGGAAACCATAATGGACACTAGATTGCTCCAGGGCGGGTTTCCATTTCAAAAATTCAGAAATGCAATTTTTCAGGCTCAATTGTTGGCATTAGATTCAAGAACAGGTGACAGAAATGCACATGGTTTTTTTTCCAGGAGGTGTGTGCTTTTGTGAAATGGGTCACCCTTTTGCTCTTGGTCCATTGCCCATCAGCCAGACCCATCCAGGCCAAGGGTCTGAAAATTTGCAACATTCAGCAATGCTTGAATCATGTAGTTTTACCATGCAACAGGTAATGATGATTACAGAGGCTGGGTGACAACCAATCAGAGTCAAGCACGTGACATTGTTTTGCCTGAACCTGTCAAGGTGAACGTGAACAGCCAGGTGCATTTTGTTTTGTTTCTTGCTGCACTGTCACTCATCTGACATCAGCCATGAATGCACAGAAATAAAACATGTGTTTGCTGAACCTCCATGATCAGTTTTCTGGCTCATCCGCCTCGCTCACCTCTGATTGTGCTGCAGTGTTTCCCATTCCCTGTGAAAGAAGCAGCTTCATGGCGTCTGCTCATGAGCAAACCAGCCACAAGAAAAGTGTCCAATGACACTGGAAAAGACAACTCCAAGTCGTGCAAGCTTAATTGTCACAGAAGAAGTCATATTTTTCTGTTCATGGAGACATATTTCAAGGAGCTGATACAATCTGCAGGGAAAAAAGGCTTGAACAAAGCTCTTTGTGAGCTCGCAAATCAAAAACTGCCTGTTTGTCTTTGAGAATCAGATGCCAAGCCTCCTGCATAAATTGCAATTACATTTCCTTGACGCTGCCTCCCTCACATTTAGCGTTACCACATGGTAGATCTGCTCATTTCCACCAATACCCAGACCTCTCACGGAAAGCTCACCTCGCGCCAAGCCTACACAACGGAGAAAGTGATCAGCTTTGTGAGTGGACAGTTCAGGCCTCATGGACTGCTCATTGGCTGGGTGCATCCGCTGCAAGATTCGCACCCCATTTCTCCTGTTACACTCTTCCCAACTGATACAATTCTTGGGACTCACAGAGGTATTTTGTGGTATCATGTTTGATATCTAACAGTGTATAGTTCGGCTATGACGTAGTCTCACATTTTTCTCTCTGTTCAGAATGTTCCAGACAGCACCAAGATTTCATTCTACTTGAATATCATTTACTTTCCAACCTCCAATGAACTGCTGAAACTTCTACTTCAACACCAATCCTAAAGCAACGCATGTTCTTCATAAATTACCTCTGGTGTGAGCAGATATCGCAAATGGCATGAAGGCTTGTACAGGCAGTAACTGAAATCAGCACTCACTGTGACACATTGCAGAAGTTTATGCAGGTGGAGCAGCTTGTGCAACTTGGTGTGAAATGTTTTGTTCTTGTACACCAAAGAGAATGGTATTTCTCACCCAGTCAGAAAGTTCAACACGGACAAGTTTAGGTCTGTCTGCTCAGTCACGGTGTCTCTGGTGAGCTTCGTGGTTGCACATTAGCCATTCATATCAGCCATTCAGGGTCACAGATGGTATCAACAATGATCTCATCAACTTCATTGTCAGCCTTTAAGATCATTTCTCAACACAAATATTCATCTGAAAATTTGTGTATCCTCAATGTGGGGTGGCCTCCAGTCATCAAAACTGAGTCGTTTGCTCAATCAATAAGATTTGCTCATCTCCTTTTGTGAATTAGTGGATCTCTCTCTTTTTGCAGAAAAATCATGGAAGAACCTCCATATTGTGCAGGCCTTCCTGTCTTCTTTACCAAGTTCCAACTCGTACTGTAAGTGGGAAAATGCAAACTCAGTTGTTTATGAACCAACACAGGCATGGTTGAAATAAACATACAGATATCAATACAACATGGAAGTATATTACCATTATATAACCACAACAGAAGAGGAGTCAGTCAATCAATCAATCAATCAATCAATTCTTCATCAATTAATCAATCAAAGAATTTCCACTTGGCAACTGGCTCTCAGTATTTGCTACACCCTGCTCACATAGCTGAGTATAACCAAATGCATGAGTGGCTCTACAGTCTTCATCACCCCTGACTCATGATGACAACCCCTTTTAGTCACAATGTAGATCTGTTCCCCATTGGCAACAAGCCGTGTCAGATTACATGATATTATCAAGAAATAGAGGACCTCTTCCTTCATCATTTGAAATCAATGAAGCTCTGTCTTTTGAAACAAAACATCACAAAACTCCACCATGTCTAATTAATATAAAAATAACAACACACCACAAATTACCATGTAAAAAAATATGAAAATTCACAAATTTTCCAATGTTGCTGGAGTTGTTTGAGTTGTTTGAATCTGAGCAAATCATCTGGGACCATTCAGATTGCTAAATTGGGGTCAGAAGAGCAGGGGTGCTCACACTAGGATTGTACTCCCTTATTTGATGGTTCGCGGCAATAGAGATTCCATGACAATACTGATATATTGGACAGCTCACTGGATTTCAACTACATGTGGCAGTTTGTTTTCTTTCTCAGTTTGAGTGAGACAGGAGAACATCACTACCAATAAAATGGGAAAGAAGAAGCAGTAATTTGATTTCCAAAATATGGGACCTCTTACCCACTGGTCTTCAGTATTTTATTCTTCCTGCTGCCTATTGGTTCTGTGTTTGTTTGTTGGCAAAGGCACCCTGAGTGCAGATTTGTGGAGTCAACTGGGTATCAGTCCGTTTGGTAGAGAACCAAAACTGTGGCAGAGCTACTACCAAGCATTTCTCCACAATTTTATAAAGAGGCATGAGAAACATTGGAAGTTCTACCTTGTTCAATATCTTCAGTTCTCCTTTTGCGTTTCAAAGGAATACAAAGTCATTTCTAAGAGTATCCAAACTAGGCACAAGGTTTTAATTCAGAACTATTGCAGCATTCATTTAACAAAATCAACATTTTACAGATTTTGGTTGTGCTTACATATTTTAAAACTTGATTCACCCTTGCAAATTACAGAGCCTGCTGGAAAATTTATTGTGCAAGATGTGTTCTCAGAATGTCACATTTTTTACACACACACAACCTTTAGGGAACCAAGCTCCTTGCACAAAGATTGTCCAGGGGTAATAAAAGATCTCACATATGTTGATTGGGATATTAACTTGGTTGCAGGACTTTGGATGCAATTTTCATTTCATGTTTTGGACATTCCTTTTGGAAGGAAAGGATTGTGTGACCGCACACACAGTTTCTTTATTCATACTTATGGCACAACTCACAACATGGAGGGAATATCTGAATTTGTCTTTTGTGGGTTTCATTCACCTTTCACTTTTTTTCCTAAGGACAAATGTAAAGTGACAACAAGTTGCACCAATATCTACAATAATCCATGTTTTATTCAAGATTACCATGTGAACCTCTCCTTCTCTGTTATTGACAATGGAACAGCAGTGAGCTTCCCAACAAACCCACAAGATGATGCAAAATTCTACTGCAGTTACTCACCTCTAACAAAACGTAGTCAATTAAGGGACATTTTAAATGTTATCCCATTTGAAATGAAAATTGCGTCTCTTCATTTGGTGGGAAGTAAAATGTGCAGGATAAACGTCAACATATCTTCTCTCACAGCAAGACTTCACAAGATCCTTTGCTTTGATGGGCCTGACATGAAAAGTGAAGTCATAGCTGCCACAGGAAATATTTACTTGTCATCATCATATCAGGCTTTTGTCATCTTGTTGGTTCCTCATGTTAAAAATCAATCATCTGAACAAATTGATTTTTGCTTCAGACTTCTTGATCCATCCAACACTATTTTTGTGAATCAAACATATGATGTCAAGTTTTCCAGTGTCAGCACAAGTTTACACACTTTCATAACTCACATAGTCTCCCCTTCTCACTCTGATGTGAAACTGACCATGAAGGAGGTGGTTTTCTTTGGCCCACTTTCTTACCAGTGTGTCTATGGAGGTATTGCTATTTTGAAAAATAAAGATTCTGAGCTGATCTCCATCTGTCAGTCTGTCAACAGGACAAGATTGCACAGGCACATCTATGCGTCATCACATGAAATGTACATTGTTGTCTCATGGTACAGTGGACATGGAAACATTTCTGTTCATTTCCATGTGAACACCACAGAATGCCACTTCATCCACATTGAAGCATGCATTGCTGATCGCAGGAACCCTGACTCGAATCCACATGGGATGGATCTCAGCACAGCCTTCATGAACATCACAATGCAAACAATACATAACCATGGATTGTGTACAACTGGTCTCTACTTTAACATTAAAGCAAACAGATCCCCTTCAGCCAAGTGTTTTGTGATTCTGTTGGACACCACAGCAGGAGAGGAAACAACTCCAACGTGTTGTTTTCTATGGGTCTTTGACAATAATCATTTCATTGGATTTTCCAAGCGCATCAGAATATTCTCGTCATCGGGCCGGTATGAAATTGGAAGATTTTCTGTCACAAAACCCTTGGTCCATGATGAATTATCTGTGACAAGACCAAAAAAGGGAACATTGCCTTTTCACCCCAGATTTGTATCCAAAGGAACAGACTTTGAATTTTCAGTCAAGAATCATGCTACAAACATTCAGCACCATACATCCATCATGATGTTGGAACTTTTGTTTTGTGCTTATTATGATTCATCCTCTTGGGTAGAGATAACACTCAGATATCCAAGGAGAAACCCAGGCCAGAACCACATTTCACCAGCTTCTATAGGAACTGCCTTCACTGAGCATGATTCCAAAAAAATGTACAATGTGCCTTTTTTGGTGAGAAAAGTTGTGGAACTTATGACAACAAAATGGAACCCTTCAAACAGGGGAACACATCCACAGTGGTGCCAAAAAACAGAAAAACAGCTTCCCTGCAAGTATTGTTTGCCAAACCAAAGTTATAAGAATGAGTTTTACTCAAGAATCTTTGCTGGTCAGGCCAATCATGTTTCACTCTCAGCAGGAAAGATGTGTTTGACTGTCCACTGTGTACACAGCAACACAGATTGCCCAACATTTGAATATTGTTTGAGAGAAAACCAGCACACTCCTCGTCGTGAGTGGCGCGATGGTCACCACCCATTTGCTTCCAATGAGACCATTTTCACAGACTGCAAGATAAACACCAGCTTCAGATGCCCACCTTCTACAGTGCTGTTTGTCAGACCAATTTCAAGGGAACCAAGCTCTGAGAAACTTTCATACAAGACCATTGTGACAGAGAAGAGATATTTTGTGAACCAAAATGTGAGAGTAATCAAATATGAGGAGCTGGTTCTGATACCAGACAGTTCTGCATGGAGTATCTGGAGGGATATGCTCCCTCTCCCACCTGGGTGAGTTCCAGTCACCCAGTGCTGCTCTTGGTCCAGGTCCACAGTACCACTGAGACACAGATCAATCAGCTGATTGAAACCTTATGAGCACTTGTGTGTTGTCATCACCCTAGTCCTAGGATCTTAATTTCTTTGTTTGGCATTGTGTTCTTTTTCAGACAATATGCAAGAAAACCGGCTCGTGAACTGTGGTCTTGGAAACAGGTCTCCACTTTGTGTTGGGACTTCAATGGAAGCTTGCCACAGTTTCATGACAGAACAGACCTGGACAAATTTCTCAATGTTTTGAAAAACTATGATCATCCTGATGATGTGATTGAGGCTGTGTTCATTGGACTTGCGCTCAAAACGTTCAGGTACTGACCACAGCACTCAGATATATGTTCAAATAAATCAGGTCCACTCTGTTGAAAAGAAAAACAGCCACTGCTCACACAAACCAGCTCCTGACCAAAACCAGGCTCATGGGTTTGTGATTTGCACTTGGTTTGGTCACTCTGGCAGGTTTTTGGAAAAAAATATCAAATTTTCTCGCCATTTCAAGTGACACATTCAGAATACTTGACCAACCAAACTACCAACATTCCTGTTGGACTATGTGACATGGCCAAAAATTATCTTTTTGCAATGACCTGGCCCACTGACAAAATGTTGGCATTTTTCTTCCAAAACTATCAACGCCAACACCAACAACAACAGGGGTGGTGAGGGGGAGGGCAAATGTTCAGACAAACTAAGGGAAGTCAGAATGTAGGTCACACAGATAATGTACATGTTCTGGCAATTTCCTGTATATAAAGTGAGTAACAGGGACAATATGAGTGCTGAGGTTTGGGGTGGGGGAGGTGGAGGGGGAGACAATGCAGCATCAGGGCATATCTAGTCAGAAAAAGAGGCACAACAACATCAGCATTTGTAGGAAAAAGCAAATTTTGCCATTGGACCCAAAATTTGTACTGGAAACATGACCACCAGAGCATGCACTAGAAATTACTGCTTGCAAGTTTATTTTTTGGTTCCATTTTTGCTCACAAACTGTTCAAGAAATAAAATGTGCACTTGTTCAAATGACATGAAATCAGACACTGTCCAAATCAATCAGGTATGACCAAATCAAGTAGGTACTGTTCATGTGAGATACTGCTTCAGTCAATCACTCACTGTTCAGATCAATCACTTACTTTTGAAAATAAGTTCTATTTGTTCAGTACTGACCATGTACTGTTCATCACAACCAGACACTGCTCAAACACGTTCCAGTGAAACATTTTTTTCCACTGGTATGCTTGCATTCCTGTTCCAACAATGTTCACACGGTTTTAGAAAACACTTTTTTTTTAGAAACTAACATGGGGTGAAGGTTCACCCCTTACATTTCAACGATTCACCAACAAGAGGTACCAGGAGCAAGGGCATTCTTTTTGGTTCTCAGAAGCACCCTATCGGGAAAATTTCTTCAGTCAGAGAACAGAATCATCCAGGAGAATCCAGCCTGCTCACCATCCCCTATATCAGTGCACACTGATGCTGCTGGAGAACCTTGCCTCAGCAGAGTGGATCATGGTGAATTGCAACCAGCTACTCATCTCAAACCAAATGTGCTTTCTTGAGACTGGAGTGAATCAACCAAATATGTCCAATGGTGACATGGATGTTGCTTGCCACCAGAATCAAATACAAAGAGACACTATTTGCCTTGAAATGAAATGGATGGATAGCACAGGAGATGGGAGGCTGCTGCTTGGTAAAAGGAAGCCGTTTTCTCTTCACAACTTGTCCCAATTAAGCTTCATAACAAACAACATTGATTTTTCTCCAGTTGTTGCAGAGTTTCAGAAAAGTGTTTTTGTTTTTGATCAGCTTCTTGAGCAATACAGATTGGAATACTCCAACAAAGCAACTTCTGCATTCCTGGTACTTGAAAGTTCAACATGGTCTGTGCAGAGGAACATTGGACGAAATGTTGCCAAATGTACATTAGGAGACAAAAAATACACTGCATATCTGTGATGGCATCCAGAACTGTGAGGACAAATCTGATGAATTCCTCTGCTCATCAAACAAGCTAAAACTTACACAGGGAAACCCTTGTCATCGAGAAATATGGAGAAACTCCTCATCAAGCTTTCATTTTATGGAAGTTGCTAAATGTCTCACACTTGCTGAAATCCCCCATGAGAAGACCATGTCATCATTTACTTGCAGCCAGACTACGAAAGTAATTTCCCTTTTCCTTTTGGATGATCTGTATGAAGATTGTGGAGAATCGGCTGAAGATGAACTAATGCTGCTATTCCTGTTGGTAAACAACACCGCGTACAAATGTCAAGACCCCAGTCAAGTGCCATGCTTTCCTGGACATGCCAAGTGTTTTTTTCTGTCTGATTCTTGTATTTACAAGAGAAATCCTTTCATGCAGTTGACTCCATGCAGAAATGGCAGACACCTAGAAAATTGCAGATCATTTGAATGCAATGGGATGTTTAAGTGCCCTGGGTTCTATTGTATTCCATGGGAGCTTGTTTGTGATCAGAAGTGGGATTGTCCAAGAGGAAAAGATGAATCTCAATTTTGCTTGTCATTTGATTGTTCAGACATGTATGCCTGTGCAGGTCAGAAGAGGACCTGCATACATTTGGCAAATGTTTGTGATGGTTTTGTAAACTGTCCTCTGAATGATGATGAACAGTTGTGTGATTTGAAAGCATTTCACTGTCCACGGGAATGTCAATGTCACACATATTCCCTTCTGTGTTCAAGCGTGAGAATCCACTCTCATGAGACAATGGCAATGTTTCACTTCATCTATTTGAGAAATGTATCCCTACTGCAGAGTCAGGATCTGTTATCTGAAAGACAAACTGTCCTCTATCTTTCAATTGACAACACAAAGTCAAATATTTCTTGTTCTTATTTTTTCACCACAAGTCTCATTGCATTCAATTCGAAACTGAACTGCTTCAGTTCTGTTGAGAAGGCTTGCTTCAAACAAAGCTCAAATCTGACAAACCTTCAACTCAGTTCTAACAAAATAGAACATGTGGGTTCTGAGGCCTTTTCACATCTTGATGTGCTTACTGTCTTGAATTTGTCCTCCAACCTTATCAAAAGAATTCCAAAAGGCTTTTTGGTTCATACACCAAAACCTTAAAATTGTGAGTCTCATGAACAACAGCCTGGATAAAATTGCACTTGATCTAGTTGTGGAAATAGTTTTGGAAAGACTTGAGACAACAGACCACAGAATTTGTTGTTTTTTTTCTGATGTCACACAATGTGATGCAGCAGAAGAGAGACCATGGTTTATTTCTTGTTCTGATCTCTTGCCACACCTGTCACTGAAAGTTTGCTTCATTTGCATTTCCATTTTGGTGATTCTGCTGAACATTTTCTCCAGTTTGCTCTTTGTTGTACAGATTATGGGTGAGTTTCACCCAAATACAATCATACCCCTCTTCCTCAGCACCAATGAAATACTGTGTGCAGTTTATCTTTGCATCATCTGGGCAACTGACATTGTGTACAGAGGGATCTTCTTCCTTGTGGAGAAAGAATGGCAATCAAGCATTGTTTGTCATCTGGCAGGACATATTTTTTTCTTTTTCAACACTGCTGACCCCACCCTCCTTCTTCTGTTGTCACTTTGCAGACTGATGGTTGTCTTGCATCCAGTAGATTCACTTTTCAAGACAACAGATTTTGTTTTGAAACTTACTTTTCAAACCTTGGTGTCACTGATGTTAATTTCTGCTGTGTCCTCACATTTCACATGGAACAATCTTTCTAGTCTTTGCATGAAGTTTGTGGATCCCACAAATTCAAATTGGGCCATAAGAGTATTCACAATCCTCACAGCTCTGTTTCAGCTGACAATTTCAGTGGCTATAGCAGTGATGTATGTTTTACTTCTGAAAGAATTGAGAGAATCCAAGCATCCAGTGTGGATGTCCTCTTCAAAATTGAAAATGACCAAGTCCCTTGTGGTTCAACTTGTGGTTATTACTGCTTCCAACATTCTATGCTGGGTGCCAACCAGTACAATATATTTGACAGCTCTGGTTCTTCCAACCTACCCATCAGAGATGGTGATCTGGACTGCAGTTGCTGTGGCTCCTGCTAATTGTATCATAAATCCCTCTGTGTTTATTTGGACTTCTGTCAGAGCAATTCTCAGAAAGAAAAGGGATCAAAGCAAGACCAGGCAGGTGTCAATCATCTGAACAATACATCACTTTGTTGCACTGCATTGTGGATAACTTCAAAAACAACATTCTGAAAATTGAAGGCCAGCAGCAGCAAGAAGACAAGATAAACCCGAGTTTGCGATTCTGCTATTTTTTTCAATGGTTTTCATAGAATCTGGGAACAGTCTTTTGGGTACAAATTGACAAAATTCAGAACAACCAAGCTTGTGAGTGTACCTGAGTGCCAATTCAATGAGAAGGCAAATGTAGTGTATCAGGTGTTTTCTACACTGGAGGCATGGAGCATTGTTGAACACAGTTGGATGCAGGTGAACACAGTGTCCATTGAACTGCGTTCAACTGTGTTCCAGGTTGTGCATTTAATGTTGAAGCCCTGTTCAACATTGTGTGTGTATTGAAGATTGAATATTCAATTGATGTTAAATATTGGTTGCCTGTAAATGTTCAATGCTCAACTTTTGACACATAAAATATTTAACATAAATTTGCCATTGAACCAGCATTCAAAATTGGATATATATTGTCATGTGTGCTTCCATTGAACGTTGAACATGCAAGCAACACTTAATGCGTGTTCAACATTCAATGCACACAGAATGTCGAAAATCTATCATTGAAAGAGGGCATGATGTCAAACATGTTTTTGATGTTGAATGTACATTTAACATTGCACAGTGTTGAACACACACATGTTTGACATGCAACCAACATAGATGCAGTAAGTTGAATGCATGTTGAACACACTTTCAACATTGGATGCATGTTCAACCTTGAATGCAAGTCAGATGCTTGAGCTGTACAGTCATATACATATATGGATCTTCATATGGCTTTCACCACATGATGAATATGGTAGCTGTAGCTGCCTGTATGTTGTTCTACTTATGGTAGTGAGCAGAGCAAAATGATTGGCTCTGCAGGCTGCTGCCTGGCAACCAGTGGATACAAGTGAGATGATATGCAATTGTCCCTCAGCACACCTCCAGTGTATAACTACCTTGTTTTGGCTTGGGTGGAAATTTGTGTACCTGTCAGAGTGCCAGCACACACAAGTTTGTGATTTAACAGTTTGCAAACTGTGTCACATGGTCTGGTGAAGATTATCAGCCTTTGTATCTCAAACTGATCTCCTGCCCGGACATGAAGGTTGCCATGCCCAAACTTGGGTCAGGTTTCAAACAAGACACAAAATGGGGGGCAGGCCACCATAGACAGGGTGCATGGTTTAAACTCAGGTTGGGGACATTTATACCTCCCACAGGCAACCATGATTTGAAAGGTAAGTGGATAGAAAATATCCAGAAACCATTCCATCTCACACAGGTTTGAACAGTGTGTTGCAGTTGACAGTTTAAAATCTAGGTGTTGAAAATCTTTTATTTTTTCACACAAATCAATTCAATCTAGCCTCTCTCAAAAAATTACCTATAATGATCTGTAGATAGCAGAAGTTTACATGAAGAACCCAGGCTGAATTTGTGCAATCAGGCTGTGCAATCAGGCTGTTTGACTTTCTGACACATTATCCATTTCATCACCACTGACTTTTGAGAGAGCAGTTAGGTTTGATGTTGATGTGGGTGACCTACTCTCTGCTGTTGACCTTGACCAGCATAGTTTTCTGAAAATACCTCTCACACAACTTCTAAAGTCATAAAGAAACACAAGATATATAACAAAATTTGACCAGTGATACATATCTGAAAACAAGAGCACGAAGTGGGTTGCTGTCAGCAAGTTTACAAAGGTTTGAGTGTCATGGTTGATCAAATCTGTCAAGTGTGTGATGTACCCCATAACTTGAACAATAGATGACAACAGAAATGTCACAGCAATTGTAAACAACATGATTGTGATCCTCTGGATCCTCCTTTCTTGGGTGTTTTTGGAGATATTTTTCCTCAAAACCAAAAATCCAACAATCCCTCCACTTAAAATAAAAACAAGTACTACTGTCAAAAAATATACTGTAGAATTATAGATCTGATGGTTCTGCAAGAAGGTCCATTCAGTCTCTAGGGTGTACCAACATATGTCATAAGTAAATGAGAGTAAGATAAGAAATTCACCTGAAGCAAACAACATGATGCTGGTGATTACAATCTTAGTGACTTTTAACATTGGCCATGTTTTCACCTTCAAAGGAATGGAAATAGAAAGAAATCTTTCACATGTTGCAGATGTTATGAGCCAAGTGCTGGCTCTTGTGACAGGATAAGCCACAATAAGTCCAACTTTGCAAAATATATTGGAAACTGAATTGATTGGTGAAATCTTCAGAATATCTTGAAGTGGTCTATTGTATGTGATTCCAACCAGCAAGGCCATTATGTCAGTAACAGCTATGCAAACCAGATGTAGACCAACTGCTGCTTTGTGCATTTTAATTTTGAATAGAACAACAAGGCAAAACACATTTAGTATGATTCCGGACAGGTACAAAATTGCACTGATGTAACCACAAACTTTGGTGATAGATTTCAGGTGAGAAAAATCCAAATTTGTGTCATTGCTTCCAAAAAGAGTGATATTCATGTTTGTATCTGTATGCCAGTCTAGAAATCCAATTTTGCTTTTGACAACTTTTTGCAAAACAAAATATCATTTGTTCCTGCCAAATTTATCAATAAAAGCTTGCTTCACGTAGTGACAGATTTCTTACAGAAGTTTCTCCTCCCAAGCAACAATGGGTGTGACCACAGAACACAACAATGGGTGTGTCTTTGTGGCCAATTTATCAAACTTTCTCTCAGCTATCTGCTGAGCAGAAACAGAAGCAGGCAGGTGTTCTGTGCGGCAGGAATCAGGAGGAATCTAATGACGCGAGCAGAAGTCACCTGCTTCCTGCAAAGGATCAAACGGAGAAAAGAGGCCTGTCCACTGCTGGTGTTGTTGGAGGATTTCGTGGCCAAGAGAGTTTGGACAAAATTGAGTTGTGAACTTTGGATTGTCGAATCGGTGACAGATAGCCTGGATCTCTCAACTTGTGATGACCATGTTGTGTGCATCTTAACATGCACTGGACATATCTATCACCCTTGTATTTTTCAAAACGGAGCATCCTGTATTGAAAGGAAGCAACAAATTCTTTTTTCACTGGTACTTCTTGATGTCTTGGGACAAAGGGCAAACAGTGCAATGAACCACTGGCATTAAGAAGCTCACAGAACTGTTCACCATCTCCCAAATTATAGTCAAATTTTACATCACAGATGGGACTTTGTTGAAGGAACTCTGCAGCGAAGACCTTCCAAAGTTCTCATCGCTTCACACATTGCTTTGGTTCCAGAGGAACATTGAACTCATTTGTTCTCACACAGTTATGTGACAATTTCCTTTTGCTACAGGCACATAAATGTCTGGCGTTTCTCTCCTCAGGTCAGAAATCACATCATTATGATATCATCACATTCTCATCTTCTTTATGTTTCATGCTCATGTTTGACAATTCAAATAAGATTGGACATTGTTGGTAAGCTTTCCATTTTTTTAAAAAAATGACAGTGATAATTTGTGCATTGTTCTTGTTGTTTCATGGGTTTTGCATCAAACATGTACAAATAGAAAGAACCAAACTACCCGTTGGCGATAGCAACTTGCTGCACAGGATAACCCAATAAATTTTAATCCACAGGTAATTTGTGTTATGAAACAAAAACTCTTCCTGATGTGTCTGAGCCTTTCCCTGTGTTGCCACCTGAAAGCAGACAAGCAGTTGAAAAGCTTTGACAAATATTTAAATATATTTTCAAATGCTTCAAAAACATGGCAAGTTATCATCAGCAAATTCCTTATCTCAAAAACAAATGTTGTTCTTCATGGAAGGGAGACTGCTATTTCTTCCATGAAAGAATTGGTGCATCAGTCATTGATCTTTCAAAGAGCAAGATTTCTTCCACACACAAAGTGCAGATCTTGCTGGGAAAAGACTTGTTTTTCTGCCAACATGGTGTATGACAGGGTTTCACCCAGGCAGACACATCGATGAAGGAAAATCCTGTGAGAAATGGGTGCAAAAAATGAGAGGTATTCACAGCTACAAATCATGTGAAGTCCAGACAAATTTCTCTGCAACTGTTCAAAGAGCTTCTGGAAAGCAACAGCATATTGATCCAATGCTTTTGTGTCCAACCTATCATCCATGTGACCAACAGACAGTCTTCTCCAGTAATTTTGTGTTCAGATTGCAACACATGTTCTCTGTAAACCTAACTTGGCCACAGTTGTACTTTTCAAGCGGCAAGAGACAATGTTTGCTTGGTAATCTATCATTTGGGAAGTCTTTGTCTCAAGAAGACAATGACTTTTGTGGAAAATTTTCAGATTTGAGCATTTACCCATCATTAAATGCATTTAATGTGACTTTAAATACTGGATTCTGCACTTATTTCAAAGCAGACTTCCTGTTCCAAGTTTTGGACAGCAATATGCTTTGGTCTGCAAATTGTGATTCTCCTGATAAGAAAATTGTCTCCCACTCAGTGATATTTCCCAAGGAAAGCAGGACAGTTTATTCATGGTGGATCCAAGTGCAAAAGATGAATTATATTCAAATACTGACAAATGATTCAGTCGATTTGATTGTTTTTGACAGTCCCCAGCTTTTACTGAACACTGCCAAGCCTTCAGGAAATGTGTACAAATTGTCCAGTTTTCAGGCTGTGGTTCAGATGGTGTTCACCAGAAATCATGATTGTAGTTTTGCTGTTTTTTCTTACACAACAAAGTCTCTGGTGGAGAGATTGACCACAACACTGATAATAACTTCACAAGTGAAACTCACATTTTCTCCATTGAAAAGCAACAGTGTTTTTACAGTGCACTTTTATTCAGAAATTGGTCACCACTTGAATCTCACGTTAGTTGAAGCAAAATATTCAGGCCCTGTGGAAGACTTGTGCAGCCTGGGAGGCATCTACACATTTGAACCCACCATGACATCAGGCGGAAGTGTGAGCGATATTGTGTGTTCAAATATGAGCCACTACTCACCAATAAAAAAGTCTTTTTACAGCAGAAACACATCTCTTGTTCTGGCTACTTTCTGGTATTCACCTTTGACTTCTGTAGAAGCAAAAGTAGAAGTGTCTGCAACAAAATGCACTGCCATTCAATTGTGCCCATGGAAAGCAGCCATTGACAGAGGGGGTAAAGCTCCAGACTGCACTGGATCAGGAACTGTCAGAGAAGCCAAGGCAAAAAGAGCAATTCATTCTTTGCTCTGTGAAAACAGTCAATGGCAAACAAAATACTTTAGGGCCTCATGCTGTCAACCATTTTTCAGCTTTTATCTGAATACCTCTGTTGTTCAATGTGTGATTCTTCAAGTGAGAGGCACTCATGCACCCTCAAGGAGATTCTATCACAAACTAGAGATGTTTTTTGGGTTTGCTGCAGATCAGAAAGGAGACATTAGATGGAAGATAAAGGGCAATATGTATCCAAGGAAGATATACCAAGATACATTGAATCTGATCAATACCAAGCCACAGTTGCATGACAGGAAACGCAAATTGGACATCACATCAACATATTCCAAAATATTATTTTGACAATATTGAAATCAGATGGAAAGGCAATAGAAGAAATTTTCATGTGACTCACAACCTATTTCACCAAGGGTACAAAAGTCTTTCATGTTATTTCACCAAGAAAACAATTTCTGATGTGTACCCATTCTCAGGGGAAGCATCTTCCAACTCATCTGCTCTCCTGCATCCCCACAAGGTCTTAGAATTCATCTACAGGAGCTCCACATTCTCTGACAGTTGGATTGACCTGCAAGTTGTTCATGAAAAAGCTGTATCCAGAGATGACATACCAGGAGAGTCTTTGGGCCATTCTTTGAAGGGTAAAGTTGCTCTTCAGGTGAGTGACCATGGGTACTGTTTCAAGTGCAGGAAGGTCATGGCAGCTCAAGTGAGCTCAGGATCTATGACGGACTGGTAATTTGTCACAGTCTCATATTGTTGAACCAAATCCAATGCAAGAACAAACCAATTCAAGCTTTCACGATCCCATGTAGTGATATCACAAACACACTGGTTGGTATCTCAGGAGAGACTGGCCCCAGGGGCAGGAATCTCCTCTTTTGAGTACACAGTGGTGCCATCTAATGAGTGGTGGTTCTAAATTCACAGCTGGTGTGTCACACCACACTCCTCCCCCACCAGGGGGTGGTGGCCTCAGCCATTTTTTTGTATTCTAAGTATTTTTATATTTAATTATTATACATTGGACAGGGAATAGATGCATAATATCAAAATCCTACTATTTTGCTGGAAATTACCCAGCATCCCTCCCCCCCACAGGGTGATCATGTGACCCCTTATGGTTCTGGCTCTCTCTTTGACTATCATGGCCACTGGTGGTGCCCGCGCTCCTGATCTCAGCCAATAAGAGCATGATATTCTCAGTTTTCTCCATCAGAACATAGCTCGAAAGTTGGCCTGGGAGGCCCACAAGCAAGGGTTGCCGCAGACCCACCCACGGGTGCTGCAAGCAGTCAGGGCCCATTTTAATTTGGGCCCGACATCTCACTGTGCCTTCGACAGGCTTGTGTGGGCGGTGGCCCAAGGCCAATAGCCGGTAAGTGGTTCTCCAGTCACTCCACACCATTCTCTTTCAACTGAATGTTGCTGCACATGGTTTCTGGTGATTTGCACTCTTAGAACCCGTTGCTACGGTGCAAAGCACACAAGGCATCCTGGACAAGATTCTATGGACAGCACTTTTTCAATGAAAATGGGGCTCAATTTTGCTCATATTTGGTCAAAAGATTTTGGCTTGGTGTAGCATCACTGTGCAAAAAAATGTTGTGTTCCAGTGGGCGATAATACAGGTGCAAATCATGCTTGCTCGTTTGAGCTTACTTTTCATCACCAAGGCCCAAATCAAATTTCACGTTGAATTCCCTTTCTTTTTATGGGGATCCAGTGCATCTTCCGAGTATTTCTGAAACTTCTGTCCAAACAGGGCAGAAACTTGGCAGCTAAAAAGTCAAAGTCAGACAAGATTTGATTGTGCCTCATCCACAATCTTGTGCAGCTCCCTATGTGGCTTTGTGTCACACTCCAACACCTCAACTCAATGTGATTTTCAGCAACGAAGTGGCAAACCTGACATGGAGATCTTCTCATTTTTAGGTGATTTGTGGAGCTTGGTCCGATTTGTGAGATTTTGGAAAAAGCGAGTGAAATCGAAGCAATCAAAATCAAATCACCTATAGGCAGGGTCTTCCAAAAGTATGTCTACAGCAGTTTTATGGTCAAGATGAGGATTGATTTGGGATCTTTTGGGCTCTTTTTGGTTCAATTTAGGTTGGGGATAATGTTCCTGGAATGATTTCAGGAACTTTTAATTTTGTGGTTCTTTAGTTCAAAAAGGTGAAATTGAGAAATGTGGAAAATTTTGGGTATG
>JAAUXT010094235.1_pt1 | contig 19267 bp, 21 predicted proteins | sample 7278171 | NCBI WGS metagenome assembly JAAUXT01 (sample SAMN14350112, study PRJNA611818) | marine sediment metagenome | isolation source: surface marine sediment (1.8m) | place: French Polynesia: Moorea | collected 2018-08 | reverse complement strand
GTGCGATCTCCTCCTCTCACTGTCGCACTTGGCGACCCCTCAACTCATTCGTGATAGATGCCGATTAAACCACTTGACCTCGAGTGTCGGAGGCAATCGCACTGTCTCTCTACGCGCGTCTCGAGACAGTGCGATTTCCTCCTCTACTCTCGGTCGGCGTGATTTATTCCTGTCCTCATGTACCTCCCGAGCTAACTTCTTCTTCTTCTTCTTCTTCTTCTTCTTCTTCTTCTTCTTCTTCTTCTTCTTCTTCTTCTTCTTCTTCTTCACACACACACACACACACACACACAACCCAAAGAAGCTCAACACCAACACGCGGGCTTTCAGAGGCGCTGAGACGGTCGTTACTGCATCACGCAGGTGCGACACATCGCCGAGTGCATCTTACAAGTGTCTGACCGAAAGGGATCTGAAACCAATCGCGCTCTCGTCACTGAAAAATCCTGTTCCGACAATGGTCATCTCCTGAAGAGATTACCAGGTTACACATGAACACAGCACGCTGGACGCTTCTAATGAGATTTTCCGTTTGGTATTGAGAACAAACCGAATCGCAAGATATAAGACCGTGCTAAACATGATCGCTTTGTTCCGAAAATCAAGTCAACGACATCAGAATCAAAAGCGCTGAATTTTGCCTCAACGACATTCCACGCTGAAGAGCGGTGAATTCCTCCCAAACAAAAACCTTCTGTGTGACTTCAGGGCTCTCACTACATTTCCTTCAGTTCTTGGCTCAAAGTCTCGCAACCAAGCCGTTCCTTTTCTCAGGCTTGTCTCTGAAAACCCGTTTGCGTTGGACGACGCACGCTTCCCGAAGCTTTACTCGACGTTTACCGCGAAGTGGTGGAAGATGGAAAAAAGAACCCGAAGTTGTCGATGGCAGCATCAAACTCCTGCCTTGGGGACCTTCTTGCTTACGGTGCCCTCGATCCATGTGCTGGGGCGGACCCACAATCTGGTTGTTATCGACCCATTTGGGAGCCCAACATACAACAAGAAGGCTACGCTCAGAATGCGCGGGGTTCCACGCGGTTGGCATTGCGCACAGTCAAAACGTCTCCCACAGAGCCCTGACACACTGAATCGGGCTGCTGTTGTTCGGGCTGACGTTTCCTTTTCTGGAGCCCTTTTGGGCACATCACCCCGATAGTACTTTTATATTGCACTGGAGTGAATTGAACTGCACAGTCATTTCATCCAGGCTGATTGGGCGGACCAATCTTTTGCGCAGAGCACAACAAAATCATTCTCTACAGAAGTAAAAGTTGCACGTGGTACATTTTTGTCCTGAAGTGGTGATTCAAGTTTTCAAACTTGGTCATGGGATATAGATATATATATATACTGACATATTGTTTTTGACAGGATGTACCAAAAAATGTTTGTGGATTCAAACTACAAATGTATTTTCAATAGGATATACCAACATTTTGTTTTACATGGTGTGTACCAACATGTACCATGTGTTGATAGGATACAATTACAATTGATATTATTCAGTTATTCAAGTATTATTTGGATCAAACTTTCAAAAAGTTTTATTTGGTTGTAGAAAAATCATATTTTGGGATGAGGGGAAAACATTTGCAAAGGGAAGTGCTTCGCACAGACTCAATCAGGCTGAAGAATACTCTCAGGCCAGAGAGAATGATTCAGTGTGGGCATTGGGCTGATGTACACGTACCGGAAGTCTGGGAGCGGGTTCTGGGACTTAACTGACGGTCTCACCCTGGGACCTGATATGTCCACAGTGGGGGGGGGGTCTAATGGCAGTCGCACCTTGGGTCCCACCCTGGAACCTTACCTCGTGCTACTGCTTCCCAAGACAGACACCCAGACAGACACCCAGACACATACGCACACACAGACACACAGACACAGACATAGACACAGACAGACACACACACATACACACACACACACACACACACACACACACACACACACACACACACACAATCTGACAGCGCGATGAGGGCGACGCCCAGTAGTGAACCGCGCGCTTGATAAAAAAAATAATCATGCGCCTTCGGCACTTCCTGAAGGAGGGTCCGGACCCCAAGCCCCTCGTCCCTGCATTCGCCCCTGAAGTGTACGTAAGTACTTCATCATGCCCAACCACAAGTTGCGAAGTCATGAATAGCAAAATAAAGGCGTTGATCAATAACTTCAATTCAATTGGCTGCTTCTACTTCCATTATCTAATTGGATGAACATTGTTCAGAAGTCTCTTTTATTACTCCTTCGTACAAACACTGCGTGGCTACGCGAGCAATCGATACACACAGCCTTCTGTTGGTCTGCGATGTAAGTTGCAACACGAAAAAAATTCAACCTGCAAGCACCCACTGCCTGATCAAGGAAGCTGAGTGCTGTGCAAAAAAACATGTGTGGACCAATCTACGTGTTCAACTCAATTCCCTTGTTTCATCCGAAGGAGAAAGACTCAAATCTGGGTTGTTTTGTGTGGTACGAGTCCAGCAAGATGAGAAACGAGAACACGACTGGTGTGAACACGCGGTGGATGAACATCGAAGTGGAACATCACGGCACGTTACACCACTGGTTTATGCAACAAGGAGTGGTGGTTGTGGTTGTGCAGCAAAAAGATTCGCACACGCCCCAACACACACTGACACACACCACACACGCACTCCCCCAAGAAAAATCTTAAGCGCCTCGACAACCAAAAACAAAAGCGAGCCTTTTCAAGCTGCTTTTGGAGGTCGCCAGAACGTGAGATTTTTTGAGCTGACAAACTTCCAAAACTCAACCTTGCGCGGAAAGCATTCCGATTGCAGGAAGCACCTGGCATGTTCGAGTAAGGCGGACAAAAAGAAAAGGTTCGACAGCGGACTCCAAGTTCACTTCTGGTTGTTGTTGTTGTTGTTGTTGTTGTTGTTGTTGTTGTTTGAGACCCTGATTCGGTCACTTCAAAACAACACGTTTTGAACGGAGAGTCAAGAGGAGAAAACGAAGGCTTCAACTGTCAGTTATCACAACAGTCGAGTACAGGCACGATCACAATTTAAAGTTCCACCCAAGGGAAATGATCATGTAGCCTTGGCCTTGTTCAATAAAAACGCTTGCCTTGTCTTGTTCTCCAACAGGTGTGACAAAACCACTTCCACTGACCTCTTCTGAACAGACATTCACTCCTCAGCTGTCGGTGCACAGAGATACGAGGTATCGAAATGAACCTGCGGTTGCTGCTTCATTGTCATAAGACATGATGCGAAGTTTGCGTCTCAATTGCGAGCGACCAAAAAACCTCCAAGCAAAATGAAATCGAAACACTGAAGATATTTATCGCACTATTCAGCAGTCGGTCTGCCGACTGGAGAACAAAATGAGACAACTGATGGGAAGCACTTGAAGAAATTTTATCGTGACTCTTCTCTCCATACAAGAACAGAGAAAATTGATCTCAACACTTCATCACAGGCAGCCAAACGAGAGCGTTTCAAAATAACACACGCACAAGGCCACGCTTGCCCCTTGAGCTGAAAACATCTGAAGAGAGAAAAAAGGAAAATCAGAGGATAGAAGAGCTGAACATCGACGTTTCAGGGCTTCAATATTTTTTTGCGATCGTTCACATTTGTATCGACTGTATTGATCGGAGCTGGAGGTGAGGTGCGCTTCCGCGCCGCTCTTCCGACATAAATCTTCGTCCTCCGACTGACAGAGCTTCAACCCGGCACCGTCGCCCCGCAGCGAAACGTGCACACTCACAAGCAGTGCCCCCCTTCCACTCATTTTTGTTCAAGACGAGGGAGTGAGTGAGTGAGTGAGTGACTGACTGACTGACTGACTGACTGACTGACTGACTGACTGACTGACTGATCTTTTCCACGTCCTGAGGTGCTCCGTTTTTCCTTGATCCCAATGAAAAACGGAACACGCCGAGCACTCGAAAGCGTCAACAGAACAGGGCTTCAGTCAAAACTGACTTGAGTGATGAGTTTTTCACAAGATCGTCGAACAGCATCCAAAACAAGCAACCACGGATTCGTTGCAATTTCGGCGAAGTTTCAGTCCTGAAATATGACTACGACTTGTGTTTTGCGCTCCAAAAGTTTGTCAATACAAATTAGGATTAAATCACCATCGGCCTGCAGCTTCAAACACTTCCTCCTGATGGCTGTTTAATGCGCGGATGTGCGCTTTTCAATTTCCATTCGGGGAAGTATCAGTGTCTGCACCCGCCGGAGCTGCCCAGGGTTCAACTGATAACGGCGCGTCAATGGACTCAACTAAACAAAAAATTATCGCAGTCGACTCCGGATCATCGACTTCTTCGCGGGAAATGTAATCCCTAAATGCGTTTCTTTGTCGCCCATCTGAACACATTTCGTATATCTCTCCAAATTGGCTGAAAGCAGTCAAACATAGCTCTACGAGTGAAGTGAGATGGTTTTTCTGTGTTCTTCACACTGACCAGTTCTCTTCTTCTGTGGGCACACCATGTTTGCTGCCCAAGAACACTCTCTTTTTTGTTGCCCGCCTGGAGGGACCGTGACCAAAAGGGATGATTTCGGAGTGAGACACCATGACACCCATTCAGGACCCCCCCCCCCCCACTTTCTTGTTGGGTGACCAGTTTTTGCAAGAATACACCCTCTGGTTTGGACCACTACAGCCTCCACAGCTACCACACCTACAGGACCACAGCACCATCCTTTCAGGACTGCCATACCATCTTGGACCACATCCTAAGCATCACACACCACAACTTGCCATCACCCACCCTCAGCTACCTTCACTCATCTTCACACCAAATGGACAGGTTCCAGATACTGGACCATATTTTTTTCCTTTGTTCTCAGTTCAAAGACAAATACAGACAAGAAGCAGGAAAATACTTGTTTTTCATCGAGCACAATTTCGCGCAGAGAAAGACTCCGCTCGGAACAAAAAGCAGACTGTGCGAGAATCTCACCAAACTGAAAAAGGTGCGACACCCCACCAAGTGTCACCTTTGTAACCAGAGGGCAGAGGGTTATGTCTCTGAACATGATCAAGAAAGTGAGAGTGGGCAGCAAGTGGAGGGTCTGTCCGCAGAACCTGAACCAATCCTGGTTACAGCAAGTCGGCGAGCGCAAAAGGGAAGAGAGTTCACGCAAATACGAGTACCAGGGGATGCCGAAGACACAGCCTCAATGCAAATGTCCCAGAACCACTTTTCGGTCCAATTTCGAAAAAAAAAAATAGAAACTTTCGCGCTTTCTGTACTGTGGTCTGTCCGACCTTGAGAACGCTTTGTTCTTTTTTCGTCGCGCACATGCTTCGTCCAATGTCCCCTCAGTTTCAGGCCAAGCCTGAGTCCGCCACAAAAGAAACCCCTCCTCCCAACGAAACCGACACCCAGTTGTTGCTGCATGTCTTCAGGTTGTTCATCCTGTTGCTCGGTGCAGCGCACGGCAGTCGACTGCAACTTCATCTGCTGCACCATCAGAATGGTTTCTCGAAATTCCTGTGACTTCGCATTCAAACTGGAGTTCGGATCGAAACATGTGCACCCCAAACCATTGCAGCTGCCAACAACAAGGCCCTGCACTCGGTTCGCTTCTCCAATGCAATAAGCAAACGAAATTTGGCACTTGGAACATTAGAAAATGCCAAAAATTGTGCGGTTATGGTTTCTTGCATCATTCTCGCTCGGGACAAGCAGAAATTTCGTGTAAACTCGCAGTACGCCATGTCAGATTCATTTCAAACGAAACATGTAATATTCAGGATTCGGAGGCCGAATGCAATTAACACTGCAGTCGTGCATTAGACTCGATTAAATTGAGCAGCGCTTTAATTGTCAGGCTCGTTCTTTCACCACCATCAGTCAGCGTTTGCAGTCTGCAAATCTGACTGACTCCGAACAATCGGTTGTCGTCATTAATGCTGACAGAAGATAAATAAATTTAAGAGGGAGGGATTATTGATATGTATGCAGAACACCTCGTGGAACTTTACATGCAGATTTACATGGATCATATTCACTCCGCCAGGGTGAGATCATGTTGTGCATATTCCGACTGAGAGTCTTATCATTCACGGAAACAGGAAAATACAACTTTCAGGCCAAGAGGAAACGACGGTCCACTGCCCAACCATTTAAAGGCCAACAACAATGTCAATTTCTCTCCTGATTTCACCCAATTCTGTCCACTTGCCCTTCAATCTGTGAAACAACTGAGCGATTCGTGGCAACCTGTCGATTTCGGTGTGTCGCAGACGCAAAGGGGGTTTCTCTTCGCTCTTCTCGAGCTCCAGATCTGTTGTGGACCCAAACCGATTTGGCAACAAGACATCTGACCAAACATATCCACATTTGCAGGTCACCACTTTCAACACTCCACAAATGTGAAGAGAGTAATCAACTAAGAGCAGCACTGCTGAATACATCGCAATTACACACATTTAACACAAAAGCAGCACGTCAATCGCTCATTTGAACAGAGGCTCCTGGTCTATTCCAAACACGGCAGAATCAGTCGAGCTCAGGTTAATTAACGGACGGCATAAACTGAAGACTGCAAGTTGACCTCCGCGCGGCTCGTCAATGCATCATTCCCTGGGCCGGGGCTGCACCACAGCAAGAGCTGCGCACATCTCCACCAATTCTCATCTCGTAGAATCAACATCATGCAACAGGGCTGCATAGAAACACGTCTGCTGCTGATGTGTGCGCACTTGTGTTTCAAGGACCTGGCATTATTGGGGGTGAAACCAAAACAGTCGTGTTTGTGTGCAGCACAGCCAATGGGACACAGATATGTTCCAACGTGACCTGAGTTTGGAGAGATGCATGGAGAACAACTTCACTGCGAAGTCAATTCCACTCCCCAATACTCCGTCCAAACGTTTCGCTGCAAAACAGATCCTTGAGCCAGAACCAACAAAAAAGCCCTCACACGGTGGAGGCAACGGCACCCTGTTCCCCACTGAGAAGCCATCAACACCTCCGAGCAGGCTCTCAGCACCAAGTCGAAATCAGACGAAAATTTCGCTCGAGTGAGGAATCAAAATCACCACAATTCGCATCTGGTTCATCCACACAAAGCTTGAAAGCTGTCTGAGTGCACCAAAGGCAACTTGCGATTCAAGAATGCACAACTCTTTACCCAAACCAGGCTTCACGATCCAAGTTGAACCTGGAAAGTGATCATTTCTTCTCATTCAAGACAATATGAACGCAAGAGATACTTCAAGAATCCTGAACGCACGTCGTCATCGTCAAAGGGGGCCGGCATGCAGGGATTGCATGCAGCTGTGGAGCCATGGCCCCGTGAAAGTGAATCATAGTCCTCTCATATTGGACAATATTATCTTTCTGTTCCGCACTGAACATGAGTGGGCCAGAAAAATAATACACTTCCCAAAAGCGATATTTTAAGCGCGGACTGTCATCGCTGACCATGTATGGACAACCTCGCGGAGATCAATCAAGGTGGAGGAGAGCAGACACAATTGCGAGGGATTCTCTGCACCGAACATGCTACAGGACATCTCAGGGCCCCAGAAACAAAGCAGACCAGCGCAAGCGCAGCTGCTCATCAAATTTGTCAAAGTTGGACAAGCGTTTTAAGATGCATCAATCACTGGTGTGCCCTGTGAGATGAATCGGACAGCTATTATCTGATTCTGATTGCGTGATGCAGGAAAACCTGCAGGCCCACAGCAGCGAAGGGAAAACATCTGACTCTGCAGATAAAATATGTACACGACTTTTCACCGAGCCCTTGGCCATAAAAAGGTCACACGCGAAGAGCAAAAAAGCCACATTATTTCTCAGACCTTGCAAGGCACTTCCGACGGTTCGTTGTCAGGCGAAAAGGGAAGCTTTTTCATTTGACCTTCCCGAAGACGAAACTCCCAGGGTACATTGGTTGTTCGTTGCGTCGCGCAATGAGATGTATCGGCTGTGGCGATTTCCACCACATTTCCTTTTTGAGTTTGTCGGCCACGTCAGGCATGGAGCAATAGACCACCAAACCATGCGTCAGGTTGGCGTGATTCTAACCACGGTTGTGATTGCATCCTTTTTAGGACATTTACATTGTTAACCTGAAGCTCGGCATGAACTGTCTCCGCAGGACCAGGGACCACAAGAAGTTCTGAGCAAGACAACCCAGCCACACAGCCGATATCCTTCATGCCAAAACACATCCCGCCGTCACGTGAGACCGCTCCTGCACACTGGATGTCCTGGGGAAGGAAACACGTCCCCATCGCGTCTGTGTGGGTCCATCCACTCTTGCCGATTCTGACACACGGTTGAATTTTGGCGCGTCATCTGCCTTATTTGACTCAGAATTCTGCTTTTCTCCTGTTCCACCTTCCCCTCAAAACGCTCTTCCCTTGAATGCCCAACAAATGCACCGCAATTTTGCCCAGCAGACCGGCAAAGAAACACTAATTATTTTGAGAAGGCTTTCTCCGGTAGACCGCCTGCGGGCGGCTCAGTGCCAGAAACCAGGGATACACTTAACCCAGAATTTATCCGGATAAGAAGTATTGCTTCCAATCGATTGTTTTATGAGATTTCCAACAAACTGCAATCGAAGAGATGCTGCTCAAACCAAGAGGAAGGAGACACTAAGTGTTGAGTCCCGGGGAACTCAGAGCTCTGGAACCTGGAATCCACGTATGTTCGCGAATTCTGGCAGACAACGGAAGTTCCCGTTGAACGTGAGAGAAGAGCAGCTCGTTGCGGCACTTCCCGCGTGCGAATCGAGCAGGTTCGAAGTGAACTGCTGCACACCTTCGCAGAACCCGAAGACGTGCGATCAGCGATTGCGATCTGAAGCGCAAAGTAGATCTACAAGACGTTGATATCGATTGCCGAGGAATCCATACCATGTCACAAAGACTGGCTTGCCTGGAGTGGCATCCAATCCTCTTACATAATGAATAGAGAATGACAAAAGTGATGCCTCGACAATGCCCTTTCTCTCCACCGGAGAACTTTCCCCATTCATTATGCATCGATGTCAGATGGGTGGAAGTGAAACATTCGACCGCCAGGATCGTCCTGGTAGAACCGCCTTTCGTTCAATAGCCGAATACAAATTGCTCCAACTGAAGAGTTTGGAACGTAACTCTGCGATTCTCCTCAAGTGTATTGACAGCCGGAATGGTGCTTTGCGCATTGCACCAGATTTTCAGGTCAAAATACTTGTCAGAATAACACTGGGAGGTGTTGCAGTTCTGCACAAAAGCCGCATTCACTCTGCGTGCACGTTGTGCTTAGTGTTGTTCCCTATTGCTGCATCAATGGCTGCTTTCTATCATTCGCGCTCTCAGAGCAAGCTGGTGGTTGCAGCCATTTTTTCTGTGAAATCTGGTGTTCTTGGCTCAAAGGTTACAAGTGAGTTTTCCACCCTCTCCAATCAAGTTTCATCCCATCCCACCCTTGCCTCAGAAAACATTGAACATCACCCACCCCACCCCTGTCAGCCAAGTCCCTCCCCACCCCTTCAGCCAAGTCCCTCCCCCTGCAGCCAAATCTCTCCCCATGCAGCCAAGTCCCTCCCTCACCCCACATGGCCAAGTCCCTCCCCCCACCGCAGCCAAGTCCCTCCCCCCCCCACCGCAGCCAAGTCCCTCCTTCCCCAACAGCCAAGTCCCTCCCCATGTTGTCCAGTCTCTCCCCTGTGACCAAGCCTCTCCCCTATCAGCCTGCACGTTGTGGCCCCAATCCGGGTCACAATCTGATTTTTGCAATTCACTGTCCAGTCAAGACAGCTCCCACGGACTCCACGAGTGATGATGACCTTCTGCGCGCGCGTGTCCAACTAAAACGATCATGACCGCATGTGTAGCTTAAAATTCTAAGTACACACAGACTTTTTTGGAGCTTGTCACAGCTGTTCAGGACAATGCTCAGGTTCCTTGAACCGTGGCTTCGTCGGAATCTACCGTGTGCTTCGGCGAACTCGGAGCGATGATCCGAGGGTCTGAGGAATTTGTTTTCACGTGCGCATCACAGCACGTCTGCCCGCTTCACTTGAGGGTCACACCTCTCGCGAAGAGACCTGATTCTGAAAACATTTGTCTTGGCACCTGACGCGCCATCCCCCTTCACTATTTTCAATGGCAGTGACACAAGCCACTCTTCAGGGATTGACGTCAACGAAGGCACCACTTGGCGTTGCCGTCACACAGACGTGCGAGTTGACGCACGACAGTGACTCATGAGAATCAAATGCCCCACAGTGAACAAGCTTGTACTCGTGCCTGGGACCCAGTCCCCTTGAGTTGGAGCGCAGTCCCTCTCTCAGGAAAGCCTCCACGGATCATGTCTGCGCAACCAGTACACACGTAGAAAAGACACTGACCTTCCTGTAGACGACGATGTTGGGGTTGTCTTCCTCCTTCGGCGCCTGTTCCCCATTGGAGGCCTTGCTGCTCGTCGACTCTGTGCGTTTGCTGTAGCGGTGTGAATGCGCCATGATGCACATCGACAACACCCTGCGACTCCAGCAGCGAACGGACGGTGGTGGAGGAATAACACTCAAAATCCCGTTCGTTTCAACGTGTGCATTCTCCCTATCACCTCCTATCCAGTGCAGAAGATCTGCTTGACAACAGTATTCAAGATAGATGGAAACAGCTGCAACTAGGATGTCGAGGATTCTCCTTTGTCCAACTTGTCCATGTTGCGTCAAAGGGTTGATCAAAACTTATCGTTCAGTTCGCAGGCCAAAGACGGTGGCCACCCGTCCAGGGTTGAGAGATCATGATTCAGGATCAATGTCCACGAATTGAGCCTTCGTTCGTCCATGCTTGTTGGTCGTCTCCAATTCATTGCAGCGCTGCCAAAAGAAGAGAAAAGTGTCATTGCAGCTGCGAATTCCAGGCAGCCAACCCAAACAAAAGATGACGAAAGTGAAGACCCGACCGTTTTCCTGAAGATCAAATTTTTCGTCTGTTGTCACACGAGATGGACAAGACTATCTTGAGTCAAATTGATTTCAAGCACATCTGGCCAGACATTTTGTCACCATTTTCGAAATGTTCAGATCTTCAAAATTTCACTTCAAGATCGAGACACTTCAGTTTGGTCACCCGCTCCCATTTGAACCTGTCCAACTCGGTGAAGAAATGATGTCACAAACTGTCCGCACACGAGTAGACCTGCAGTTGTCAGCAAAGCGCACTGCTCCATGTTTGCATCGCAATTGCAGCTTTTCAGCGGCCGCCTGTCCCACCCTGTCCTCCTCTCAGCCCGCCACTGTTCAACCTCGGAACCGCCATGTCAGCCCTGCCCCCAACCTCACCTCACCTCTTGTTGCAATCATTTTCAAAATTATCATTTGCACGAGACAGTATCTGCAAAATTAATAATGAATGCAGCTTTGACTACCTTTTCCTTAGCCTCCATGTTGAATTGCAATCAATTAGCCAATGAGAAGCTGCAGTTGGTGAGAAGCTGTGCTCGGTTTGCTGCTGCCACCTAAAATAAAAATATTACAACCATTGCGGACAGAACAGAAGAGGACGCCACAAGGTTCGCGCCACCACAGCATGCTCTGCAACAGCGTCGCAACATTGTTGCAGACACTCGACTGTTTCCTCGTGCGTGGCGGTGAAGTGCAACATTTGTTGCGTTTGCAATTGTATTTTTTGAAGGAATTTTGTGAAGACAAGACACCAAACACAATTTGGTTCTGCTCTTCAAAACAAGAATACTCGCCGAGTCGGCGAGTGTGACCCTCGTGAACTGAGCCGGCAGCTCTCTCTCGAGCAACACACCAGGTTACTTTGGCCCAAGTTTCTTTGTGCGGGGGGGGGGAGTAAAACAAATGGTTGGTCGTTTTGGAAGCAGAGTTCATTTCAAACCAAACCAACCTGCCAGTTGCCTTGGCCCCCGCCCGGTGAAGCAACTTGGGGCAAAGTGACCTTGGTTGCTTTGGTTTGAAATGAACTCGGCTTCAAAACCAACTTGTCAGTTGTTTTAGCCCCCCCCCCCCCCGCCGCCCAAAAAAACAAAAAACAGATCCTGCTTCCAGGTGGTAGTGTGAACAGATTTTGCCCGAGTTCGCAAAGCTTCACTTCCATTTAGAGTTCCGGACTTTTTGGTATTTTGGAGTTTCCCGTCAGGTAGGGGTGTCACTGGTTATTTGTTGCAAAATCCATTTTGCAGGGGAGGCACCTTTTGGTGTTGAGCAAAATTCAATTTCGCAGGGAGGGTGTGCGACTGATTTTTGTCAAGTCCATAAGAAATTGCAGGAAGGAGATTGGTCCCAAGGCAGGCACTGATATTTGCAGGGGAACGTCCGGCACATGTCTCCCAGGTGCGAAAGTGATCGCACGTGCAAAACTGAGAAATAACTGCACGACGCCGCACAAGTGCCTACAAAGTAACTCCAAGTTGGTTTTTCAACATTGCTTTATCAAATTTATTCACAGCAGAAACTCACTCAAGCAAAATAAGCGTCGCAAATAATACTGCAAGGCAACTTTGAAAACTTCGGAACAAGTTAGTTGCGCCGACAGAGTCGAGTTTTTGGCCAACCCACTGGATGATGAGAGTCAACCGAACCCAGGCGTCTCCCACACATCCTTTTACCAATATAAATTCCGATTCTTCGCATCTACCCTGTAAAGCATGCACGCGTACCTCTGGACAAAATATCAAATGGCATGGATTTCATGATCACATTTTCTGCACATTTGCCAGAAAATATACTTTGTACAACCAGCAGAAAAAATAGGAACATGTGTGTGAACAAACACAGCAAAGAGCACAAAAGTTTACAAACTGTACACGGTTCGATCTGGACAATCGTCGGTGAAAAGCTTTGCCAAACACATCTGTGTGTGTGACCCTGTGTGCATCGTGTGGCCTCGGCCAGCGGTCCTGCGACTGACGGAATCTCTCAACCTTCGTAAATTTGTTATTTCACGTCCATGTCGACGGCAATGCTGTACCACACACTTGCATTCGTTAGCAACTTTGATAGGACGTACAGCAACCCCGTTTCCAAAACTCCACAAGAAGCATGGCAAGTTTTTGGTTTGCTACCCCTTTTCCACCCAAACAAACACCCTGCTGTCGTAGATGGACGATCATGAATGAGCGTCGAAACGGCTGCAGCGGTGGTGCCACCACAAGATCGTGTCTCGTGTTCCATCTCCGCCTTAGCTCGACATCACCTCCACCACATTGCGTTCTCCTTCCACCGGCTAAAATGAAACAGTAAAATGTGCTGAATTGAGAATGTTAGCAGGACCCGCGTTCAAGTCTGAGTCGCACGAGTGAAGGATTCGCGTTTTTTCTCACTCCCAATTTGGTGTGAAGCATCAGTCACACTGAAGCGGCGAAAAAAGAAATTCGAAAGTTTGGGGTCCATAAATTGGGTTGTGATACTGACAGGTGGTGAAAGTGGGCGGAAAGAGGCTGTTTTCGCGCCGACGAGCTGCTATCAATGTTTCAATACCGCTGTGTTGAATCTATCTGTGCTGGTGATATTTTCGTGCGCAAAACAGACTTTCTGGGACTTTCAAACGGTTGTTTCGCAATTCACAACAATGCAGACATGATTTGCGAAGTTTCCAATTGCAGCAGGAAGTTTGGTCTGATTTCCGCATATTTGAGGCAGATCACGAGACCGGAGGCTCGGTTGCGCTCAGGTGTTTGGGATGATCCACCTCGTGACTCAACTCCAGGTGTTGTGCTTTCCAGGAACACGAAACGACTTCTCGCTGCACAATGTAATTTCACAACAGAACATTTTGTGATGTTCTTCGATCTCGAAGCCCAAATGAGACCGCGTGCAACGCGTTTTGAAACACGAACAAAGCTTCGCACGAAACGTGATCAAGCCAATCACTCGCGTATCACACTGCATTCAGACGTCTCGCGACCGCTGTCTATGTTTCAAAGCTGTTCCTTATCTTTTCTGAAAGTTGGCAGTCAAGAGGAAACAAAACACTTTTCACCAACTCAAAACATCGATAACCATCTCAACTTGTCACAAAGTGGCACTCTCATGTCATGTACCGGGTAGTTTTCTCTGGACCACCAAAATGAGTATTTATGAGCGAAGGTTCTCACCAAGTTGGTGTTTGTCTTCCATTCTCCATCGACCTTGAAGTGGAATTCGTATTTTCCAGGGTGGAGTTCCAGGGTGATTTTGTGGACACCGTAACTGCAACGAAATATGAAGCGATGTGAATGCTGTGTGATACATCGTGAATCTGTAGTGATATCTATCTGTAGTGACCGTCATCAGACCAATGATCCAATGGCTTTGACTGGAGCGGGGAAACACATCTTGTCCCCTTTGTGCTGTTCCCGAACAAAACATATCGCATAAACTGTGTTTCCCTTCCTTCTTTAGGATTTTGCGGAAGATAAGAGAAAGGCAAACGGCAACGAAAAACTGGGTTGCCAATGTTTGTTTTTGGCATGGTCGAATGCAATTAGCCGAACCGAGAATGAGTAAATTTCACCTCTCTGTCAGTTGAGCTTCGCTCCAGTCGTTGAATGAGCCCGAGATGAAGACGTCCTGCCCTCCGTGTTCCCAGCTCAGCACCGTCGAGACTTTCTCCGGACTTGCCGCCGCGGTTTCTTCATCTGTTGGCGCAGCTTTGTCCTCGGATTCAGTTGCTCCGGGTTCCGTCGTTTCCGAAGGTTCCTCTGAAGTTGTCTTCGCCACAGTTTGCGAGTCCATCGTTTCTTCGTTTTTCTCTTCAGAGTCCATCGTTTCTTTGTTCTTTTCTTCAGCTTTCTCTGGTTCGGCTGGCGTTTCTTTGACATCATCCTGTTTTTGATCCTCCACCTCTTCAGCTTCCTCCACCACAACTTGAGACTCTGTCAAAGGAGTTCCCACACCCTCCTCCATGGGCTCTTCAGTCTCTGATTCCTTGGGCGTTTCCGCACCTTGCTCCTGTTCTGGAACTGGTTCCCCTTTCTGGACCGGTTTCTCTGGTGACGTTTCATCACAAGGTCTCTCCTCCGCTGCTTCCTCCTGTGGTTCTTCTGGTGCCTTTACTTCCTGGTCTTCAGCAGCAGCAACTGGTTCTTTGGGAGTGTCCTCGGTGGCTACATCTGGTTCGGTCTCAGGTTTGGGGTCTGCTTCCACGGGTGTTTCTTCTTTGGGTTCCTCCGGTTGATGTTCTGGAATGTTGTCCTGAGCTGGTTCGTCAATTTTGAGTTCAGCCACCGCAGCTGCGAGATTTTCAACCGCTTCTGGCTGAACGGGTGTTTCTTCCGCAGACACCACTTGAGTTGGTTCTTCTTCCATTGGTTCTTCCTTTTTGCTTTCCTCTTCCTGTGGGTTTTCTGCTTCAATTGCATGTTCTTCCTTCTGCACTTCAGCTTCCGAAACGTCCACCTTTGTTTCAGAAACTGGCTCGGCTGGTGCATCTGGTTGTGGTTCTTCCTTTGTTTCCTCCTTGGGGGTTTTAGACTGGTCGGCAGGTTTGGGTTCCTCTGAGTCAGATTCGACCACTACCGAAGCAGCGAGCTTTGCGTCGTCTTCTGATATCACTTGGTGGTCGTCGGCCTTTGGTTCAGGTTGACTGTCTTCTTTCTCTTCTTCCAATTTCTTTTCTGGTTCTTCGACTTTTTTGGCCGTCTCTGCTTCAGGTGTCTTCACAGGTTTTTCTGCCTCCTTTGGAACCTCCTCGACAGTTTCTTTCGTCGTCTCTTCTGCTTTCGTTGCCTTCACCGGTTCAGTTTTTTCCACTGATATCACGTCCCACTTGTCTCCCGAATCTTGCTTGGGGTCTGACTTCGGTTCCGATTCCTGATGTGCTGCTGCATCTTTGCCATTGGGGACTGATTTGTCAGGATCTTTCCCGTTTGGGATTCCGTTTTCAGCATCTTTGATCTCCTATGAAAACAAACAAAACAAAAAAGCTGTGTGTGAACTCGGGCCAGCTGTGTTTTGTGTTGTGACGTTACCTGGCGTTTGTTGCCAAAGATAAAGTCAGTGACCATACAACGTGTGGTTTCAGAAGCACTTCTATTTTGCAGAAATCTTCTGCTTGAACACTGAAACCCCATCAAACTCAAATGTGTTTGGTTCTCATGACAAAAGGAGGTCAAACTTGAGATTGAGTGGCTGAAGACCGTTTTGTTTGGTGAAGCTGCACGTGCATAACTTGAAGCTCGTTTGGTAGACCAAGGCAGGTCTTGATGAAGATGAACGAACCTTGTCACTGGTGGTGTACTCTGGATGATCTTCAAGGTGCTTGATCCCCTTGAGCGTGACAGGCGTATTCTCCGATTTCTCCGCTTCCTTCGCACTGTCTTTGATCGTGGCCTTTTCCTTTGACTTGGTGCCTCCCATTGTCCGTTTTCAGTCTGCAAAACATGCATTCAACACACTTCATGTTGGCGCGAGAAATTTGTACTGAAGATTCCGTGCCTGGAAGCTCTGTTCATATCAGTTCATGCCACGAACCATCAGGCCCACCGCAATGGCGTAAATTTGCTGGTCCAATTCTGGTAACCACCTGGCAATTAATCTGTCATCAGTGTCCACCCAGCCGAGTGCGAGCGTCTGTCGGTACGGAAAGTCGGAAGACCAGCGGCGCCGAATTCCACGCTGTGGTTATCACCCGAAACTCGCACACGTCGAATCCGCTTGACACGATGTGTCACACTTATGGCAACAAAAGATCTGGAGAATTGGTAAAATGAAATGACAATATGTGTTCCTGAGGCAGATGAATTGTTGCGTCAAACAAAATTAGGTGCGATTTGTGCCACAAGATGATCACGCCGAACATGGAACGACATCGTTCATGATCGTCACCACTCCAGACAGAGATCTATTATTCATTCAACCTGGAGGACCTCACAAGAGACTCTTCAAGCAGCTACTATTTGTGAACGCGATAAAAATAAAGGATCGATCTTGCCAGACCACACAGCTCGTACTCGTTCACGTTTCCTGCTTGCGCACATGTTTGTGAAAGTTAACGTGGACGCGTTGTCCAGAGTACGGAACGGAACGCGCCCAAAATTTTTAGTTTTGAGTTGGTTCAAAACCAAACCTGGTCCGTCAGTGGGGTTTCGCACAAAACAAATAGCCCTATCGTGCACATTGCCAGGCACAGTTGTTTATGGAGAGTTCTGATGTTTGTTTACAACTCGTGGTACGGGGCTGTTGGGGAAGGTGGCCACTGTTTTTGCGATAAACCAGATGCAGATGGTGCAAGTGGCTAATGGTGATAGAACCAGGAAAATGTGTTTTCAGCTTTTCGCGCCAGAAATCTAGCTCCACCGCTTCGAGGAATGCAAGGCTAGGCTAAGAGGTTTGCAACTCTGCAGTGTGAACTGAGAAAGTCCTGCTGCTTCCTCGCTGGTCCGTGCGTGAATGGTGAATCATTTTGATCACCCGCCATGTTGGCGTGATGAGACACCAACGACCCCTGGGAGGGTCTCGAAAACTTCGCACCTGTGATCAGGGCAGCCCCCGCAGAGTTCTATCATGCACGCTTCACATTCACGGAAGACTACGAGTCGCGTGCAAAAGCCAAGTCGTATGGGTTATTGAACTAAAACGAGACTTTTCCGGTGGTTCCAGCATCGAACGGAAAGGACACCAAAGCCTTCCAACGATGCGAAAACTTGTCAGTGTCGTGAAATAGCCTGCAGCAAGTAGTACGATTATTGCGCACAAACCTTCACAGCGATGAAAACTCGTGCTAGAACTCCAAAGGCTGCATGGTGGCACACACCGCATCGAGACACGCGCACAGCCTGGCATCGAAGCTGCCACTGGACAAACTTTGCCACAGGTACACAGTGTGGAACATTGCAAGGAACAAAACAGATTTGTGGTCAGAATATTCGTGACGACTGTGGATTTTTCGGGAATTGTCCTTTTGAAGCCGTCAAGTTTTCAATTTTTCTGTTCAACCTCTTTGCCAAAAAAGATCAACACAAACACAATCCGATCAGACAAAGGCAAATATGTGCGTTGCTTTCGTCAAGCCTTTGTCATCCTCACGGACATGAGCTTTGACAGCTGATCTAATTCCCGAAAACATGGCTTGATCAATGTCCGTGTGTTGGGTTGGCACCTCCAAACAACGCGCACAATCTGGAGTGTTGTGTGTGTACCTGCTGTTCCACGCCACAATTATTCTGAGCCACAAATACCCAACCCAAATTCCTCACCTCTGTTGTGTTGCTGACCAGTTCATCACCCCAGTCCGAGTTTGTTTCCGATCGGGACAATGTTTCACTTTTTTCCTCTCTGAAGGAGAATGGTTTCTGGTGCTGTGATAGACGAACAACACAAACCAGTTGTTCTGAGAACGCTGCAAGCGCATTTTCTTCTGACGGACCCTTTCCCTCCGAAAAATATCGAAGTCGTTAGTGTGAGTAAAACACTTCATTGTTTTTCTCACTTCTTCTTTTGAAGATTTGTACTCACACGGCAGTACGAGTCGCCCACCGTCCAATACCTAATTTCACCCTCATAGTCTACGAACGTCCGCCTCGGCTCACTGATGTGACACCCATGCTACAGTCGCGATTTTTTTCCATAAGAAGAGAACCTTGATTTTTGCCATCCGAGCGACGGCCTTCAAATGCTTACTCTAACACACGCATGCTCATACGACTGCGAGAAAGGAAAAAAAGATTGAATGGCGTGATTTTTGACCGTCGAACAAGCAAGAACATGTGTTCGTGGGCCGTGTCAAATATCCTGGACTCGGGGCGCTGTTCAAAGAAGCAGGGGTCATTTTTTTCATTTCCGTACCTCAGCAACGAAATACTTGGCATGCCAGACGTGACGGTGACCGCACCTGTCTGACACTCTGAGATAAGCAGTTCAATGAAGCATTTCTAATGTGCTTCTGTGGCCTGTGGTTTCTCCAGCATCTCAGAACTTGTGAAAGGACCCACTGACATGTGTCGAAATTGATTGTAAACATTTTCATCTGATGCTGGTCACACCGGAGTGAAAGGTCAAGCAAGTGGGTCGAATGCAGACATCTACGCGTATCTGGCGCTGCATGGGGATGTTTGGGTTCAAAAGTACTTGCCAAAGCCAAACACAATCAGAGCAAATGGGCCTGTGCTTGTGTATCTGTCATCAGAGGCCTCTACATGATCAAAGAATTGTGTTTTCGATCATAAACAATGCGGAAGAGACAACAGAAGTTTCTCACTCTTCTCGTGTTACGAAGGGGCATCCTTTTCTGGCGAGAAATGTTACTGAACATGATGAAGGTATTTGACACAATTTCTTTTGTGCGAGCATTGAGAACAAAAGGCAGAACAAAAGGTGAC
>JAAUXT010007130.1_pt1 | contig 19271 bp, 17 predicted proteins | sample 7278171 | NCBI WGS metagenome assembly JAAUXT01 (sample SAMN14350112, study PRJNA611818) | marine sediment metagenome | isolation source: surface marine sediment (1.8m) | place: French Polynesia: Moorea | collected 2018-08 | reverse complement strand
TTTTATTTCATTCAAATGTTGCTCTTCAAGTATTAAAAGGATTTTCCAAAAATGGTTCATCTTCGTCCTCGCAATCGCAAAAAAAAACTTAGTTTCAAAGGTTCCCTCGTACGAGTACAGTATGTACCTCCTGTCTTGACAAACGCTTGAATAGAATTGCACACCCAAACTGAGCATCAGATGCCGTCTCGTTTCAATGATTTTTACGTGTTCAACAAGACAGCGAGAGCGAATCCCCGAGTTGTCACCTGGCCCCACAACACTGGACAACCAGAACACAGACTTTCCAGGTTTTTGCATTTGTTCCTCTCTGACACTTTATTGAGAAAAGTTACACTGCAGTGCGCAACCTTCGGGTTGCTGCAATGAAACTGGATTGAGTCCACAACAAAATGATTTGGTCAGTACAACAAGTATATGATGAACAAAAATTGTATATTTGCGACCGTGATACACTGTGACCCGCACAGGAACGCATGTTGAAGGTCGAACAACAGAATGGCGTAAAACACAACCAACAAACACAATTTCAACTGCACAATGGAGACTTTTGCATCACAAGCAAAGAAAATGCAGTCTATTGGAGGAGCAGCAAGAGACGAGGCTTGTGAAATCAGTTTGCAACGCATTGTCATTGTCTGGGTGGAACAGACATCCCAGAAGACAACAGAAACAATTCAGCCAAGGCCAAACTTTTCTTCCACGATAAATGTTTTCTTCTGTGGAAAAGCAACTGAGTGCGCACAGCACAACTAAGATGCACAAGTGCACACGCGCAAGAGATACCGTGTTTTTGAAAGGGGTTGGGAAGTACGAGATACCTGCCAGGACAAAACTCAGAAGACAGAAAAGACTACGCCAAGGGGAAAAACTTTTGATTCCTTGTAATTGACAGTCAAAAAAAAAAACGTGCTGTTCCTTCACTGTTGCATTATTTTCTCAATCTTTGATTCTTGTTTTTGTCAAAATCATGCGAAACAAAGACCTGTCGCTCCCTCCTATTTCGGGACACTTCAAACAAGGTGGAGACACAACTGTCCTTCCTTTGCGAAGGTTGCATCGTTGCACCGTATGACAATGCGTAACAACTGTCTGTACATTTCAAGTCAAACATTCACAGTTGGATACGGACACTCCAGAGTCCCGCAAATTCAAGTTTCACTGAACTTTCAACAGCCATTGCAAGACACACGTGGGTGAATTGGTGGACAAAGTGGTCGGACTGCCGCACGCCAGCAACAAGAAATGATCCACAAAGTCTTTGAAGACAACGATTTGAAGCTGCAATCAGTGTTCCGACGCACTGGACACCGAGTCAGTTTGTGAAAAGGTAGATTACCGGAATCTGCCAGTTTTCCACACTGATGCGTCCACTCTCATCAAGCCGTCTGCCAGTCCGGAGCTGCTTCGGGAGCCTCTGCACGGACGCCTGGTTCTTTTTGACTTTGTTCCAGAGGAAGCCCAGATCACAAGTCTGTCATTGGAATGCCATCCTGCAATGGTTGGTTTTGAACATCTTGACCACAGTCATGTTGTTGGGTCAGGGAGATGTTCAAAAAATGTTGTCTCGGAGAAATGTGACGACAATGGCAACAACTTGGACACAGTGAAAAAGGGGGCCACGGAGGTTTGCCTTACCTGGTTCAAATAGGTAGTTGAACCCAAGTCGTCATACTTTGCCTTCAGATCCGTTACGACTGGGTTTTCTGCTTGATTGCGGGGGTCCGGACTTTCAGAATCGGGCTGGAAGGCAGCATTGCTGTACGCAAAGTGTTTGTCGTCTGCGAAACAAAATGATGACGTTTGTATGCGACATATTGAATGCTGTTGGAAAAGGAGCCGGTGAGGGCAGGAAGCGAGTGGTCATGGCAGGACCCTGGGTACGGTCGAGAATCGCCTCATCTCGCCTAACAGAGGATCCCGACCCTGTTTGCTTTGTGAAAAAATATGAAAAAAAAACACATATTTCTGGGACAGCAAAGTTTGATCAGGACAACTCCTTTGTGGCCCTTTCATCACCTGTTTGTAATGCCACAACGATGTTTCGCCTGTCCCGCATTGAAACACTTTTCAGGTATCGTAAACAGTCATATCCTGCCGGCACCGAAAAAGGGCGATGGTGTTTGCTGATACGACCTCACATTCAGCTTGAAAATACACATTTCGAATGCTTTTGCAGACGAGCACCAGCCGAAACATTTGCAGCTCACGTTGCAGTTCGCTACTTGGACTTCCCATTCGCTCGTTCACTCTCAGTCTCTCTCTGTCACACACACTCACTCACACACACGCACACTCACAAGTTTGTTGACTGACTGACTCACTCACGCACTCAGCAAAATGTTTGTGCGATCAATGGTCACCTGTTTGTGAAAACTGCTTTCCTGGCTCACTGTCAGTGTGTAAAAATGTATTTGGAGAACAAGAGTGCAACTCAGGGCTTTTATCACGAGCCACTGGAGTGTCACCATTGTTTGTTGACGATTCTGCAGTTTTGTCTGGATCACTGTCACCATGACCATGCTCATCAATGACGTCCTTTGTCTCTAAACCCTGAGCCTGCTCCACAAGATCAGGGAATTTGTTGCTGATTTTGTCAGGATCAGTTCCATCCACTGTCAAGTAAGAGCAGCTGCTGGAGGGAGTCATGTTCGGTACAGATCCGTTTGGGGTTCCGCTGGGCAGTGAGTTGTTGGGTGTGTGCACGTGACCTTCTGACAGTTCCACTGTCACCAGTTCTAGCACCTGTTTGGAACTTCTTTCAGAGAAATCAATCTCATCTTCCGAAGTACCGGGGTCTGAAAAATACAGTTTTGTATTAAGTTTCACAGCTGTACTTCAAATTGAAACAGAATAGGCGTTGAAAGAATGTTTAAATCCGAACAACCCACCATCATGAGTATCTGCATTGTGACTATTGTTCCGAAAGGCGAGACTAGAACCTTGGAATTTTTGTTTGAGAGTCTGAAGATGCTGCCGCAATGTTGAGATTTCATGCTGAAATGCAAACAGCCATCAGTGTTATGAATCAGTACAAGAAGTCACACAAAGTATCCTTTCATCAAGTGCTGCAACACTGCGAAACACCATTAAGTCCAAACGCTGAGTCGATTTTGATCAAAACTAGTTTTCTGGAGGACCTGCATTTCAAAAGTTGGAAACTGACAAAACCAAGATGAACATGTACTCGTGTGTCTGCAGGTGCAGTGTTGAACAAGTGTTGACGCCTGCGACACGAACCTGTTGCAGCTCCACTTTGGTCAGCAGGGACCTGGCGTACTGCTCCGCCTCCTTGGCAGCTTTTCGGTGCGCGTTGACGACCCGCTCCGCCTTGCGTCGCTCCCCCTCCGTGATATCTGAAGGACACAATCGCATTGTCAACAGGAACACCGGAAGGGGGTCACAGCCTCGTGTTGTTTCTTGTGACAATGTTGCCAAACATTTCATGTGAGACCTGCGTCATTCTCTGAACACATGACATGGTCCTTGACTGGATGGAGGTTCAGTATTTCCTCACCATGGTAGATTCTGCCGATCCTCCAAAGACGAAAGATGATGAAGTAGGCGACGCTGTACACGGCTCCTCTGTTCGCACCCGCAGCCAGGAGACAGATGTACAACACACACACCAGCGTCACAACCACGCAGTCGAATACCTGCAACATCAGTACCAAACACCTCAGACTTTGTCCTTAAAAGATCCAGCATGTCAGTGACTGAATGAATCATGAAGACTGGTTACGTGCTGCTTTGTTTCCTTCCCTCATTTTTTTGTGGATTTTTCCACGAGCAATCGGCTGTGTGCCACAACTACACAAAACCTATATACCGAACAAAAGAACGGTTGGGCATTTCAGCGGGTCCTGGCCTTACCTGCAACTTGTCTTGTGTAATACTGAGACCTTTGGCAGCAACTCGGAGACACACCTGTGGGGAAAGAACAACGAATGAAACTGCGAGTGACAGAATCTTTGTTGTGTCTGTCCAGAAGCAGCGGGATTCTACGACAGCTGGCCGTGTTTCATCTCGGTCAATTCGAACCCCTCCCCCTCTCAAAATTCGAAGCAACTTTGAGGCAAGGTTGGAATTTCCATGCCGAAAATATTCGAACAACTCGAATTCAAAATCCCACCTTTTTGAGTGAACCTGTGTTGGCCAATTCCGAACCGCAACTTTGTCAAGACATTTAAGAATGGGCTGCAATCTGATGATGTGCTGTCAAGTGAGCCCCGAGAATCTCGTCTCTTCGTATTCTTGTCCGTTGTCGAATGCTCTGTGAAAACCCGGCTCATTGAACAAATCTGGCGCGCACAGGATGTACGAACTTGGTTGAGACGACACAAACACAGAATGAAAACTCAGCAATACCCGTGCATGTGCAGTACCGAGTTCATTGAATTTGACAAGCTGTGTATTACTGTCGTGTCTCTCTCAGTTTTCTGGAACAGAACAAGTCTCTTTCTCTCTCGTTTTCTGGTACAAAATCTCTCTCTCTCTCACACACACACACACACACACACACACACACAATCTCTACTTCGCAATCGCGCGTGCACATTTGCAGTTCAAAACGAACCGGTACTTTCTTCAGACTCATCGCAATCGAACAGGGCATGCGATTACATGCTCGACTTTTCTCTCAACTAAATTATTTTGTTGAAAATGCATTCAGCTTCTTTTGGAACATGAAACACTGGAATCCCCAAAATTGAGGTTCTCAAAGATATTTCTTACTTTGAAGAGAGTTTGGTACACACAGGTACAAAGCACCAGGTACAAAGTCCCACATTGTAGATGTGTTGCACTCAAGATTTTATACCAATGTAAAGAGTGCCATTCTTAATGGCAACCTCGCATAAATCCACTGTTGTCGGTGACCGTTCCTGCCTCAAAGATAAACAAATCAGTTTGAGCAAAAGGCCACTTATTCTCATAAAGGCGCACGGAAAAAGTATTCAGCGAGCGACGTGCGGCTGACACATTCATCCATCTGCGAACTAAATGTTTGCACAACACCGATGCCCAAAAAGTTTCACAAAGAACAATTTACCTTTCGCATTCGTTTGTTGCTGACAACACTGAATCAACCATTCGACTGCCAATCATGATTTTTCACTGTGGCCCAAGTTTTACCTCAGCGCGCTTTCTTGGCTCCAGACAGAGCCAACAAACCAAGTGCTTCAGAAAGGGAAATGAACTTGAATTGTCTCAAAAAAATATTTCCGACGCGCTTGAAAGCCTGGCACGGCAAGGGCTGAACAGGAAGTCCAGAAACAGCATCAACATTGCTGTGGGACATAGCTGAGACTCTGGAACCAGATCAAAGAGGATCAAACATCTGACCCAGTTTCAGATTTGAGGGCCAAAGACAAACGCTCTCGTTTGACCAAAACAAAGTGAAAACGGACAATTGTTGCTTTTTGAAAGAAACCTGTCCACGTTGACTGAAATGAATCGACTCATCGACCAACCCAAAAAACTTGCTGTCTGGAACAAAAGCGAGCAGGAAAAAAGGTGCACAGACGAGTGAAGCTTGGGTAAACTTTGACCGGCAGCAACTGATCCAAAATCGCCCTTCAGCGCTTTGAGAAAATTGACAGTTTATGCGCCGAGATTAAAGGCTCGGGTTGTACTCTGGTGTGAAGGGCCGCGTAAATAGCTGCAGGACAGTCCCATATCTCCACTCACAGCGCGACAGGTGACACAAGCCTCAAGAAGAGCTCAACTTATCTCTGGCAAACCATAAGTTACGCATTTCCATCGACTTTGGGACAAGATGAACTGGTTGTGCAAACAATTTTTGATTTCAAGTTCGGGAGTGTGTGCTCTTGAAGAAAAGAGCAACCCGACAGAGACGGGCAAGAATGAGACGTTCAGTCAGGGAATAGTTTCAACCGAACAAGTGTTGCGCAAACACTTATTTTTCGCCTTAAGTCTGGTGCTTCCGCAAGAAAAGCTGAACTGATGATTCAAATCTACATAACATTTACGATAAAAGTTACCATGGCAACGACAGGAGCCCAGATTTAAATTTCAGCTCCGAGCGTACAACACTGAATGACTTCTTTCATTTCATGTTCGCAAAGTCGTGAAGAGAAACCACACAACCGCGCTGTTATTCAGTCAGATTTGATTGCCAAAAGGCTTGCTCAAAACTGATGAACCATTTCATTCAGTTCGTCAGAAACTCAAGATTTGGGAGGCGAACCCACGCGATCAACGCGACGTTTCGCAAACCGTTTTCTCCTCATCAACGGAACTCTGTCCAGAACTCGGACCCTGGCCACGAACACCGAAACACACAAAACAACCGAAACACAGAGAGCAACCCGATACAAAGGGAAAGTCCTCATCCCAAAGTGATCCATGTCGTAGGCTAGTTTCTTTCCAACTAACATTCACGTTTTGGAGTTAATGCGTGCGTGTTGCAAAGATGGATCAAATAGGTTCAAACAGAATTTTGAAACAACAAGGGAATGGGCCTTTACAAAAATTGGCCACAAGGAAATGCTCCCGGTAGCTTTGTGCACCAGGCAATGCCATTGGACTCCCAACCAGATCCTTTGTCAGCTCGTGTGGGTGGCGCAGAACAAGGTCGCACCTCGGGGCAGCATGCACCTCCAGCTAATAAGGACAACCTCCGAGCTGTGGGAAACAGTGCTCCCTCCCACATTCCGAGTTGTAGAGTGCACATTGACAGTGTTGATTGCAACAAAGCACGTTCAGCGAGTTTGCAAGTTTGTGGTCTGCAGTTTGTTCTGCCTGGTGACAAAAACTGATCACAACTCACCCAGGTAACCACACACCTGTGTGACAATCAAGTCTTTTGAATACATGGCTGGCCTGGGAAAAGTACATTCTCCCTAGCTGTGATATGCTCCTGCACGTTCAGCTTTCTGGCTGAAATTTCCAGAAATTCAACACTGCACGGATCACAAGGGTTCTGCATTTTGATCAGATAATCACACCTCAGCGCGACGAGGCGGACTCCAAAGCTTTGAATACAAGTTTCACGCGAGATTCTTCCAACATTCCTTTCTCTTTGTCAGCCTAATGGAGTTCTTCGATCTAACTGCACACCCAGACATTCAGGCATTTTATGTAATACACCTGATAACTGTTGATGCTTGTAACGGTAACATCAAAGTTATCAGACACTAAATATTAATCACAGACGTCGAACAAGTCTTGGAATGCCGAAACTGAGGAATGCGTTGCTATCTGTCTATTCCTCTCAGTTCAGCGACACGGGGAAACACAACCAACCATTCGCCAAAAATCTTCACAACATAACTCCTCCAGGAGCATCACCGCTGACTACTCCCTCGAATATGATCTCCTCTGTCCTACAATCTGACTGCCCACCGTTTCTTCCCGTCCAACAAGACCTGAACCTGAACCACTTCTGGTGAAAATATCAAATTATCCGACAAACCAATTCGTCTGACACGATCGTTGGGCACAGCTTCGACGTCCAATTTTTTCGAACTTTCAGTGAAAATGAATGAGGTAGAGGCAGCGCACCTCGATGAGGAAGATAGTGAAGATGACGATGTTGATGACGTTGAGAGCGTCCTCCGCGCGCGCCACCCCGGACTCCGTCACGACGCTGTCCGTGTCGTTCGCCATCTCTCTGTCTCTCGAAGCAGCTGCAGACGAATCTGCAAACAGAAGAGAAGGCTCAAAATTTTCACGACATGCTACCAAAACTCCTTCTCGTGTTGAGCAGTGGTCCAGGAAACAGCTACTCCAGACTGCTTCCATGGCCAAAACAAAACAGAGACTGACTCGCCAAGCAAGAGCGCTCTTTTGTCACACTCCCACCAGTTGGAGCTCAGTCCTAGCAGGTGGGAGCCTGGTCCTGAAATTTTAGGACCACGTTCCGCCAGCGGAGCGTGGTCCTGCCGGGTCTGGTTCTGTTACACCGGCTGTTTTCAAAATGAGGATTCGACTCGAACAAACGCGGGAGATGCGACCGCAGTTTTGGTCTCTGTCAGGTTTAGCCTCTCACACATGCACCACAGGAGCTTCAGAGGCAGTCGTGGTTTGCTCTTTCCAAACAAACGACCGCACAAATTGAGTTTATTCTGTTAATGCACACTCATGTGAACATGTTTGATATCTGCGACATAATTCGACACGTATGGCTGGTGAAGACATACTTCAAATAGTTTACATACAAAGCCGAAGTGTTGCTGACATGTGAGTTCTTTCTCCCATTTTGAAAATTATTCATGTGACACAGTCATTCTTTCAAGAAGCATTTGACGTACCATGAATTCTCACAATTTGGCGTCCGTCTTCATGTCAATAGATTTCATACATGAGCGACACCGACAGAATGTTCCTCAGCTGACATGCACCAGACAAGTGTTTGCCAACAAATTCAAATGCCTTCGTGTCAAGCTCAACATTTCGTGTGATCATCTTCAAAAGACGCAAGCACTGAAGAACCACAAAATTTAAGCTGGCGACTTTGCGGGTACATGAAGGCGTCAACAGATCTCTAAGGTCCTTTGTTTTTCTTCCCAGACGAAACACTTTGCAGGACTTTTCGAGAGCTGTTGTGCAACCTTTTGTCCTGCCTTTACGGTGAAGGGTGTCGCAGGCAGCTGCGCCTTCTTGGTGCACATGTGTTTGGCACCTCGCCGGAGTATTAGAACTCGTACCGTCGTTTATGCTGAACATACAACATTGGCCGACTCAATGAAGCCTTTGTTTTAGCGTTTTGAGGGCGAGAATGACCAATTTCACTTTCAGACCGTCGACTTTTGGCTGAAATTTATTGTGGAGTTGGGTCCTCCCTGCTGATGTCCACTCAGCCGAGCTGGTCTGGGTCTCAGAAGCGAAGCTTGACAAAAGTTTCACCGCCTTCAGAGTTCACCTTTTTGGGCCAAATTTCGAATGCTTGATTGAGGTTCACCCAGCATGAAAGATGTGAAAAATGATGCACTCTTGAGGAATTTTTGAGACCAAAGAGGAACAAGAATGCTACGCCTATGGAGAAAGCCCGCGGTTCTGCCACGCCAACTTGACCGAAAGAAAACCTGCAGGTGTGGCCTGGTGACTTCGCACTTTTAGCCTGGGTGACCACTTGGCATTTTTGGCCCCAGGATTTGGAGGGGGTCAGCACAACAAATAGGTTGGGGCAGATGATCAGGTTGCGTGAAATTTTCTCTGCTGTTTGCAAAGTGACAACAATTCAATGTACATATGTTGCCCTCCATGATTCACCTGTTGTGCTGGAAAATATTGCTCCAAAATCCCCTCGGGTATTGCAGGTTGACAATGTCCCTCTGGACAAATGTTGGAAAATGATCAGTATAGATTTCTGAGCAAAATATGTTTGGGTGACAGCCCCCCCCCCACTGGCAAGTCACCCGGCTGTACACACAGATGCACACACGTACCAATTGTGATTGCACTCAGCCCGCGGTAGAGACGCCCAGCGGCGAACCGCGGACTCAAAAGACCGTCCAGAACATGGCCAAACACAACACCTTCCCATTTCGTTTCTCGAAACTCGGGCAGTGAAAGATACACACAAGATTGTACGTTTCTGAAAGAAGCCAACACCGTCGACGCTTGTTGCTCAGCCGTTGTAACTGTGCGTGGAAAATTTCCATGCAATGAGAACTGTCAAGCCCTGAACATTTTTGCTCACTGGCACGAAAAAGGTCCTTTATATCGAATTTACAAAGGGATCCTCTTCCTTTATGACTTATTTTTGAATTGCATACCCACAACATTTATGACTGGAAGTCCATAAAACTTTGATTTACAGCGCACCTTGAACAACTTGAAAATATTCATTGAGGCTGAAAGAAAGCACGATGCGCAAACATACCCTGGGAGCGGCTCAAGACGACCCGTGGAACGTGGAGTTCCAGTCCAGGTGCGACACAGATTCGCGTCAATAAGAAATGCAAGAGCTGCACGGTTCAAAGTCTTCTGTTCTCAAAACGACGAGCCAGCGTCATGGTTCGAAATGAGTCAAAACTCCACCACAGCAAACCGAAGACTGAGATGACCATGACGTCATCTAAACCCAGGATCAATTGACCCACCAGCCGCCCAAACACTTCCTCGGACCACTCTGCAGCATGTGAGTGCTGCAGAGTCGTTCGAGGAAGTGTTGAAGCAACGTAGCGATGAACAGCCGCCCCAGAAGAAGGAACAGATGTCGGAAGCATAAATTGTGTCTCCTGGTCAGTTTTGGGTCAGCCAGACAAGTCACTTTGGCTGACAAGTGAAACTGGCTCTCCCTCCCTCGTTGGGCAAACTGAAAGGGCAGAGGACCGGCCAGGACACACCTGCAGCCGAGAGATGTTGGTCGCTGTCACGATTTCGTGTTGTTTTCCAAGTGTGTTCTCAGTGAGTACCAAACGCGCTCTGTGCGCGGAGTCGCCTCGTACTTCTGCGATTCAGTGCCTTGTGGAAGGGCCTTCGAGATTTTTCAACACCTTTAAGATTTTCACGCGAAAAGCACTTTATCCTCAATAGGTGAACCATCACACTACGTTCCAGGTCAAGTAAAAAGACACCGGCTCGCTATGAATGTCCGTGAAAGATCAGACTGAGCAGGAATGTCTTCGATGGTCAACTGGCCAAACGCTCTGACGTCACACGTGCGTGCATCCAAAGGTCTTATATTTTGTTTGGGTGTTTCTTGTGGGCGCGTGTGTGTATGTGCGTGCGTGCGTGCGCGCGCGCGCGCCCGTGTGTGTGTGTGTGTGTGTGTGTGTGTGTGTGTGTGTGTGTGTGTGTTCGAGTCGTCTCCTCGTTTGAAAACAGGCCAAATAGATACATCTGGCTGTGCAAGACAGACATTTTCAAGAGTTCAGAAGGCTCACCTTGCATGACTCCGAAGTGTATCAGCAGCAAGAAGGTGATGAAGAGCAGTTGCAGCAGCACGACGATGACTATGACCGTGTGAACAAGAATTCTGTTCAGGTGGAAATGAAGTCGCTCTCTGATGTCACTGGAAAGAAAGAAATAAAGTTTGACAAACAAGAAGCATGCAGCTGTGGCGCTGTTCTCAGTTCACAATTTCCTTCGCTCCTGCATGTTTTGCATGCAAAATGTTCAATGAAGTCAAACAGAACACAACAACAATCATTTTAAATCAAAACTTTTTGCTGGTTCTTTTTCAGTGAATCAAATGCACCTGGGCAACAGAGTCAAATCGACGCAACTACACGCTGCGCACAATGTGAACTTCACGCACAGCAAACGGTCAGATTCATTGATCTTTGGCCAGCTTCGTGGATCTTTGGATTTGCATTGTTTCACACCTTTGGGATCGATGTGAAGCCAGCTGTTCAACATCAACTGCTCCGAAGTTTCACACGTCATGTAACCTGACTCGCAGGTGTGCGATCTTGTTGTGTGATAGGCAATTCAGCCAAATCGCTTGGCGAACTAAACTTGTCAGACCACGCAAACACAAACGAGCCAACCAAACCAACAAGTTCTTCACCAGGCGCTTTGCAGCCGTGGTTGATGATGAGCTTTCGTCTCATCAACTGTTGGAGACCCAACAGCGTTTCTTGCTTCGATGTTGCGCGTTGTTCCTTTTCTCCTTCACAACGACTGACCATCGAACAAAGAAATTCAAACCTGCGTGTTCGAATCTCGAACTTTGTCAGAATAAAATGATCTGCAAATTTGCTAAAACTGACAAAATGAAACCAGCTTTTTTCACTTCAATGGACTCGTACGCACAACCGCTGGATTGTGATGTGCACCAAACAAAACGGATCTGACAATAGAAGTTCGAAGATTAGCCTTCTGTCTGGAAAGCATTTCCCAATTTGTCCGCACAATAATTCCTCCGACTCGATCGACGTTTCGTCGATCTTTCCACGATCTTTCCATTTGACTGGCAAAGCAAAGCGGAGGAAACTTCTGCCGATTCAAGTTTGTTTCCAAAGGAGTTCAAAAGCAACTGCCACGGAGAGTTTTTCACGCACATCTTCAGCTGAAATTGGACTCCAACTTGTCTTGGTTGTGTTGGATTCCAAAAACATGTATGTGCCTGAAGTATTTTGCAACGAAAGGAGCTTTTCATATGATTCTTACACGCGACAAAAACCCCTGATGGACTCAGTTGCCCTTGCATGACTGGTGCTTCACGTTGCCGGTTCCATTCACACGGCGCAAGTCTCGCACAAAAGGCCAGCCTATTTCTTTCGCTGTTCAATTTTGAAATTCAGACTTTGCAAGACGTTCAAGTGTGAGTTCAAAGCTTCCAAAGGAAGCACAAGGTTCTGAGATCAGATCGATCTTTGGCCCAAAGTCCCGTGTCCTTCTCCACTGGTCCAATGCGGTCTACCACAGAGTCGCAGATCACTCAAAAGAGAATTTTGGCAATTTCACCTGGTCACATGTCTTTCCCTTTCATTTGAGGAGACACCATGCAAAGAACCAATACGAAAAGCTTCTACATGTGACCGAAATTAGGCTTCATGCACAAGACACATCTTGGCCTGTGGCTCAGGAAACAACTCCAGACATTTCCTTCATTCACAATCACGTCCTGAAATGGTTCTGGGCGTGTTGGGTGCTGAGAAGGCCCAACTGAAGACGTTCTGTCAAATGTGTCATCTTTCAGCAGCAAGACAACTGGGCGTGCGATGACACATTCTTGTGCCAGACAGACACTGACGTTATTGTTTGAAATTTCTTCAAAAAAAAAAAAAAAAATTACAAACTGAGCTCAGCCTACAAAACAGAATGAACCGAAAGGAAATAAAACCCTCCAATTTTAAAGGTGTTTTGTTCTTTCTCAAAAAGGAAAAACAAGACAAAATACTGGCAAAACAATGAACACTTCCTTTGCTGTCAGGAGATATTTTTCAAGTCGGCGTGGGTGAATCGTTCTTTTGCACAACACGTGCAGTACATACAGACAGCAAGTTGCACGCACACATTGTGACCGACAACTTCCGCACAGTAACAGTTTTGGGTCTAGTTTCTGTCCACAGCACCTGCCCAGCAATGCATGGGACGCGAACCCTTGAGAAGAATGACACAGCTGTACTTTGCCGCTTTGGCGAGACACGCGGGCACTGCCTTTGTGTCAACACATTGGAGATACGTAAGCAAAGGAAAAAAAGCAATATTTTACAAAAACGAATGAGAGAGAAAACAAATGCACCAGAGGCTCATGCGATCATAAACGAAATGTTCTGGTTCTTTTGACACTTCAAAATGCAATTCCTTGCAAGATGTGAAACGATAAGTGGTCGACTTGCACAGGCAGGTCACTCCAAAACTTTCCCCTGGGCAACATTTTCAGAAAGCATGCACCGAATGCACCAACAAACTGAGGCGGTATGTTTGTTCCAAAAGAAGGCTGTGTCTGCGTGTCGAAGCATTTCCTTCACCAAAAAAAAACCCACACTTTTCTGGTCTTGATTTTTTTGTGCCCAACTTCGCGAAATCGCCTGAAGTTTAGACTTCTTTTCTGACACCAAAAGTGCACCAAACCAATGTCATTGCATGTAATACGTGCACCATGGCATGGTATTGATTACTGCACGGCAAGGCACATATACTTTTTCAAGTACTTTGTCATATTGATGGATCACCCGGGTTGGACCGCGACGCTCAGATTTGAAATGCAAATCGTGTCACTGCACTGCATATATTTGCACACAAAACTTGAGCAATTTTTGCTTGCTCAATTTGTTGATTTGGCCTGTTGAAATTGTGTGATAAAAGAACATAACCAACCTTTTCAAAGGGGAGCTTCCCTCTTCATTGTCGAAGACGTCCCCGTAGCCCACAAAGATGTTGCTGGAACTGTTGGAATCTCTGAAAACAAGAGTGGAAATGTACTCCCCTCGCAGCTGCAGAGACACAAATGACCGGCACACGAGACCTGAAGAAACAGCTGTGAAAACCGGTAGATATTGACGAAAACGTACCTATTCTTTGATTCCATATTTAGTCCTTCCTACATGATGCTCCAGCAACGACAAACACACATCAACACTTCAATCGGAAAAAGAACAGCAAACGAGTTATCCATGTTCAGAAATCTGGCACTCAGGCTTCACACCACCAAGAAACATTTTGCGCCTCTGCCGGGTCTGCCCACACGGCCTCCATACACGGCCATACATTTACTGCAAGTGAGTGAGAGAACTCTCGACACTGCTTTAAGCCTCTGTGTAGAGAGCTCTCCACACATCAACGACAGGTGCGACACCTGAGAGATGAGGCTCTCAATGCGCTTCAACCACGCTCGGCTTTTGTGAAACAGCCAGACACTGTTCAACACACAGGTTCAACGAGGTATGACCCAAATTTGCCAGACCAGAACTCAATCAGTCGGATGATGATGTAGTGAAGTAACGTTGCACTGACAACAGATCGTGTCAATGTTGCACCACTAACTGGCACAATTCGTTAGACCAACACAAAAAGCTGTCAGACAGAAGAGCATTCATCAGCAAGAAACGTATCGACTCAATTGATCTCCAGCCTTCTCCCATAAAGTAATTATCGAGGCAACTGTAAACTAACAATTAAGTTTCGAATGGGTAAACCTCGCTGAATGGTTACCCTTGTGCCCGAGGCCACCCCCTTCACTCCTTGTTTGGCGACCAAATCGGGCCGTCCCTGTGTCTGTCTGACACTTGCTTTCAGAAATGCCTCGCTATGAACTTTGAGGGACCTGTGAGCAAAGCGTTCCTCCGAACAATCGAACTGAACACTCCACGATTCAACGGTTCTTCAAATCAATTCATAAATCACTTTGAAGCGACCAAGCCATTTCCACAGGCATCGGGGGATTTCAATTTCCAGTCGGTTTCGTCAAATTCATCTTGAAATGGTTCCACGTTTCTAGTCAAGTCTTCGGGCTCTCGTGAAATTACATTTGTTCCCCTACGCAAGCCCTTCAACTTCATGGCCAACTATGCTGGAGAAAGTCGCGGGAGATATCTTGGTAACATGACAAATAAGGCTGAGCTTCTGCAAACATCCACCATCTGCGCCACAAAGTGAACGGAAAAATCAAATCCAATGCTGATGGTGTTGCGTCATTTCACAGGCATATCAACTCCCGTTGTGTGCTACAAATAGGTCAACACGTCAGACAAGGCTTTGGATCTCCCATTCGGCAAAGGTTAAATTTATGAGTGATCAAACAGACAATCATTTGTCTGAGCTCATTTGTCTTGAACCGATCTACCAATTTGGACAGTTCCGCCCATGAATTGGATGTCCAAACTCAGACCTGGACTCGCTGTGAACCCGGTGGTGGAATTTGTTTGGATCCATCAGCCGAAACAATGCATCTCAAATCTGTGTCACATCCCACATATTTTCTCGGACTGTTAAAAGCCAACCAAAAAATCAAGAAAGAACACCGGCCGGTGAACACGCACACCGACTCTGCGGCCGTGAGCAGGGTCCTGTTGCGAGACACAGGAGGGTGGGGTGAGTCTGCCCAGCGGGTAGGACCCAGCTGAATCAAGGTAGGTGATGGGTAGGACCTCAGTTTGTGGTGGGTTCTGCCCCCCCCCACCACCACCACAAACACACAGATCACACACACAGCAGCAGCAGCAGCAGGTCTCATCTGGAAAGGAATGCATCCAGCATTGTCATTCCAGGCTCCCTCCGACTTGATTCCTTTCTCTCTTCATGGAATTCCAAATGTTTTTGACAAAGGCTAGACTGTTGCAGGGGACTGCATGGCCGGCTCATTCCCCTTACGAGTAAGCAACACAACTTTGCGATGACATTTACCAGAACTGGTGCAATTTACAGTCTCAGTTCCACAAAGTTGTTTCTCTCACACTCCGTCCACAAATAGCAGCAATTGTGGTGGTCCCACAACACAAACAAATTGTTGTTTTCATGACAAACTTTTTATCATTTGTTCATGGGTGGTTCTTGAAACAATACAGAAACAATGCACAATCGACATCAGTCAGTTCCTTCGCTGACTGAATTTTCTTCGCCCCAAATCGAATGACCCTGTGCGACTTCTTAGCGTTGGAAATACCAGGCTCGTTGTCTGCAGCTGAACTGGGAAAATAACTTGTCTACTTCCCTAATTCACGTCTCTTTCGTCCTCTTCTTCCACCATTTCAAGACTTCGCTTGCTCCACCAAGGCAGTCATTTCTGGAACGGCCTGAAATAGATGTTGCAACGTGAAGCTCTGTGAATTCAGGCTCGTTTCGAGCAAGTTCTGGGCCGACAGGCAAACAAGGCTCACCTTGAATAGATCGGCGACGAGTCCATAATCCGCCACCTGGAAGATGGGCGCTTCTGGGTCTTTGTTGATGGCGACGATCACCTTGCTGTCCTTCATACCCGCGAGGTGCTGAATAGCTCCGGAGATGCCGATCGCGATGTACAGCTCCTGCTCGACAGAATGGTGCCAGATCAAATGAAAGGAAGAAACACAACAATACTTTGCGTCCAATGCGACACGGAACAATGAAGCAAACTCAACAAAAGCGCGCCGACAACCCACGTATGCACGCGCACGCATGCCGTTTGCTCACGGCACCATCACAGGGCATTTGGTTTTTGGCTTCTTTTCTGCGGCAGCAAAACAAGCAAAAGCTATTGAACTCTGATGAAAAACTGTCCGTTCGCAAGCTTTCAATGAAAGTGGTTTGGAACGGAAAGGTGATTTGTCTGAACGCACGTGTACGCAAAACAAGAATACGCGCGTAGAAGACCCGAGAACGTCGGGAACGTTGCAGGCAGGCGCATTGGAAATTTGAGGTGACAATTTGCTCGCCTATTTCCGGCTGGTTGGCATGGGCGTCACCACCGACACTTTGGTTGGAGGTGAAAGATTTTCTTGCCTTTGAAAATTTTCATGATTGTGGAACGGGTGTGTGAGGATTTATGTTTTGTGCAACTTACGGGTGCCACTATTTTTCCCGTTTGTCCAACTTGCATGTCGTTCGGCACAAAGCCGGCGTCCACGGCGGCACGTGAAGCTCCGACGGCGGCGTTCAGTTTGTCAGCGAGCTCGTACAGCAGCTTGAAGTTGTCTCCGCTCTTCATGCCCCGACCTACAGACACGTTTTTGTCGCAAAGCTGATGAACCAGTGTGAATCCGATAAGGCCTTGTTATCGCTGTGTGTGTTGTGGACGACATGCTACACTATTGCCATTGTGTATCAAACAACCGGTTTCATCAAATCAATCTTGTTTTACTGGATGGTCTGCTTCACGACCAGAAAACATGTGTCACAGAGTCAGAAGCGGCACCACATCAACCTGTGTTGAGAAGCACGAGACTGATTTCTTACCTCCTGATATGACTGACTTCGCACTCGTCAACTCGGGACGATCGCTTTTACTCAGCTCCTGCCCCACAAACTCGCTCAGGTCGTTGGACACGGCCACGTCAGGAGCTGAAAACATTTGATCTCACTTGTAGTCCTTGCTCGTTGCGATATAAACCTGCCATTCATTGTGTCAAAACAAAACAAACAATGCGAATGACACCAGCTCTGTGTGCGGGGGGGGGGACTAACAGCAGAAACGCTTTCATTTGTGAATTTATGTCAATCATCGCCTGGCTCAACATCAGCCAAGAAACTACAGTCGAACAAAGGTGCCGTTACCGATCACAACGAGGGACCAACCGTTCTGCATTGCAGACACAAATCAACCGCGTAATTTGCGTGGTAGTTGCAGAGAAACCGCTTTCATCTTGTCCCGGTCAACACACGCTTACTGGAACAACAGGTACCGCCGGTCGCTGCGGTCGCAAATCGAATCCTACTGAGAAGACCACGAACCGTTTTCACTGGCAGCGCTGCCTCCGGAAGCGTCTGCTGCCTCGAACGCCGTGCCTCGGACCGAGATGACCTTGACTGCGTCGTTGGATTTCATCGTTTGAATTGCATTTCCTGCAAGGAAACTGGTTCTCAAGATTGTGAAGAAAAGGATGAACACGCAGAAACACTAATTTTGTTCACAGCTTTGGCCGTTAATGACAATGGCTCAAACCTGCATAGATGGTGCGCACGAAAGTGTTGGCGTCCTTGATACCGATTATATCCGACACCGGAGCCACATCCAGCTTTGCTGCGATTCTGGGCAATAAGCCCTGAAAAGTACAGGCGCAAAGTGTTCGTATTTTGCCTCATTCATAAGGTGTCTTGCGACAATTCTTCGTTTGGAGACTGCAACTCACCTTTCCCATTGCTGTAGCACCAGCAAGAATGTGTGTAAAGTTGAACTGTTTTTGAGTTTCTAAAACCAACGGTGTCAATGCCTCTGAAATTTGACACAAACAAAACAAAAATAGTTTCGTCACCAGGCTGTTCGCCAGTTTGCAACGACGAGAAAAAGTTCTCAGCCGGAATCCTTCCGAATTTTCACTGTGGCTTGAGGACTGACCGTCACTCACCAGGCAGATATCCAGCGAACACACCATTGTCTGCCAGCAGCACCTTCTGTATTCCACTGACTTTGCTGACCTCTTCCGCCACCTGCAAATTTCAACCCTTCTTTTTTCAGCAGTTTTAATTCCCTGTCAGGCGTGCAAATGATACAGAAATGTCAGTTGCTCTGCCTTCGCTTTGCTGCCAAAACGTGTGAGTCTGCTTCAACTGACCTTGGCACAGTTACTGCCAGCTACCAAACACGACACATTGCCTCCGAGTTTTGTTGCGGCTGTCACCGTGTTCAAAGTAACGGGTGTCAATTTCTCATTGTCATGTTCTGCGATGACCAAAGTGCTTTGAAACCGGTTGACCAAGTGGCTCTGCAAAGTGAAAAGTACGCCACACCTCAACATCAGAACAAGAGCACCCAAAAGAGCAGATACGTGCCGTCCTCTGAGATCGACCGAGGCCTTTGCAAAGACATCAAATTCACCCCCCCCCCGACACTGGGATGGGTGATCACCCCACCTCCCCAACGACAACAAAATTGTCTGAATGCATGTGAATACTGAAACTTCTTGTCACCTCACCACACGACACTCGGGGGATGTGGGCCTCTTCAATGCGCAAACGTGTCAGCGAGACTGTCGGAAGTGACCGACAAACTCCAACTTCAGAAGAGAGACCCAGAAGAGGGACCAGTGCGTTCCTTCCAAGCCAGCGGTTGAAGGAAAGTTCAGAGCCAACATATTTCGAGCGTGACTTCGTTTCTCCAGAACAGTGAATTGTGGTGTGACACACCAGCTGTGAATTTGAACCACCGCGGTATAGGTGGCAGCACTGTTCATTCAATAAATACAGAGATTCGCGCCACCGTGGCCAGTCTCACCTGAGAT
>JAAUXT010071695.1_pt1 | contig 19292 bp, 20 predicted proteins | sample 7278171 | NCBI WGS metagenome assembly JAAUXT01 (sample SAMN14350112, study PRJNA611818) | marine sediment metagenome | isolation source: surface marine sediment (1.8m) | place: French Polynesia: Moorea | collected 2018-08 | reverse complement strand
TTGGCAGTTTTACTACAGGTCGCGTGCCACCAATCGATAGAGTCTCGGTGGACAGAAACATGCTCAGTCTAAGGAAATAGTGATAGAACCTCGTATTTCCTGACGCTGTCATGTTTTGATTTGATGAGAGCACGTGTCAAGTTGAAAAGGGTCTTGTCACAAGGCTCGACGCAACCCCCCCCCCCCAAACTTCTCTGGGAAAAGATTTTTCTGCTCGTTTCTCTCGGTGAAACAAACCGTCAACGCATCAATGTTGGTTCCCTCCCTCAGGGCCTACCACCCACTTCTCTTGCAACAATAGTGGAACGAGATCAAAGTTTATTGAAGACCAACCCATTAAAATGCTGTCAAATTCGAGAACAGACCCCGAAAATCTCTCTCACGAGATACGCAACTCGTGGTCTGTAAACCTGTAACGCAGCGTGGAATTTCCTCATCATCCCTCGTGACTTGTGCACCAGATGCCGAAGGACAATCCGGGGTGCGGTGAGAACAACGTTCATATGGTGATGATTTCAGTTCTGCCTTTTGCCAGAAACAGTTTCTGTTTGACATTTTCCTTTCATTTAGTGATGTCGGAACATACCAAACACGTGAGAAAAGCCCCCCCCCCGATTCTGGTTTTGATTTACCAGGGAAAATTACCACAAGTGCCGGTTATAAGAATCTGAAGTGCCTCGCTACAAATACGAGACAACTGAAGTGTGTCAAAGTCACATGTTGAAGCCTTCGGTCTGAGCCGTGTCAATTTATCGAACACCTCCACAAGAAGTTCTGGCGACTTTTACAGCAGCATCGGACACCAATGATCTGATCCTGTTGTGGTTACTCAAACGGCGACACAGATGTGGGGTGTGGGGGCTGTGCGAACCAGAATGAGATTGTTGCTGCAGACTAGATTCAACCCTGTTTCAGTGGCGAGAAATAGTTGTCTGTCTCTGATCCATTGATGACAAAACTTGCAAGAGCTCAAATTGTTTTGTTGTTTCTGAGTGTTGTGCTCGCGCATTCCGTCGAGGTGAGGGCTTCGTGCAATCACGGTGGTGTTCTGTTCATGTGTATGTATGGACTGTTAATTTGCTGGGGGTGGGGGTGGGGTAAACAACTTTGTTGCTGTGGTCAATGCCACTGTTCACCAAACCAGCGGGCTCGTTGGTCTTTGATCGCTTGTTCTTGGGAGGGGCGGGGGATTGTGTCTGGATTCGCCTGTCATTCTCACGTACCACACGCCCGTGTTTGGGTATCGGACACTTTGTTTTCATGTTCCGTGCAAATTCACTGTTTGTGTTGTGTTTTCATTGCAGACCATCAAAAACTCGAGCGAGAGGCGAGAATCTGCAGGTTGTTGAAGCATCCCAACATAGGTAAGTTTTCTTGCACCTACGAGTGTGGGTCTTCATTTTGTGACAGCGCGGCAAATGTCGCGACTCTGATGCCAAACTTTGATGGACACCCAACAGACACGTCTGCCTCTTTGCGGGAACGTCTTCAGACTTCCGACAAAATAAAGAGCGCAGAGCGACATCCGCACACACTGTGTTCTGAGATACGGACTGTTCATCATTCTTGTGCTGAAGGTTTGCTGGGTTCATGGTCCCCGATTCGTATTTGTAGACAGACCTCCACCCGCAGTCCCGAATTCGCGAGAGTACGAATTTGAAAACTTTTGCAACGCTGGCGATCGTAGGCCACCGTTATTTCACACTCTGTGTAGCTGTTCAGTTCAGAAGTGAATCAGAATACATCAGCAAATTGGATTGGCCTTTCTGCACAGGCGTTTCTGGCTGGTTCATTTTTCGTATGTTGAATGGCCAAATTGAAATTTGTACAGGTGCATCTTTCGGGATGACTTTGTGTGTGCACTGGAACAAAATTCAAGCAGTAACGACCGTCCTCGTCACTTGGGTGGGGCGAGTACTGCCAAGAAATCACGGTTGTCGTCATCCCCAATTACCACTGAAAAGAACAATCTGTTGGGGAAGGGGACAAGGGTGGCCACAACGTGGCCACTCATGAGACTGAGTGAGTGGCGATCAGTCGTTGGTGATTGATCTTGGAGACGCGCCTGTTATCTGCTTTGTTGTTCTGTGGCAAAGTGTATTGTTAACACTGTCACTGTCAAATTTGCTGAGCACAGGTATGGATACGTTTCCAGTTGTGTCCAGTGAACTTGAGTAACAAACGGTGTTTGTGGGAATGCGAGGCAGGAACGGAAACATCAACATCGTCCCGCGTGGACAGAAACCGTCAGGCTTATCTGAAGTATCCTCATTCAGATTGACGTTTCCTTTTATGGTCGCGGACTGCAATACACTGCAGCCTCGGGGGCCATTAACAGATAACATATGAATTCATCAGATAAAGGATAGAAAGCTTCCAGTGCATTTTGATAAATCGCGGCTCATCCAGATGCCTCTTGGCTCTGGCACACTTTCGCTGAAACGGGAGCTGTATGCATCCCCGTTGTTTCTTTCTCCAGGTAAAAATTGTGGAAGGCTGTCTTAATTGGGTTGGGTGATGTGAATTTGTGTCTGAAAAACCCCAGGTAAATTGAAGGTCCAGTTGTTTTCTGTGAAGCGAAGGATCGCCGTCTTCACCCGTGGATAAGTCGTGCCTACCGTGGAAGGTCCTGCTGAAACAATGGTAAAGTCCTGCCTGTGTGTTTGACCAAGCCCTTTGGATTCTGTTTTCAAGCCTGAGGCCCGGCATAGCCGGCAAGGCCCGGGCTTGGTGCAATCACTGTCGGTATGTGTGTCTGTCACAGATTGAGTTGTGTAAGTCATGTGGTATGGTTGCCATTTTGGATGTTGTGAAAACATGTTTGGGGTTGTGTCAGGCTCATTTCTTCATGAAAAGTTACCATTTTGGGGTATGTTATGCACCTGCCCATGACCTTCAAAATATGTTGCAGTTTTTGTCACACAACCTCACTGACAATTCAGACCCAGGGGTAACTCAACTCTGCTCACAACTGTACAATGGTTGTGTACAGGATGTTCCAACTACCAGAGTAGAGTGGTCTTGTGGTCCCCCACATCCTTAATTCTAGTGTGGGATGGTATGGCTGCCATCTTGGATTTTGTAAAAACACATTTGGAGCCATCCTGGACTCATTTCTTGAAAGTTCACCATTTTTGGGATATGTTGTAGGTCTGGCCATGGCCTTCAGAACATGTTGTGTGCTTGAAATAGGCTGTTCCCTGCCGCGGGCTTCTTAGCGTAGCCCTCTGGTTGTTTTTTTTTTTTTTGGGGGGGGGGGCCGGGCAAAAGGTGCGTACGACACGGGTTCCTTCGGTGTACGAGTCGCATACCCTGCAGTTTCTGGAGAGCCGTGCAACGCTGAAGGCTGCGTTCTGCGGTTTGTGATTCAGTCATCGTATCCTCGGTTTCAAAGTGCGTGCCTTTTGCAGAAGACACAAAACCCCCAAAATGGAGCACAAAGTATGCGCTGAGCGCATAATTGGTGTTGCTGGTACAAATTGATGTGTTGTCAACAAGACATGATTGCAGCGATTTCAGACAAAGAGTCACTCTGTCCCAATGGAGAACTGCTGTTCTGTCTGTCTGTCTGTCTGTCTGTCTGTCTGTCTGTCTCTGTGTCTGTCTGTCTGTCTGTCTGTCTGTCTGTCTGTGTCTCTGGTGCAAAGAACTCCCTCCAAATTGTGCTGGTGTAAGGTGGGTACCCGAACTCCAGATATTAGTTGTGTGCATTCTCCATCGTCCCCTAAATTCCTGTCCAAGGAGGAGCAAAGAGAGGAAAAGCTGTGTCCACGGTCCTGTGGGACACCTGCATGTGGTGCTTGCAGTGTTGCTGGACGACCATCTGTTCTGCGGTTCTGCGTTGTTCTACTTCACAATCAAGCAAGGTACTCGACACGCCTTTTCGAATTCCTGATCTCGACTTGCTTTTGCAGCACACTCTTGAGTTCCGAGGTGTCTGACAAAGATGTGCTCGTGTCAGTTCTGTGTGGAAAGCAAGAGCGAGTCCATTCACAGATACTTGGACAAGAATCAGTCGAGGCTGAGCCAACAACTGGCAGCGGGATGCAGGCGCAAAGACAACCAGTTGGAGATTGGCGTCCGACGGTTTTTGATGCAGATGCAGCCCCCCCCCCCCCCACCCAAATGAAAGTGTTGAATGTGTTTTGACCTTTGGGTTGGTGTTGTTTCGGCACACCGTAAGATTTCCCCCGATCTTTGGTCACGAACAGGCCATTTTCGGACAACATCAATCTTCTGTTTTTTTCCGGAGGTTTTGCAGAGAGGTCTTGCAACATTCAAGGTGCTATTGAGCGGTGGTTATTGGGCTTGGTCGGTCTCTACCTGGCGTAGATATCGTTTGTGCAGGCCTCGGGTTTTTCTCAGGATGATTTGTGTTGCAGTATATGTGAAAAACACCCAAACTTATTTGTTTTTGCCCCAAGCTTTGCTCAGGTATTCTTACTACGCTGTGTGCAGTGTACATTCGAGGACGTGCTTCTTGTAGCGCTCGTCTTTTGTGCTTGACAAAACTTATGGAACCCGGCATGGGAATGAACTGTTCCTTGTAATCAGTCGTAGGGGGAAGATTTCAGGTTTCGTGTTTTGGCAATGAGGCTGCGAACAGATTGAAATGTCCTGGTGAGAACTCGTTGAAGACTTCGGCCAAAAACAACTTCAATCTCATCACTGCTTCAGTGTTCTTTTGAGTTTAGTTGTGGTGATTTTTTTCAACAGCACGTGCACAATTCCAAATATTTCAGTGTGCGTCAAGTTTGGTTCGAGAAGAATTTGCTGTTTGGTGCATTGGTGAAGATTGTTGGTGCCGCCGCCTCGTGTCGTGTCGGGTCGGGTTGTCGCTGCAGCGGCGCTCCACACGCCCGGCGTCGCGCCGCGTCTCTCTGTGATGACCTTTAGCAGCGCTGCTTTGGGATGATTTAGCGTACAACCACATTGCATGCAGCCGAGCAATAAAAAAGCTTCCAGCTGGGTAAAAATACCAGCGTTGCTGCTACTGCTCGGAGGATTCAAGAGCTAAGCTCCACATAATCGTCGTGTTTGTTAAAAGTTGCAGCAAATTGTTTACCTGGCAGAAGAAAAGGGTGCATTTTTTTATGATGCGCGACATTGGTCTCTCAACTTTGACTGTCAACTTGACTCAAGTTTTAGTTTCTGTTGAACGAAATACTGTGCTCCGAAGCAACGTTGATTTCACGCCGTGTTTTGGGAAGCAGACTTGTTTGTGATGTGCAGAATTCAGGTGACCCGCCAGATTATACTCTTCACAGGAACAGAATCCCTGGCATTTTGCACCGACTGGGGTTGTGTTGACATCAACCAGTGATTGAATGTTTGATTCGCGCCTCCCTACCGAGGGACAAACATCCAAGCAAACGATCAAGAAATGCCCGTGGTTGATAATGGCATCACTCGACCTGCAGCGTCGAAATCAGTCGCTCGTCTGAGAACTGGCAATGTTCTTCTTTGTCGTTGTGTTGAGTTCTTTGGTGCAAAATGCGGGCGTGCATCCACGTCACCAGCTGCACGAAAGACCAGTTGACCTCAGTGCTAACCAGAACAGGGGAATGACTTTTCTTCTGCCTCGAACTGTCAAGCGAGAATGTGGGTGTCTTCCAAAACTCCATCGCGAATCACAAGAATTGGCAATTGATCTGTGCTGTGGATTGAACAACCTCTTTGAGTGAACGTGAAAAACATAGAATGCTGGTACATAATGCAGTGCAAACAGCATAGATTTCCTTTTCTCATAAACAATGTTTTGATTGCACACAACAGCACGACCCGTATTTACGTTGGATCATTTGGTGAAATGTCATTACGGAAAGTTTTCCTTCCATATTTTTACACTCGCCGGAGGCGCAGTGTATTGTTCTGGTGTTTTCTCGCTTGGTTTCGATGTCTCCTGAGAACACACCCACCTGGGAAAGCCCCATGGCCAGGGGGTCACCAGACATTGGAGAAATTGCTGTTGAGGTGACATGGGAAACCTGAGACACAGACATTAGATTTAAAAGAGAAAATGGCTCAACCGCCACACTTGCTTTGCGAGCACGAATTAACCGCGCGAATGAGTGTTTTTGAGAAGGTTATCGTCCAAAACGGGGTTGCAAACTGGTTTTGCTTCACACGTGTGATCCAGGTGAGAGGAGCATTTCCTCGAGAGGTGCGGTCTGGTGCAGATTCATAAATCAAGGCTGATCCCGGATCCTGAATGAGAGATCACGCGAGCACACAAGTCGCGCCGGATTCCGGACTCTCGGTGTGTGCGGAGCTGCCGTCCCAGCAGCCAATGTGCACATAGCCAGGTGCAAGGCTTGGAAGCGTTGGGCTGTCAAATGTGTCAATCCGAGAGGCGGAAGGTGGTGGAACTTGAACGCCATCCTTCGGGCTGGTTGGTGACGGTTCAGACTCGTTGCGTTTGGAATCGAATGGGGCTTCTGGACGCAACGCACCGAGCTCTCCAGGACCTGCTGTGGGGATCCCCCTGCACCGCCGCTGCAGCTCCTGGCCGCCGGCCTCCCGACCCCGCCGGTTCGCATGCGGTTTTGACCGACATCTGGGGCCTTCACCTGATTCCTGACCACTCAGCAAAGCAGGCAGATTGCGAAAGTATTGTGCAGTTCAATTCTGTGTTTTGATGTCTCAGCTCTTGATGCGAACTCTGTTAGTTTGTAGCTTTGAAGGGACCATCAGGTTGACGTTTTCTCACAACACTGGCTTTGCGAAATTGGGCCCACAGCGGAGGCCAATGGAGTTCATAAACTGAAGGTGAACGTTGTCCCTCAAATGAGTGGATTTTATACTACCAACCGTCCAGCTTCTGCCGCGCGTGGCTGAACGCGGATCCCGTTCACGTCTTCGACAAGTCGCTCAATTGTTCGTAAAGACGAGGACAAAAATCGGTCGTGTCGTACGAAGATGAGTAAGAACAGAAACATGAGTATGTGTCTGTTTTTGGAATCGAAATTGCTATTTACGGCCTGTGGCAGCATGTGTGGTGTGGGCGCAACGCTAATTCAGCCATATTTTGCAACCACGACATCACAACAAAGGCGAAAATAAAGCTTCAAGCTTGCGTTATTATCCATATTTGTGCGTCACTTCAACAGTAAAGGTCAACCAGCTTTTCTGATTTTGATGCTGATCTGCCAGCAGTTGCGAATCGCGTGACTTTGCAATGCCCGAGCCATTGACATTCGCTGTCCTTGATGCCTCGACGTCGCTGAAATGCTCCGCTGACAGATGACATCGTTTGTTGAGGGATTTGGGGACACAGGAAACCATCCAGTGTGAAACCACAACTCTGGAGTCTTGCTTATCTGCAGCCTGTGACGCCGCCAACTCCCAGCTCGTTTCTGTGCGGCGTTCGACAAGCGACAAGCTTGTTGCGCGCGTCTGCGGGGCTGTTGTGTTTGGGGTCTCGGGGGAGTCGTTTCCATTGTGCGTTGTGGGGATGGATGAGTTGCAGTCTGCGGACGGGCTCGGATACGCAGTGTCACTGTGGGTGAAGCTGCTGAGACAATCACTGCAGGCACAAAGCGCTGGGAAGAAACTCCATTTCTCTGATCCGAGACTGCTTTTCGAACATTGAATCTTTGACGAGGCACCCATGACCTGGCCTGTGCTGCGCTTCGTCCCTTCTCCGAGTGGCCCTGCAGGTTGACGTCAGATAAAAGAAATATAGACGCGCACACGGTGGCAGCGGCGCTCGGCTGATCGTTGTGATCGTCCAGCCTCTCGACTCAGGCCGATTCTCTTCCTCAAAGATGGACGGCGGTCACTGAGCTGTGCTGTCCAAACTGGTGTCGGGTGGGAGTGCAGAGATTTGACCAGACCAGAGTGCGAGCTCATCAGAGGCTGACGTACAACAGCAATGAGCTGTCAACGCGAAATCGGCGAAAATACTCTTTGTCCAGGACATGGCGTCCTGAGTGTGTCCGAACTTCCAGCGAAACACCATCTCGAGTGACATTTCAAACTGTGGTGCAGATGCTGTGACCAACTGGACCCCATCCGAATAAGCCACCTGCAAATCTCGGGCTGCGTCCACCACGATTCCGAACCAGACAGACAGTAGCAGAACACTGGCTGCAGCTGGCAGCTTTGCTGATTCTTCGACGAATTTGTCCACTGCCGGCGATGGTGTGGGTGTTGACAGCCCAACCTCGGTGCTGTTCCATTCACAGGTGTTTAGCATTCATGGGACACAGCGTGGGCCTGTCAACACCAAATCGCGCTCTCAGACGACGAGCGGAACCAGTCGTCCTTGTGCCACAGCTTTGGAGATGAGGTGACAAACAGATCACGTGGTGGGTGTTTGTTTGGGCCGAGTGGTTTACTGGAGTTCAGTGAAAAGAAGTCCATGGCTGAGTGTACTCCAATTTTCCGGGTTTCATCGGCACTTGCAAAAACAAGGAAGCATTTCGAACGTGGTTCGTGGACAGCACGTCTCAAGGACAGACACAGTTGGGGAGAGTGTGAGCGCTGGGGCCGCTCTGAGTGCTCAACAACCCAACCACTGGTCTGTAAACTGCACTTCTTTGTTTTGCTGGAGTCTTGAATGGCACTTCGAAGTCGCCATGAGGGTGCATTTGTCCAGCTTCGGTTGGATCGTCTGGCATCAATGCCTGTGGCTTGTCGAGGATCTTCCGATGCTGGATAGACTCCTGTTTTTCCTGACATCCTCCAAGACATCGCAGGCCTGGTGTGCCGGGCACTTTGCCGGACAGTTGTTGTGACGACTGTCCTTCCCTGCCCCTGTCCCAACCCACTCGCCGGTCTCCTTCGCTCGGCGGCGGTCTGCGCCGAGGCGTGTGTAATGAGAATGGATGGGACTGCAGTGGAAACCGCTCCTCGCCGATGATTTGTACGACACACACAATCAGCCGCGACAGGCCGTAATCACATTGTACTGCTGCTCCTCGGTCCGCTTGCCTGTGTTTACCACACAGAAGAACAGGTGCGTGAAGCCCCGTGTGGCTCTGCACAACTGATTGTGAAGAATCCGGGGTGAACAGGGAGTCCAGAGGTGGAGTGAAGTCAGTCCAAATTTCGAGCCCGCGGCATTCGTGTGTATGTGTGTGGACTGTTGGTTTTGTTTCTGGGTGACTTGGGGATTGGGGGTCAAAAACCGATGGGTTTCAGATGGTTTTCTTTTTTGCTGTGGTAAATATTGCTGGTCAAGAAAACCAGCAGTTCGATTGCCCCCCCCCCTCCTCCCCGGTGATTGGTTATGTTTCCAGGAGGTGGGTACCATTCGGAGCCAGTATCATTGGACGGGGCATTTTTGAGTGCCATTGGTGGTGTGGAGAAGCTGTGGAGAACTGGTACTTCTGTGCAAGTTTGATGTGGTCGGCTCGCGTGGCTGACTGAATGTTGCAGGCAAAGCAAAATTTTCTCGTGGTGATTCTGGAGTCACGTTGAGCCTTTCTTTATGCCAGTCCGAATGGTTGCTTGAGAAGGTCGAACGAGTGGATTCGGTTGATTTTTGTCGATGTGTGCAAAAATGACCAACAGAGGCACGGCAGTCAAGACGAAAACACTCAGATGTCAGGCGAGGAGACGGATGTATTTTCTTGTGGGAAGGCTTTCGAGCCGGAAACGTGCGCCCCCTGCAGAGAATTCACGCGCACCTCGCCTCACGCCTCTCGATGTTCTCAGGCGCACTGCCGTGAGGGCGACGTCATTTCGGAGCCAGGCGCTCCCCACGACAAGGGGCCATGCTAGTCACGAGCACGTTATCCGGGAAAGCACCCTGGTGAATGTTGAGTTTGGAGGAAAATTTGAGGGGTGTGGGTGACCCGTGCACGGATATACCTCCGTACATGTCGTGTGGCGTGCGATTGCAGAAAGGACATCCTTGTTCAGTTTCTTCGTCTCGTGTGGCCGGCTCAGAGGCAAGTCGTAGAACATCAGATTTGCAGCTTTTCATTTGCGGCCTTTCACATACATCTCGTGGCTTGCAATAAAACTGCCCAAACGTTGCGATTGAAACGCAGTCGCAACGGAACCACATTGGACACGATCGGACGTTCAATTAATTCCAGTCGATAGATGGCCGTATTGATTCGCTATTGAACTCATTGTGTTTGTCCTCATAACTGTCGATCTACAGGCTAAAAATACTCGATTCGAGTGCGTCAGTCGGTCGGTGCGCTGTGAGGCATTCGACGCTCCAGACAGAGTCTTCCTGTTGGCCATTTTGAAGTCAGCTTCGAAGAAAAATGGATCCAAAGTCAGAAGGCAGGTGTTGCTGTCAATATGGCCACCCGGGACGTGCCCGTTGAATCAGCATGTAGCCTGCTGTGTGTGTGTGTGTGTGTGTGTGTGTGTGTGTGTGTGTGTGTGTGTGTGTGTGTGTGTGTGATGAAGGTAGGAAGCGGGCTGATCAGGAAGAGGATGTGTCACACACAACACCCCAGCATTCGATCGTTTGACGACAGCCTCTGAGGTGCTGCTGCAAGACACATCGACTTGACGTTGTTCGCCTCTGACGCAGGAAGCAAGTGAATTCTTCTTGCCGATTGTTTTTGTGTCGATGTGGCGGCCATTATGGTCCGCTGTCTTTGACAATTCAAGTGTCAACAGTCTTGACGTTTGTGAGGCGTTTCCAACCTGAGGGTTTATGTGAAAACCTGAGGGTAATGTGGGAAAAGAACATAGCCTTGTACACAATTCTGCTTTGCTTCATCCAAAGTTATCAGCGCCTGAATGTCGCTGTTGATCTGGGACCTGAAAAAGGACTGTTGCGAGGTGTAACGTCGCCCTGTGAAGTTTCCACAGGGAAACAACCTCTGCTGCATTGTTTCGCCTGTTTGAAGAATTGACCCTGTTCGGTGAGGAAGCGCCGAGTGTGGTTGCTAACTTACCAGGGAGCGACGTGTTCACCAAGAGCCGCACTCAAGATTTTAACACGTTTCGATGCCTGTTTGGGTGCAGTTCAATTGTCCTTGCAGAATGTTTCCTTCCCACGTTGTGTTTGCGGAGAACAGATCACCTGTGCAGCTGTTGCAGGAAGGGATTAGCCTCCCTCTTCCTGATGACACAAACGCCCACGCTCCTTGCTTTTGAGCCGACGCTTCCTCGAGACAACGAGTCTATTCCTATTGGATTTACACATATCAAAGGCAAAGGATAACGGGTTGCAGGGAAGCGTGCCTTTGATGCAGGGAATGTTGGGTGGTAGGAGTCGCGCGCTGTGGGAGTGGAAGAATGAAGTGCAGGGTACATGTTCAAGGAATGAATGGAAAGGGGGCATTGCTCTTTTCGGTCCTGGCGCAACAGGACAAAAGGGGCGTTCGCTTGTTGCATTGCCCCGCTCCCCCCCCTCCCTCAGAAAAAATATACTGATGGGGGATTGCGTCAGGTAGCAGAGTGAGTTTCGTTGCGACGTGTCGTGCAAGCAGTGATCGGGTGTGCAGATTCGTCGGCAGCATGGGCCAAGAGCCTCACCTGGCCAGCGCGAAGAAATGCAAGTCTCAGAATGAGAATGTCCATCGGAAAGTTGCTTTCATGTTCCACAAGTTCTTGTGGCAGATGATCCAAACATGCAGCCTTCAAATGACAATGCCGAGCGCCGCTGCTTGTGGGGTCGGTGACTGCGCGACTCTGGACGTTCTTCCAGGGCTGTGGCAAGCAGGAAGTCTTCCCGAACCCAGAAGCCCCAGAGATATCTGTCCTCGAAGCTTTCTTCTTTCCTCAACATTCAGGGAGCGTGCTGCAACTCCACTTCATTTTGAAACGCCACATATTCTTTGGGCGCTGGAGTCGAGCTGCAACTTGATTCACGTGGCTCAGAGCAGCGGAAGGCGGCGCACGACCCGCCGCAAGCTGCATCTACTGATCGTGTTGAATACGTAAATTGACAGTGGGCGGAGGAAAAGAAAGCGCCAGTAGAACCATGAATCCCAGGTACTGCGTTGTTGTTGGTGGTGTATTCGAACACCTTGACCAGCTGCTGCTTATGTCGAGGCGTTACGAGAAACGAAACGCGCGATTCGGAAACGTTCCACCCGAATCTTCCGTACCCAACAGGTTGCATTGCAATTTTGGAAACAGTTGACGTTCAGCCAACTTAGAAAGCATGATAAAGAGTTCAAACATAAAACCAGCGTTGAGTTGAATGGAATTTCGTACGGTCGGACCTGGGTACTCTTACACCTGATCGCAAGGTTGCTGCCGTGTGTAACGCTGAGCATAACCGTGGCGCATTCGCCCAACAAGCAAATCCAATGATACTTGTGTGTTTGCACACAAACACACGAATACACGGCTTCTGAAGAAGCGTACATTTGTGGGCATTGACTGCGGCGTGCAGTGCAGGAAATATTAGCGTCATTGCATTATGGCATGGCATTAAAGATTGATGTGTGCAAGCAAGCTCATGGTGTTGGGATGGAGAAGAGAAGCAGGCAGCTTCGGGCACTGTCGAATCACTGAAGGAGACCGCTTTGGAAAGCGTCAAAACGGCAGTCTGAAGACAAACCTCACAGACGCATTCCACTTTTGTTCCAACACTGGTATGTGCACTGTCTGGTGCCCAGGTTCAACCATGGCAAGACCAGTATGATTGCCCATTCAACTGGTGAAATGTTGTCCTGCTGGATGCCCACACGGATGATTCCTTAATGCAGAAATTTGAACCCAATTTGTTTCGGACGTAACTGTTCGTGTTGTTCGAGTCGGTGTTTTTCTCCCACCGGAAAGTAAACGAAGTAAATAAGCTTGTTGTTGAGTCTTTGACGTTGTGGCCCTGGGCCTGCCCTTGCAGCTTTTTGAAACCAAGTGACTGAAATGAACTGAACCAAATTTCCTTTTTCTGGTTCTTGGTCTGCCCCAGGGCAAGCCCTGCAAAATAACGGGCTCTACCAGAACTTTGCCTTCACAGTGGGTAGACAGGGACCACAAAGTGGCAGCCAGGTCCACCTGTTGTGATGGCTTTGACCCCTGGTGAGCTGCATAGAGTGGCTTCATAGTGGCTGCCTGCTGCAAAACGAAACAATGAGTGTCGGAGAACCTCAGCCCAGAAGTGGCTGAAAAATTGTCCACGCCGTTGCAAACCCGGCAGCCCAAATTATGCCGCGGCCTGGTGGGAGCGAGTCAGGTGTTGATCTTCTTGTTCCTCAGGCAACCAGTTCAGGAGGAAGGCAAATCACGAGTGTTCCCCTGCACGACTGCAGCGATTCGACTCGTGTATTGCGAGTTTGCCGTGAAAATGCCCAGGAGTCGCAAGGTGACGAGGTAAGAGAATCTGTGTTCCTCTGGAACAACGTGGATGGCACACCTCAAGCAGGACTCCACACGTAGCACAGTGTCAACTGCATACAAATGGAGACTTGCCTGCACACAGCTTTCTCCACATACGGTCGGGGTGGTACAGCTTCTGGCAGTGGAAGCCTGTCTGTGTACAGGCGGGGCAGATGTGCATTGAGTGCATGTAATCAAGGACTATGGCAGCTTCAGCATGATTTAGACCCACCTTGCAGGCACAGCCACACTGGCTTCCATGCGCTGTGAAATCTGCAGCTGAAAAATACCGAAAACGAAATGCGGCAAACTTCACCGTGAATGTGAATGACACCTTTGTCAGGAATAGGTCAATCCTCGAAATCACTGGTCACCAAAATGGCATGAAGCTGGAATTTTGAGGCTGGGTTTGGAATTTGTCTTTGTCCTTGCGTGTGGAGTCTGACTAAAACTGTTGCCTTCACAAAGATCAGTCAGAGAACGGGTTTTAGTTTTTTTCTGGACCTTTGCTGACGACACCTGAACCTTTGCTGACGACACTTTTGTTGAAGATATCAAAATCTTCAGTGTGGAGTTTGACAGTGTTCTTCACTAGTTCTCGCACCTCCCAGGGAAAAAAGGCTGCACAAGGGATCGTCACTCACAGATTGCAGCGCTTTGCCACAAGCTTTCTCCCTCCACACCTCCCGCTTTGGTCAGGTGCTCACCACAGTGAAACGATCAAATCAGGCAGTTTAGCTCACACAGTCAGGTGCCTCTCTGACGCAACAGGCTGTGTCTCGTGGTAGCACGAACCTATAGATATGAGGCCAGAATTTGCACCGGTGCACACCAGCCAAGCGTCTGAAGTTGCAAGCTGTGTCCTGGTCAAATTTCATCCAGACAGGTTGTCATAGGAAACACACATCGTCGTGTTTTCTTGCTGAACGTGATGAGACAACTTCCAAAGATCAGGATGCAGAGTCCTGGAAAGTGATTCGACAGACGAAGCGGTTCTAGCCACCGTGACACGACCTCCGCGCAGCCTCCTCTTCCACCGATCGTACGAGAAGAGAGGATGCTCTTTATTGCATTGGCGTTATTAAGTTAAAAGGTCGTTTGATTTACTCGTTGCTTCGCCCAGGTAATTGATTGCCTTCTAACGCTGTCCAATAAGCCGCCTGAATGGCAAATCTGCCTTTTATGTTCACCTGCAGCGGTCGCTGCCTAACGGGCCATCGTAATGAACCGGAGACCAACGAACACGGGTTTGGTTGAGCTCGGAACGAGGAATCTCCACTGCCTAACCTTTGGCTGCAGAAGAACAGTTCACAATGCAAGAACTTGAAACGGTTCCTTTTGTGTCAAGAAGTCTCGAGCAAATTTCCCTGAAACGAACAGATTTCCAACAGTGGATTGATTGCACGTCAACCCCTTTCGAGAAATGGGAACCACGTCCGAGCGTTGATCTTCGGAGTACGTTTTTCTGGAGAGCAGCTCAGTCCCAAGCAACTGTGACCCGGTGCCTGGAGGCAGTCACTCAACATCAGGCTATCAACCAAACCATTTGGTTGCACCAAAACAACTAACAGAAGCATATCTTCAATCAGCAGCTCCAGGAAAAGCGCTTGGTTCGAGAATTACATGAAACGGCGTTGTTGTTGACGAGCCGGTTTTTGCTGTTCTGGGTGGTTTTGCTATGTTGATACCACAGAGCATGGATTCACTTGTGGATACAAGGAGTGGGACCCCTGCCGTGGTGCGTGTTTGCGTGGGGTCCGAGCCTTGTAATCAGCCCGTGTGGCGCTGGGTGGGAGGGGCGCAGGAGGTTCTCGTTTCTCCGACACGCGCTCAGAACCGTTCTGTTCCGCGCAGTGTTCAGATCAAGGGAAATATGCAGTTTTCTGTCGCGTTTCGTCCGGCTTCTGGGCTGGCTCGCGAGCAACATGTTGAAAAGATAAAGCCAAGGACAGCTCAACAAAGAACGTTTCGTGGACTCTGCAGGGAATCTCTGAAGATCGGCGGGACAAATGAGCCAGAGAAAGACGATAAGGTCCACGATGTGTTGTAATTGCGACGAACATGACCTTTATGGTGTGGTTCCTGTTTCAAGCAGCAGCCAAGACGCAGCACAGGACTCAGGACTGACCACTTGATGCAGCTGCACACCAAGTCGGTCTGTCTTTACGCCGGTCTCACGCTGTGGAACTTCTGCATCTTTCAGACACCACTTTTGTGGCGCAAGATGTTCTGAAGGTGATCATGAAAAGTTTTCTGCAGTCTTCGCCCGTGATGTTTCCCGGAGCTGGTTTTGTCACCCAGTCGTCAGCCTCATTTGCGTTTGGCGGAAAATGCGAACGTGCCGCAGCCTAAAAATCGAAAGCAAAATCTTTTAGTCTGCCAGCGTACGATTCAGTGATGTTCCTGGGCCGAAGCCCCAGCTTTCGTCTCAGGTTTGTACGGTCAGTGTGGCCTGCGTGGCTGCCGTATCGATTTTCTACGGGCGCATGGAAACTCGCTCGCCTCGCGCTCCGGGAGGGTCCGCCGCAGGTCGGACGGTCGATGCGCGGAATTTCTAACGATCCCACGTATCAGCCTCGACTCTGTGAAGGAGAAACCGCTTCGGGCGTGACGTTTCGACGCCCTTGTGCCTTTTGATGTCCTTCCGGGGTTTTTTTTTCGCCGACTTTACAGAAGGACACTGCTTTCGTGCACGTTGTAATTTCAATCGCCCGGGATTTGCCAATGCTGTGCTCTGCAGCTTGGTCTGGAGTCTCCAGCGAACAAGAGCGAATGACGTGTACCATGGCTGCAGGTGTCCTCCATTTTCCGGTCTGACAACGCCGAACTGTCTGCACAGTCAAGAAAATTCGCCATGGTGTTGGTGGAGGGACGCAAAGAGCTTCAAGATTTAGCTTGTGAGCAACTTGTTATTCCAGTCAGTTTTTCTTCACTTCATGTGCAGAACTGTTGCAGCAACTCCGCAACGCAGTGTCTGGGTGAACACTTCGGCACAAATTACACGTCATTTGTCACCGGATCGCATTCATTTCTGCGGCGCGTTTCACGACTGAGCGCGCGCTTTGCTGCGCGTCGCCCAATCCACACGGAGAGGGACTGCAGACGCAACATCTGTGAAGCGCACACGCATTCATCAGTCTCCTTTTGGGGAAAGCGTGGCTGGGTTGAGCGGCGTAGGTGTGGGATTGGTTGAGGCAGAGAATCCAGTGTTTTGTTGTGGGGTAAGCTTGCGTTGCATGGAGCAGGGAGGCTCAGATGAGGTTGAGGTCATTAGTCTCTGAAGTCTGCGCAGAATGGCCGCCGTGCTGTTCGGTGGGTGAAGGACAGCTGGTGACGTTCTGTGACAAGGGACATTTGTGCCAATTCCGATCGTATGGAAGGCTGTGCGAACAGTGACCTGGATGGTGGCTGACCAGCTGTGGAAGCCACGCCCCGGCGGAAGGACTGGTTCAGCAGGAGTGAAAAGGCAGTCGGTCAGTGCCAGCGAAGAGGAAGTGCTTCGAAGTGACATTCTTCCGCTGCCATTGCGCAAATTAGGAAGCGCTCTACCATTTTGACACAGGCGACTCCTTTGGGGCGAGGCTGTGCAGGCTGTGGTCAGTGGCAATCACCCCCGATCGCCAATGAAGGGGTGATTGCATCTCACTGCTGAGTAGCTGTTGGTTGGTTGGGGGGGGGAGACTGGGACATTGCCAGCACCCATCAACCCTGTTGACCAATGTGAACTTGTGTTTACTTCACCACCAAAATCATCAAAAATTTCTTGTTGGTGGAAGCCATACTGCTCTTCCCCGAGCTGATAAAACGTGGTGGGCATCAGTGGTGATGGCAACGAAAAATTCCATGCAGTCCCCCCATCTGTAGATGGCTACTGGGTACGGAGTGATGATCACTTTGTGATGATTGCTGTCTTGGTGACGCGCTTGTGTTCAAAGACACTTGCTTTCTTGTTCGAGCTGTGCAGAGCGAAAGCTTGAGCTGAAGAAGCCGCGAGATGCTGCGGTGGATGTTGGATGTGCTCAGATGTGGGTCATGCAGCGCAGGAAATCCGTGCAGTCAGGTCGGGGCAACAACTGGAACAGCGGATGAGCGCCCATCCCGCTCTGCGCTTCTGCGCCCTGTGTGCAGTGAAACATGGCGAGTTCGAATGGATGCTTGAAGTCCAGTCGTTGGGGTGATGAGGGAACACCCTCTTGTTCCAACCTGGATCCGAAGCATCAAGATGTTTGTGCTTGTTGCTCTGGCGAACTTGTTCCAAAGAATCTCTTCTTGGTTGGTTGGTTCTCTTCTTGGTTGATTGGACTGTCTTCCTGCCTTCAGTCTGTCGACCTGCATCATTCGAACTGGAAAGAAACACATCTTGTTGGGTTTTGGTCATTTTGACCCCATTCCTCCACTGATACGACCTGGTTTTTTTTTTCAGAATTAGAAAGCAATTTTGACAGGAGAGCAGACACTGACCGGGAAATGGCCAGCGATGTAATTTGCGGTCCCGATGGATGTTGGGCAGACATGGTTATTACACGCAGAGAGGAAACACAGACATCATGTAGCCGCGCAGTGAGAGCGTCTGCGCAGGCTTCACTCGGTTTCAGGAATCAGCCTTCAGCTTGTGGCTGTTCGGGCATCTGATGCTGACCCACTGTTGTGAAGTCTTGCTTTCGTTTGCGTTTCGAACAGGCGTGTTGCGAAAATGTCCGTCTTTTGTTGATTCCCATAAGTTCGGAAGTCTTCTGTACAAATTAATCCAAGAGGCGCGAACCAAGGGAAGCAGCAACATGATCTCAGCTGTTCCTTGATTCCAGCGTGCATGTTTTTTGGAACAACTGGAATGGGACAGGGCTTTGTGGGAGACGTACGACCTCGAGGGAAGAACCACAGATTCCCAGAGGCATGGGTCGCCCTCACGTCTTATGTGAGAACGCCAAAATTTACGCTGGGTAGATTCTCCACAGGTGAATCCTGTAAATATGCAGCGGACAAAATGCAGGCAACTTGAAGGAAGACGGAAGAGTCGAAAAATACAGAGGAAAAAAGTGTACACGCGCTTGAGCTATGTGGCACGGAACTCCCAACATTCCATTTCATTTGATTGAATCACTCCGGAGAGATGTGGTGGAAACAGTCCTTCGGCTTTCAGTCTGATTCGCAACGGCGCTGCTTTGAAAGTGTACGTCCACGCCCAACTGAAAAATTCACGCGCAAAAGACTGCAAAATATTGTTGCGTTTGGCTTTTGGGGAAATATTCGTGCGAGGAAAGTGCAGTGGTTGGTATGCTTGTGGTACCACAGTCGAATAGACAGAACAGAATCAACGCAGACGATCTCGTTGGCCCCAACCACAGAGCTCTTCAAGCCAAACAAAACTCTTGCTGCACGCAGGTGTTTTCCCCACCAGAGTTTGAAACACAGAAGAAAGAACCGAACAGAGTGTCCCTCGAAACAGCTTCATCATCTTCGGGTGCGTTCCTCTCATGACAAAACGACGCAAAGACCTGATGAGAAGTTTGTTCTGAACCAGAGGATGCAAACTTGCTCAAGAGTGAAGAGAACCTCTGTGTTCGCGGACCTGCAATATCAACATCAACAACAACAACAACGTGTGTACTTCCCCCAAGAAATAAACATGACCTTTGCTTGTGGAGGTGGGCTTGCGCAAAAACGAGCGGTTTTATGTGTTCACTTCAGTGGAAGCTCTGATTGCAGACGTCTATTCCTGAAACCTTTTAGCGGTGCGGGTTTTACGTCTACACTGCACAAATCACCTTTGCTTTTGGACTCTGTGGTTGTGCAAGAAAGAGCTCGGTCTTTGTCGACACAGACGAAGCGTCTTTTTGTTCACAAATCTCCTTTTCTCCCACACAGAGCTATGTTCTTTTCCCCAAACCAAATCTGTGCAGGAGTGGCTACTGGGGCTGAAACATGGTCAATGGTAAGAGTCTGAAGCTGCCTGTGACTGAACAGGGTATTGTATTGCGTACTGGTTATCAGCCGCGATAGCGGTCTGATATTGGTTTGCCCCTGTATCCGCGTCTGTCCGTCTTGGG
>JAAUXT010023880.1_pt1 | contig 19294 bp, 20 predicted proteins | sample 7278171 | NCBI WGS metagenome assembly JAAUXT01 (sample SAMN14350112, study PRJNA611818) | marine sediment metagenome | isolation source: surface marine sediment (1.8m) | place: French Polynesia: Moorea | collected 2018-08 | reverse complement strand
TAAGTCACGGGTGGGTCCCCAGTTTGGCAAAATCGTGAAGGCCCCTACCAGTATAATTTAAACAAAAACAATGCCCCTGACGGTTTAACCCGGGGGGGGGGGGGTTGGACCCACTTTGGGAAAAATGGTTAGTGAGCATCACTGATCATTTAAGAAAAAAAAATTTCAAAAATCCTGAGTCAAAGCGGGTCTAACCCGAGGGGGGGTTGGACCCACTTTGGGAAAAATAGTCAGTGAGCATCACTGATCATTTCTGGCCATTTTTCCCAAAGTGGATCCAACCCTCCCCCCCTCTGGTTAGACCTACTTTACACACATGGATGGACGGACATACAGACTGATGGTGATTACACTAAGCGTGTGGTAACACCCTTCGGGACCACACGCTTAAAAAGTGATCACGGACTTTCTGCAGTTGTAGCAACCAACGCGTTTCCCACACTAAATCCAGTCGCCTGCGGAACGTTGCCGTCTCAGACATGTGTTCAGGCAGCATTTTATTCCTCTGCTGCGAGCAGAACACCTGGGAATGCTTCGCGCTCTGGAGATAGTTCCAGGAATACAAACGGAGCTTCGAGCCACAGAGAACTTGCAAGAAAGACCACCGAAAACATGCAGTTTTGATACATGTCATTTTTGTCTCTCACAAACGTAGCAGCGAAGCAAAGAACCTGGTTCAAATGTGTTGTGTCAGAATGAATGAGTCTCAAACCCAGTAAGTCGTGAGCAGTTAATTCAAACCCCGTAAGTCGTGAGCAGTTAATTCGCGCTGCTGTTTCCCGGGCTGAGTCGGTTCAGGCTGCGCTGTTCACACAGCGAGAGGGATCAACTCTGAACGTCGTCAACCATCACCCAGCAACTGCGCCACCAACGTCAGTGCCTCCTCCACACCCCGTCAAAAATATAAACGGACAAACTTGCAGACGTCATTTGATCCCAGAATCACTGTGTCTTGATAGCCCGACACAAACTGAACAAAATCGTTTCTTGCTTCAAAGTGACTGTGCCACACAACTTCTGAACGCAGCGGTACAATGACCAACGATCTACGTGGAAAAATGGACACTGGTGTGCGTGTTATGAGATGCCTTTGGCTCAATGGAAAAGAAATGAAATGAAAAGGAGAAACGAAACGAAGCATGTTCATGAGGATGGTGTGCCCTCGAGGCCCCATTTCACAGAGCTGTGGGTTCGGCGGCATCTTGATTCACAACCTTCTAACGCTCCGCGGCGCGAGACAACAGACAGTAAATTTCACATCTTCATAACACGGTGCTGACTCGTGGCAGATCCTCCCTCTGCATGTGGACGCCACAACAACTTTGAAGTCTGAACTGTCTCACGTTCGTTGCAACGTAACAGCGGCATACGGATGGAGAAAAACCAGTGAGGGCTGCTACACCAGACGTCTCATGATCACAATCGCAAAAAGATCAAAAGTCTGGATCCACAACAGCGCTTATCTGAACATGGCCACCCGTCCGCTCACCAGTGACGGAAGAATCGTATGTCAGCGATGTGTGTTGCTCGCAAATGTCATTTTGGTGGAAGAAGTTCGACACAATAGATGTTATTCCTGCAGTGACCGGTGTCGCAAAAACTTTTTCAGATTCGCTGGCAAAACAAAGTAGAGCAGCTCCAAGTCAGCATCTTTCATCCACGAACACAATTGCAGTGTCGTCATGCACAAAACAAGGCGTTTGCGTGGAAGCAAATTAAAGTTTTCAGCCAGGATTCAAAACTAAAATCGAGTATAAACACACACAATGGTTGTTTTCGAATTTTTGTTGAAGCTGTGCGGACTTGAAACGGTGAGGAAAGTGCGTTCAAACGTGGACGTGATTTTTTTCGTGATCTTTGATAGCGTTCATTCCACTGCACCACAGAATCTTGTGTATGGAGTTGCTTGCAATACGCCAACAATGTCTTACTTTCTGACATGTTGGTCATGGAAAACAAATTCCATTTGATGTCAAAGAATCAATGAATCTGAATCTCTTCATTCAAATGAAAAACGCGGTCGGGTCAGAACCGGTTCGAAGGGAATTTGGATCGATTCAACAGCTGTTTTTGTTTCTTTTGGCATTAACACTCGCAACACTTGTGTCGTTTCAGGTCACTTCGCACACTCAGCTACACGGAGACCACCAGGCAACAACAAACAACCAACACAAATCACAGTTTGAAGAAAAACAGCAACAATCGTTCGTTCCAGTTGTTTCTGAGCCAGAATTTCCATTGAGAAATATTGACTTCCGGATCGTTGAGCTTTGGACAAAAGAGACAAATTAATTTGACCAGTGCACAATGGAGAAGACAAACACAGAATCACGGAAATTACACTTGACAAATTCTCGCTTGGACACTGCCTGCTGACAACAAGGAAAGTTCTGACAAGACTCAAAATCTGCACCCAAACAAACCCCAAATTTGTAATCTCAAAGTGACTTGCTCAAACCTCGTTGACCATGGGCTGCGCGGAATACCATCGCAACATCACCCTGATGACCCTTCAGGAAAACATCACAGCGGAAGGGAAGCTGGCGGACCGGGCTCGAGTCATCCTGTTCCATGTGATCCTGCCTGTGATCCTCGCATTTGGCATCCTGGGCAACATACTGAATCTGCTCATTCTGACCCGGAAGCAGTTGAAGCGAACCATGGACCGGATGGAGAAGTCTGTGCACGTGGGTCTGGTTGCCCTGGCTGCCAGTGACCTACTTTTCTGCTTGCTGATGTTCCCGAAGTCCCTCTTTGGAGAAGTTTTAGCCGTGGCTGAGGACGAGTCTGCTCCACTCTTGTACTACCAGGCCTACTATGAGCCATTCCTCAACACCTTCATGATGTCTAGTACCTGGCTGACCGTGTCCATGGCCCTGGGACGCTACCTGGCCATTTGCCACCCACTGCACGCTCGTTGGATGGTGGACATCCGGTCAACAAAAGTGACCATCATTGCCGTTTTTGTCTTGTCCGTGCTCTTCAATCTGCCCGGATTCTGGCGTTACCGCATTTTAGTCAGTGACTGCTGGACTGACTGCAAATGCTACGCCATCGACATTGGAGGGCTGTACCAGAACTCCACTTTTGTCTACGCTTATTGGTTGACGTGGACGATAATTGGAGTCATCGTGCCCGTCATCGTTCTGGCGTTCTGTAACGTATGTCTGATCCGCGCACTGCAGGAGTCCAACAAGATGCGGCGTCTCTACAGGGCCAATCACACGCAACACGACGACTCAGGTTTGTACGAGTACCGCCAATGGGGAGTTCCATGTTTGCTGCGGGTGGTTTGTCCGGATTTGTGCACGTGTACACAGTGGCACATGGCAGTGGTCCAAGACACACTGCGCATTTTGTGATGGACTCGGCACCGACAGTCCAAACGTTCCGACGACAATCTCCTCGACCTTGATGAGATGGTCAAACCTCGGTGGTTCAGGTTACCCGGACCCACTTGAGCTTTCTTTCTGCAAGGTTTACATTCCTGACCTGTCGTATGAAAGAACGGTTCACACTCTTCCTTTTTTGGATGGAGTTGTGGCACAAAGGCGCTGTCAGTGAGTGAAGTGTGGGAACTCACTTCTTGTATCTTTGGTTGTTCAGCCAAGCTTTCCATGTTGACGAATAGCGTGTCAACAGCATCACAAAGCCCTGTCAAGGTCAAACCCAACTAATGAAAAATTGTTTCACACCGAATGGTTGTGCTTGATTCAAATGTTCACAGATGTCATGCGTATCATGACATCGTTCTGTGAACACTGCTGACGAAGCTTCACGCCCTGCGCAGGTCACCGCCTGACGCCGACGCTGATCGCGATCGTGGCGCTCTTCATGCTGCTCGTCACGCCGTCCGAGATCCTCAAGTTCGTGTCGCATCACGTCAAGGTCTGGAGCTTCAGCGCGGCGGACTACAACGCCTTCATCATTCTACAGGTCAGTAACACCATCAAATATCTCCGATTCTTGACGAAACCAGACCGGCTTCCGCCGTTTGTGGCAAAATGTTTGCCGTTCTGCCTGGTCATTATTTTCGAAGCTGGACTCTGATCCCTCAGGAGTCGGAATCCCGTCAGACCCACGGCCCCGTTCCTAGTCCGTTGGAGAGTGTGGTGTTGGGTCAGCGACGAGACCTGAGCACTGGATTGTTGGACCAGGACTCCTCGCGTGTTCCCAGATTGATGATGCAGCACAGAAGACATCCTGACGAATGCTCTCTCCAATCAAACACAATCAGAATGTGCTCGGCTTCACTGAAAGAACATCTTGAGGTTCATCGACCCAGTGGAGCCATGATGTGCCTTGAGTCTCATCTGCAGTGAACAAAGTGTGCGGACAACGACTGAGGCCTCGCAACCACGCGCCAGCTAACGCGTTTGATAAATCTGTGCTGAACGAAATCATCTGAGGGAAATCGTCAGAAAATCAGATCATCGCGATTCGCTCATTGTGAATCAACACGCCGTTCTTTATTGCGTCTCTGTCATCCCACCGTGTGATTAACTCTCATTTTCAATGCAAGCACACTCCATGCTCCACGCACCCAACACAGTGCTGCAGGCTGATGAAACCAACTTGCCGCAACAACGTGGAGTCAGCAGTCTTTTCTACGCGAAGCTTTGACCCTCGAACAGCTCCGTCGCTGCCCGTCACATCTGATCGATCTGTGCTGTTCTCTTGCAGGACGTGTTCAACATTCTGAACGTGGTCAACTTTTCGGTGAACTTCGTGCTCTACTGCGTCATCAACGTGCACTTCCGCAACACCATCGCGCAGGTCAGAAAAACAGCGTTCACCTTCCTCAACAGAGTTCTTCACCCACATTTTTTCAAGACAAGCACTTTCCAGTTGCCATTGATTCAACGTCACAACACGTAGATCAGTGTGCCTTTCGTGTCAAACAGAGTTGCGCTTTTCCCTTTGTTTTCCGACCTCTTCTGTTCTCCGAATGAGTGCACCAAAGTGCCAACTGATGGAAAACTAGATCCTGATCAGACGCTCACTGCGATATTTGCCTTTCAGACGCTGTGCTGCCGGCGGCAGAAGACGGAGGTGTTCAAGTTCACGAACATCACGACGGTGAACATGTCTGAGAACGAGGCGGAGCCGTTATGATGCCACGCCGGGGCGCGCCGCCACGCGCCCTCCTCACGGCTGTGAGCAGGGTTCCCCACGCCGTCACGTCGCACGTGCGTCTGCCACGTCACAAACGGGAAACCCTGGAGAAGTTTACCCACAGCAGCGATCTGCGTGGACCAGGGCAAGATGTGCTGCCGTACTGATTTATCCGGATCGTACATCTGCGTTCTGTGTCAGAGTGCCGACAGAAACCATGGAAGAGGAGACAGGGGAAGAGTTTGACGAGCACGCAAGAGACACTGCGAGATAACCCTCCGCTGACGGCCTGATAGAAGAGCGTGACGCCCCAAACAGATGACCAACGCCCCCAGAAGAAACAACAACCACGTCCAACGCCTCAGAAGTGTGAATCCAGAGCTTAGCTCTTCTCGCCCACGTGTGGTGTTGTTGAGTCTCTTTCGGTGTGTAAAATGTTTCCGTAATCTGAACCATACACATACACGTACATGCAGACTCGCTCCGAAACTGCTCACAAAGTGATATCTGACTCTGTTTGCTGAGTTTGACGTCCTCACAACAATTGAAAATATAAACTGGCGTCCAATTGCAGGTGAACAGAAGGTTCACGTGGAACAGGGTGTGCACATATATAAAATGATTTCAACGTACGTCTGAGTTGTTCGCCGCCACTGCGCATTGCGGCAGCACCCCGCGGGGACGGCAGAGCGCGGGCATCGTGCAGCCTGAAGCTGTTGCGAACGCCTTGGCGAATTGACATATGAACCATGTCCATTTGTTTGTTCATAATTCGTTGATGTCAAAGAGCTTCAATCGAGTGAATCTCTGCTGCAACCTGTCGTCAATTTAGCTGGAGTGCAAACTCAGATGAAACTGTGCTTGCTTCAATCTCTTGTGATTGACTCTCTCTCTCTCCAGTACTGTGCTGATGTAAACTTGATACTTATTGGTGAAATAAATATGGATGTGATCCGCATGCAAGTGGGTTTTTGTTGTTCTTTGACAATTTTCAACCAACTGGACGTCCTCGAACGAACAACAAAAAAAAGAACAGCCTTCGCGTGCGATGGCACAACCTTGGTCAGGAAGAACTTCTGATCTGAAACCCGGAGCCTCCAAAAATTTCACAGCAGCTTGAGCAACAAAAGCTCAAGACAAAATGTACGTGTTCTAAACCTTGAAGTCTGCACGCAGGCTGCAGTACTGTGAAAACAAAGGAAGTCAGCACTGGGTGGTTGGTGTCACAATTTAGAAATACAATGGTTGACCAGTGTCTCACGGTTGGTGTCTTACAGGCAGCACCCCACCGTCATGTCTTTGGTTTGCATCTTTGGTCAGTGTCTCAGGTCTGCGTGTGACTCAGGCCGCTGTGATTGGTGCACCTGCCTGGGCCTGAGTCATGAACTGACCTTGACACTGACATGAGACACGGACACAAGAGACCAATGCAAACACCAAGCAAAAACACTGTTCTATGACAATTTGACTGTGATATGTTGGTGCACCAAACACTGCAGCGGAACTCCAAAGAGGCACAGGAAGGGTGGAGTTCCCCAAGAGAAAATTCTGAGCCAGACACGAAAGCCCCGGGCGCGGTTCTCCAACATCCGCCGCTTCGTGAGAAGTTTTGAATGTGTACCGACCTGATCTTTGTCGGTGGTGATGCGAGTCTTGTTGAGTGACATCTGCTGGCTGGTGTTTGTCTTGTGTCTGTTGATACGGTAGCTGTTGCGCACGTCTTCGCCCCAGCGGTCCTTCATCCGAGCCTGCAGCAGGAGCAACATTTTCACCAAGGCGAAGAGACGGTGCGACATGGCGGTAGAAATATCAGTGGCATTCAGCGTACATCGGCTGTATGCTACGTCATCTGACCAGAAGTGTCCAGCTTCCCTTATCCAGAAAATAGGAAATCAAGATTTTGGAATACCTGAATATCCTACTTTCGTAACTTTTTCTGCACGGGGAAAATTCAGAATTTCTTAATTTACTTACTACTTTCCTAATTTTTCTACAGGTGTGATACAGTGAGGACTTTCCCAATTTTTTTACATGAGGATCTGGAAAGTGCCACACGAGTCAGCCAGTCGGTGGGATGCACGGGCAAACCAATATCACCGACAAGCGCTGATAAACTGTGTGGTAGCCGAGCGAGCATGCATTTACCTCGAAGTCGATGCGGTCGAAGTTGACTTCGTCCGGGAGCGGGACTGAGAACGCGACGAAGCCGTCCTCGGGGACAGGGAATGTCCAGTTCTGCAGTGATGTCCGCTGCTCCTGCGGGTAACCTGAGCAACGAGAACGTACTTCGTCAGTTCTCTTTCACCTTGCGACAGTCAACTGCGCTGGGGATCGTACTTTGAGACGGGTGTGCCAAACGACAGTGACGAGTTCGGTATCAAATGCCCACAAGATCACCACAAATGACAATATCGTTGATCTTGAAGCTCGGATTGCAAACATTCCGGAATTTAGCGCACGGTGGTCAAACAGGTGTCTCGTCTTCATTCACGATGAGTCCATTTGAATCGCAATTGTGGAAACGTGTGAAGCTTCAGGCACAACAGATTGCTTGGCCTGACTCAACATTGGCATCAGATAAGCAACTGACAATTCCTTTTCGATTTCCTCAGTGTTGTCTGTTGAAACTGCAACGGAACTGCAGGTACCACCAAATTCAGATGACGAACAATACCTCTGTAGCGCCATTCAGGGTCAGGAGCTACGAGGCCGGCCGACGGACTTCTCTGGTAGGCGTTGTAGTCCTGCCACCAGAAGGTCAGCACCTTGTACGCTGCAACGACAGAAACGTCAGCTTGGTTGTGCTTGCCCCTGCACATGCATCAGTTGTCTCAAGTTGCAACAATCTGATTCCAGAACGACTAGTTTTCACTGAACCGGAAGGAAATGCAAGATTAGTGACGCAAAATGAGATGTACGTATTTGCTTTGTTTCTGAACATTTGTTCCAAGAGCGAGCTAAGATTCTCAGCTTGTCTTCTGGACAGCAGCAGGACAAGCTGATCGCTGGGCACACTGTCTCATCCTTCCCCATGCACCTACAACACCTGCCTCTCACCTTGCACATCCATGGTCAGTGGCCGTCCGTCCTTCTTGAGCAACTCTGGCGTCGGTGACGAGCCCTCCGCGTCCTTCACGTCAATCTGCATCAAGAAAAAGAAACAATATTCAGTGTGGTCGCACCAATAAATGCGATTGCATGGCCATTTGACTCCAACACACAGGACACTGCGCACTCACCCCAACGTTCAGATTGAGTCCAGGTTTGAAGCTCTTCGCCATTTGATTACTGAACTGCAGCTGCAGTTCCTGCAAAACAAAAAAGGCAAAAACTTCAGTGTCTTTTGTGTTCGTGGGACTCCAGAGACCAAAAGCACCAACTTTGTTTCAAGCAAAGTGCGAACCATACACAAGTAACGTTGCTGAGACAAGAGCGGTTATCTTTTGTTCAGTTTTTGCGCAACACAAAGAGAAAGGACATGAGAAAGTCCAGCACTGATTTGCTTCCTGTTTTCCATGCAAACCCAACGACGGTTGGAGGGCATGCAAATACTTACGCGTAGTCGGAGTCTTATCATGGTGTCGCCTGGAAGCGTTTTCTCCGTCGCATCCTCCGTCACGTTGACATAAATGTAGACGGTCCTGTGGAAAGAGTGCAAACACTGTGTCGCACATTTTTGAAAGACGGGGTCGCACACATTACGGTAGACAACACAAGGATCGGTGACTTGAGTCCCAGCAAAAAAATCGAAGTCAGACCATATGTGGTCTGTACCCCAAATGTACAACAAAACACTTGCAAACTTCCAGAGGAAGTTTTCTTTCAAATGAACTTGCATTGCACCCGCAGGGTCACAGATGCATCAGTTTGATTGGGAAGAAAAGATAATCGAGTGAGAAAAAGCAAGAGATTAAAGATCAACGATCCCGCGGCGCGGCTCGAGATTTGAAACAAAATGAGAAGTTGAACGAAGGCGAATAAAAATTTCATTGGTTCACCCCAAAACCAACTTGAGTTGGTTTCCACAGGAGCAAACAAACTCAGTTGGTTCCCTTGCCCCCACCCTGCGGAAGCCAACTCAAACTGGTCTCGGCTGAACCAACTCAAGTTTGCTTGAACCTGGTCTCTTCAACCAGGGGCAAACCAACTCAGTTGGCTTACCCCCCCCCCGGCTCCCCCAAAGGCCAACTTGGCTTGAATCTACACAGACACGTATTACATGAGGTGACTACACTGAGCCCGCGGCTCCGGTTGGCCGCGGCCTCAAAAGAGAGTGAGGCGGGTTTCTTGTTGGGTGTACAGTTATGTGCAGATGCATGCACGTGTGCATGTGTGTGCTGTTTGCCGCACTTGTAGTTGAGGACGTTGTCCAGCTGGTGGTCGGTGTAGTACTGACGCAGCTCGCGGTTGATGTCGGAGCGACTCGACTGCGCAGTCAAACCGGTCTCGTTGAACACCTTCAGGAAAGAATATGAAAAAAAGTCGAGTGTTGATTCGCAAAGTCAGTGCCAAAGAGCTGGGCAGGTGCCCCATGTTTGAGACATGTTCGTCTGTTCTGAACGAAACTGCAACTCGTGACTTTCAAGAGCCGTGGTTCAAGAATCGGACCACTCTTTAATTTCATTGACAAACTCATTGCACGTGTGAAGAAAGGGACGAAACACGTTTTGTTGAACCTGATATCAAGCTAAAAGTTGAGCACTCACGTAGTGGGAGGACGGGAAGAGCCAGAGCAGAAGTTCCCGCGAGATTTCGATGTCAGCGCAACCTCGCGTCAGCTGTCAAAACCACAGGGCAAAACGATTGAAGGTGCGCGCAGGGTGAGCCAATGAACACCAAGACATTAGCAGTTCTACTGATCACCTGGGAACTTTACGACTTTGGGAAATAGAACCGATGATGAAAAAAAGAACAAAATATTTATCGTGTTGTCCAAACGATACTCCCGCATGGATTCTCTCCCCTCACTTGCCGTCCGAAAGTAGATCTATGACATGCAGATCTACACAGAACCATTGCGAGCGAAAAGAAAGCCCCACCACCACAAACAGGAGTCAGCATTTGTGCATTATTCGACGCATTCGACATGGAAACTGGTGTTCTCACATGCAAAAAAAAATCATCCCATGGAATGCCGGCATGCTTCTGGAATCGTCGTGGCAGGAAAGGCTGTGCGCCACCTGCACGCAGAAAAACTCCAAGAGACGCATTCACAGTGCTGCTTCTGTTAGCCGCCCTTCATGTTTCCAGTTCTTCTGTCCACGTCACCACGTCACGTTTACCTGCAACTGGAGGTTCTGCTGAGGACAGTCGAGCCTGGGCCTGCACACGTGCTCTCTTCGGCGCTGGGGTCTCCTGCGGCCTCCACTCCAGCGCCCCGGCGGCGCCACCATGCTCCTCCGCTTCTCCCGACTTGACCTGGTCACGTACTCATATCTGCAGTATTCACCGCCCCCGCCACATTGTCGCCATGAGTTCGAGTGACGGTTTGTGTCCGAGTTTCGAGTCGGTTGCTCATAGTGCATCGACCAGGAGCCCTCGTAGAAGGTCACGTTCACTTTGGCGAAGCCTTTCACGGGTTTGCCGTACGTGTATCTTTGAGAGTTGGAGGGAGGAAAGACAAAGAAAAGTAAGAAGTGTTAGAAGTACACGGACCACAACCAACAAATAAGAAAGGCCTTCATGCAAACACCATCAAGATTCCCTGCAACACAAAAAGTGGAAGACCAGCTTTTGCAGCTTCCCGAGTTTTGACAGCGCGCACACGTCAGGCTTCAGTGAAGTCAACCGACGCCACTGTGCGAGTACGTGCAACACGTTCTCAGCATGAAACTTGGTGAGATGATGATCATCATTTTCATGAGCTTTTCTGACACAAGTAGCCAAAAAGAGAAAAGCGAGTCCGAACAGTGTGATCCAACAGCCCAATTTTCAGCCAGCTGTGGTGAAAGAGTCACTTGCTGTGGAGACCTCGCAGAAAGTTGTGATCCGCTGTTGTCACGTTTCCGCCAAACATTAAAATCCTCACACTTCCATAAAAGAACCTGCCACAGATGAGACGAAAACAGAGACATGAAACAAGGGTTGCTTTCTGCAACCAAGCAAAAGCTGTGCAAATAGCGCAGAGATGCAAATTATTTGAAATTAAAAGCAGAAGACAGCGAGCACCTTGAGGATGACCATCACCATGCCACCACACCACATTGGAGAAGAGTACCTGGAGCTCGCTTTTGTCCCTCGGACACCGCGGTGCCGGACGACAGACGCTTCCTCTGTCACGGAACCATTCGCATTGCTCGCCCTTTCCACAGACCCCGCTGGTCCGCCGCCGGGACCCAGGGAATGAAGGTCCGCTGGGCTCTCCCCTCTGTCCAAATCCATCCCCAGTGTCCATCTGGGGAATCGGGTACCAAACGTTGCCTCTGTGTCTAGGTTCGAACGTGATTTCCACATTCACCGAACCCTTCACGTCTTTTCCGTACGTGTATCTGAAACAGGCGTGACGCGTGCAGCACACTCAAGTCAGACGTGATTCGGCGTGCGCTGAAACCGCAGGTCTCATCAACAAAACAGGCGAGCAACATTTTGCGTGCGTGCTTTGATTTCAAAAGCACAGTCGTTGGTGTTTGCACCTTTGCATCATGGGGACCAAAACCTGTCACAAGAAAGCAGAGCTTTTAACATAGGTGTATCTCGACATTTTTGCGTCGTGGGCTGGGCAGGGCCCACCCTTATTTTGAGTCGGTGTTTGTCTCCCGGACCTACCTCGGCTGGGGGCGGGGGTGGAACGGCCCATTTTTGGTCATGCAGACCTTGGACGTCATGCCTCGAGCTGTTGCCAGTGCATAACACAGGCTCATTCCGAAGGACGCGCCTGCTTGACAACGAGATGTTTGACTCACTTGGCACAGACTTTCCCCTTGATGGCCGCATTCGATTTGATCGGGTAAGTCGAGTCAAACTTCATTTCCACCTCAAACTTGGGCAGCACTGTGCAACGAGAAAAAACGTAGATTCCCATGTGAATCCTCAAGCAACAAAAATTTCAGAGCACAGGTTCCTGGTCAAATCAGGTGAAGAGACAAAATGAACGAATTGAAACGGAGGTTGTGAAACTCTTTGGAAAACACTAAACACGAGACAAAGTTTCTTTAGCGCGCATTCCTGCAATCTGAGGCCACTTCGCCGAAGCTGTGTTGCTGCAATCAACTCACCAAACTCCTCCACTCCGAAGTTCTGACAAGTCTCATCCTCCTGCAAAGTGAGCAAACAACATTTGTCATGTGCCAGACATCGAATGTTTGAATCTTGGAGGTCTTTGATCCAAAAAAGCGCTCCTCACACAACAGTGGATCACTTTTTTTCTCAATTGCAGAACACAGATGTATACTCACAGTGTCCACTATTTCGACGCAGATCATCCATTGGCCAAGAAGCGGTTGGTCCGAGAGTTGAAAGTCTCCCTTGGCGACGCCTGAAGCAAACAAAAGCACAAAATCTCAGTTGTCAGGGAAACACCCTTTCGTGGCGTCCATTTCGCAACGTCCAGTTGTGGCCTGCAGAATCTTGCTCACCTCGACTCTGGCTGAGGTCCACCTCATTCCATTTACGCAGCAGATTCCCTGCTCCGTCCTGAAAATACCGGTAAGTTTGCGCGAGTTTCATTGCTTTCAAAACGTGGGGACTGAACGGAAAAATCTACGGAAGAACACCAAGCTCGAATTATTTTGCACGATGGACCCTCCCCCCTCCCCAAAAAGGGCAATTCAAAACAAAATTTCAGTGAAGTGCTCTTTTCCAAGAAGACGGATTCCAATTCCGCATGAGTGAGAAGATAACATGGAAAAAACTTTTTACAATCTCAAAGAGAACAAACAAACTGGTTTCAAGTAATGTTTCAAAATCATTATTATTTTGCACTCCTTTTTGGCAACAGTTGCACAGGTTTGAACCAAGAACGAAAAGAATTCAAGGAAAGTTCGTAAACGTTCGAAGCCTGCGGACTGTTCCTTTCGCCTACCTTCAGTCTGATGGTGATCGTGTCCAGTTTTGCCTTCAACTCTGGGTCCACGATCAACGCCCGAAACTGAACTGAAAGTGCAAAAGAGAAATCTCAAAAGGACACAAAGAGAGTTTTATAAATGGCAGACTGCATGGTAACAAAGAGAAGCCAAAATTTGCAGCGCCGCATGAAGGTAAGGAGCCTGTGTTGAATTCTTAAATCAATTGTCCGCGTTATCACGTGAAGGTAAAGACATCGATCTGAACTGAGCTTCTCTTGAGCTCACAACGTAAAACAGTTGTTGACAGTTCCACGCGAGAACGATTGGATCACCGATTAACAAAAGCGCGCACGCACTCAACACTCCCAACAACTGAACACCCAGTCAAGGAAAAGAAACTGGGCGATACTTTCATTGACTGAGTGTCTTGACCATTTGATGCAGAAAGTTTTCTTCTTCGCTCTTTTCTACAGTTCGGTTTTTCCATCCCGCATGAAGACAGCCACGGCACTTGAGTCAGTTGTCTTTGAAGCACGTAGTCTGACGTATCTGTTTCTGTGAGGTGGCGGTGGGGAGATGTGGACCATGCTCCCTCTGTTTGCACCAAATGTCACAACAAGCTCGACTTTCCTGCTGTGCGTCAGATGCTCGCAAAACGTTTCGGCTACAAATGTCCAAAAAGTTGCTTCTTCTTGCTCACTGCAATCTTGGTTGTGGCAAAATTGTTGACAAACAGGATCCCCATCTGAGTCAGAACTCAGATTATTTCCGCATTTTCTGGCAGGTAGATCTAGGTGGCCGTGACCAGTGACCGTACCCGGCAACAGCAAGTTCCTCCACCAGTTCCGCTGCATTGAAACCACATGCAAATCTTGGTTCATCTGAAGATCATGAATCTACGGACAACTTCCCGGACGAGGAACAACGCGCACAGGCCACAAGTGAACGAAGGTTTACTCGCCACAAACAAGAGTTTCAAAACAAAATTTCAACTCTTCTTTATTCTGACAACTACTTTGCTCGAGACCCTTCACAGGATTCCACTGGCTTTATCGAAGCCTCAACACATGTTCTACCTCGCACTGTTTTGCTCTGGACAACACAGGTTGAACTTTATCAGTGGATTCAGTGGAGCCAAAACAAGTCAGAATCTTTTGTCTGGCAACGGCTGATGAAAATGCACGTGGAAAAAGCTTTCGGTGGAATTCGAAGCAATGGACAGTGAATGCAAAGTACTCGTAGAGACCGTAAAGAGGGGATACTGGGAGCGTCTCAGGGAACAGGGCTTCCGTTTCCCTGAGAACAACCCCGGATGTTGGACAGGCTGGCAAAATCGGCACATCGAGAACACATAAAACATCGAAACCATCGAGTCACCGTGTCTTCCTCAACCGTGACATCCCTACCTTCCTTCGTGCCACTGCGTGTGTACCGACAGGGCTTCAGTTTCAGCGCACCTTCGTTATTGCGGTCTCAAGAGTCAACATTGACGTGGTGGTGCAACTTCTCGATGCACCAGGTGCTCCTCCGAGAACGCTCTTTGGAAACCTGCCCAGATGCGCGGCTTGCAAGTCCCAACAAATCTGTTTCTTGTCTTTGAAAAAAAAAACCGCACATTTGTTCGGGACGAGATTGAAAGAGCGAGATTCCCCAATTGCATCCACAGAAATCTTTGATGTTTTTGAATCATCACCTTTCTTCCCACGAATCGTATTTCCAGAATCGATCACCACATCAAAACGTTCAGGATCATTCCGAAACCAAATATCAAATTCACACATCCACAGTCGAAATTTGGATTCTGCTGTGCTATTCAAACTGGATTTTGATGCTTGTCAACGCCAAAAGAAACACCAGGAAGTCAAACTTTTGGTCCCTACGACCACTTGAAAGCCAGAAACTTAATGGGGAGAGAACAAAATTTTCTTCCGACAGGCTTCAGCACAAACGCACAACGGTTCTGACACTGAGTTGTCTCGGTGCCGTCTTTTGCCATTGGCAACAAGTGCAAGGGTACAAGGGGCAAGACCCAAATCCTCATCTCTGAATATCACTACGATTTATCTTATTGTTGTGGAAAATTCGTCGCAATCACATTGTTCGAGAGGAATCGCATGGCAGAGAGACTCATCGGCAAAAAGAAGTGGTTTAGTTGAACAAGTGCCCCCTGCTGCCAAATTCCGCCTGTTTGGTTCGAAGTGATTTTCAGATGGTACACAACACAACACTGTTCTCATATGCAAAAGAAAAAATAAAGCTGACAAAGCAACCACTGAAATGTGCTGTTCTTTTTCAGGGAAGATCTTGACAAACCACCGGTATCTTGGTCGTTTGTCAGGTAGCTGCATCAGCCAGTTTCAATGTTGATACAGGCACGCAAACTTGCAGCCTCTTTTTACTCGAATACACGTCCGAAAGCAAACTCCTTTGGAACAATTTTCACCTGAACTCATTTTTGATGCTTCAGCACAGTCGAACTTTCTCACTCAACCTACAGTTTGCTTTTTGTGAACAAACTCATTTCACCAAACATGATATGTTCATGCACAACACAACGGTGTTGTGCCAAACCTTAACTGATCGCGGAAAGCACGGAAAGTTTGTGGTGCTGTGTGGAAACTTTGAGTTTTAGCCAACAAACAGAACCTTTAGTTTGGCTAGTTTGCACCACGGGGTTCCTCCTGTTCCTGCCTGATCCGAGAACCTGGGTCCTTTGCAGGAAGCGAATGTTCATTCCCTCAGAACAACCATCCACGTCCAGAATCGAGCCCTCATCAACCAAAACCTGGATTCCCGCTTGTCTTGACGCTAAAGTAAGACGTTCACGAGCCCTGATCTCTCTCACAGACATTTTCACTCTTTTATTGAACGGACATCTCCACGTGACCAATACAACAATGTTGAACCCAATCTCGGAGTGTCGTCCCTCCTTTTCCAGATCGATCAAGCGCGATCCTCTTGTGTGTTGTCCTCATCCACCCTAAATTTGAACCTAAAGTGGGTTCGACTCTGTCCAAGCGTGTCAGGTAAAGCCCAACCAACGAAGAGTCAAGGAAAGACACAACACAAATTTTGATTGGTTCCTGTTTCGTGGGAGGACTTTTTGATAACGTGGAGCTTTTTCCTTTGTTTGTTTTTTGGGGGCGAGAAGAACACTTGTTCGGTTGGCCGAACATGTGGTCACCGAAGAATTTTTGGTCAGCTTTTTTCACAAAACAGTCGTGTTGTCTCGCACACTGTGGTGAATTATTCTGCTGTCCAAACATTCTCACGTAATAAGGTTCTAATTGTTATCCGATCCCAACAACCGAAACCAATGTTGTGGAGATATGTTTGACCTGGTGCTGGTCTCAACAAGAAACTGGAGTATCGTGTTGCAGAAAAGGTCGGGTATCAAATGTTGCCCATTAAATCGACAACAAGAGTGGCACTTTCGGTTCCATGGGATCTGTTGAAACAATCAGATGTATTTTGGGAAGTTCACCAAGCCGGAATGGTCCAAATTTTGAGTGTGTTGCTCAAACAGACACAGATGCTGAAAACATCTCAACTGAAACTTTTTGCCTGAATGCAACAAAATTGTGAGTGCAGTGCAAGGTCAAAAGCAACTTTAGTCAGGCCCAAATCAATTTTTTTCGACGGTCCAAAGTATTCCAACTCTGACGAGTAGCGCAAGGACGCTGGTATCACCTCAAGTAAACTGAAAGTGAGAGTCCACTTACCCAACTGCCCGGGTTTGTACACGGGTTTGTCAGTCTGTATGAAGACTTTGCGGGTGTTTGTCTGCACGGTGATGCCGTTGGTGGTTCGGTTGAAGCTGATGCCACCAGTCCCGTTCACGTGGAGTCGGTAGCTTCCCCACTTCTCCTCAGGAAACGCGGACTCCGGGACGAGGAACTCCCACGTGTCCGTGATCGCTGAAGTCGGAAGAGACGTGCGCAATAGAGAAGCGCTGAGACCAGGGAGAACAAACTCGTACCCGACAGCAGTTTGAACGCAACAACTGTCGCAAGCTTTAAAATGTGGCAACCTAAGAATTGGACACATAAATACGGCTTGTATGAGTGAAAAGGAACAAAAGGTTGCTGTCCAATTTGCGACAGAGTATCATTGTTCAATCAATGAGCCTCGAGAGACTTGGTTCCGCCCTGTGCGATCTGGATGCGATTGTTTTCCTGTCAAACATTCGAAGTTTAGACAATCAACATGCCACTGAACGATCAAGCTTTTCCAGCTGAATTTTTGTGGCACTATATTTTCTGAAAAAGGTTTCAAATGGGAACAAAGAAAATTGAAAAATTGTGGAAAATACAACGCAGTCGCAACCGCCCAGATTCAACTTGCAAATTGCCTTTTTTCACTCCATGAAGCTTTGCTCTCCATGAAAACAGAGAAGCAACAGCAAACAAAATCTCTTTCTTGCATGCTCAATTGACGAACGATGGCCGTGCAGACAGTGCGAACTGCTCTTCAACAAACAGTGCTCGACCTTTCCCCTGATTCGTTCTTTATCAATGAAACGAATCAGACTCCCAGGCCTTGCAAACGCCTGGAAAGGGAGGGGATAGTGCACAGGCAGATGGACAAACAGAAAGACTTGTGTCGATGGTGATCGCACTTCGCGCGGAAGTCTGAACCGCTCGCTGAAAAATGGTTTTGTCCTGTTGTATTGCTGGGGATTATTGTTGGGGATTTGGTGCTGAAGGTATCACAACCAAGTACTCACGAGAGCCGGTGTTCCGGTACGTCTTGCTGTCTGAGTGGATGGAAGAAAGTCCGTCTCTCCAGTGATGGCGCATCAGCTCTGCGGTCAGCACCACCGGTTCGTCGAAGCGCTCCAGTCGCACGCTGATGCGGAGCGGGGCTCCGACCTGCACCGTCTTCGTGTGCATGATCAGGTACTCGCTGCGTCGAGAACGAAAGAAGCAAAATACAAACGTTAAATCCGATTTCGCATGACGGGGAACTTAAGCAAAAGTTGTCATCTCAACACTTGTTCGTCGACGCTGCGTGCGTGTTGGTCCAGGGTGGGGCGTGGGGTCGGTGGTCGAAATTAACCACCTTAAAATCAGGTCGAAGAAGACACGGTTTTGTTTCCTTTGAGAAAAGCTGAGTGCTGTGACGTCGTCAGTTGGTGCTAAGACTGCACCAAAAGCGGGCAGTTAGTCTGAAGCCCTTGTTGCTCTACCGTTTCTTGGAGACTTGAAACAGCTCGGCCTGTGACTTTCATGAGGGTTCCTGGATCTAGAGCAGTTCACTGTCTTAAAACTATAGCAAAGGCAGGCTTCAAGTGGAGACAATGGGCCTCAGAAACAAACTGACGAGCACATGTGTCCCTCTGCAGCTGCTGATCAAAAGCTGTAACTGTGGTCACGGCGTCCCATGCCAGAACCCTGAGCTCAAATACGAGACAGTGGGTCTGTATTCAGATTAAACTGCGCACATGATGTTTGCTTTGCTGTAGTAATAGTTGTGGGCAATGTTAATAAACTGCTCTCAGAATCATTGGCACTCATGAATGCCGTGTTGAGTTCAAACATTCTCCACAAAATAAATCTCTCGCTCTGGGATTGTGTGTTGAATCTTTCTTTTTTGCCTGCACTGCTCAAGCCATTTCAACTTCCAAAACAGAATTTTGGGCATCCTGTAGCAGTCATGAGTCAACCCAAAAAATGGAATGTAGTGCTTCCAATTGCCTCGTCCTCAAATTCAATTGAACGCGTGGGGAACTTTTGTTGGTGTTTGTCATTTTTGACAGTGTGTGTGCATTACATTTACGTATTGTCAACAGTGTGTAGGTGTACCCAGCATTACTAATCATCTGCATCAGTGAGTTACAAACAGCGCAAATCCCTCGTCGACAGATTCAGATATGGATGCACATTTAGCCCACATTTAGCCTTGCAAGCTTTGCTGTAGTGAGAGCACAATCGACACGAACAATCACCAGTAATTGCAGGAGCAGAAAGAGACAGCCGAGGTTCACGAAACACACACACACACCGCCATGGCACGAGCACACAAAAGTACGAGGACCGTACCAAAAGTACCCGATCGAGTACTCATACGAGGTTTGTCCCAAAATTTTCCTTCTTTTTGCGATGGCACACCCGTCTGCTGTGATATTCCAACAAAATCTGATCCAAAAACATTGCTTGATACCATACTCTCAGGTG
>JAAUXT010011433.1_pt1 | contig 19294 bp, 16 predicted proteins | sample 7278171 | NCBI WGS metagenome assembly JAAUXT01 (sample SAMN14350112, study PRJNA611818) | marine sediment metagenome | isolation source: surface marine sediment (1.8m) | place: French Polynesia: Moorea | collected 2018-08 | reverse complement strand
GTGTTCCCGTCACCAATCTGCGGGCGGCCATGATATTGGGATCGGGCAGCGCATCTTTCGAAATGCTGCGATATCTGGTCGACCGCTTACCGGTTATGCTAACGCCGCGCTGGCTGAGAACGCCATGTCAGCCCATTGCGATCACCAATGTGCTCGACTATCTGGTTGGCTGTCTGTCAGCGCCCCAAACCGATGGCAAGACACTGGACATCGGCGGACCTGAGATTCTCAACTACCAAGATCTGATCAATATCTACTGCCGGGTGGCCGGATTACCCAAGCGGGTGATCATCTCCGTTCCGGTTTTAACCCCCTGGCTGAGTGCCAAATGGATTCATCTGGTCACGCCGGTGCCGGCCTCAATTGCCCAGCCTTTAGCCGAGGGTTTAAGTATTCCCGTCACTTGCAAGGACGATGCGATTCGCGAATGGGTGTCGGTACCCCTCATTAGCTGCTCGGAGGCTATCCGAACAGCGCTGAAAAGAATCGAGCAGGAACAGGTGGATACCTGCTGTTTTGACGGCGGCGGCCGATTACCCCCGGAGTGGACGATCTGTGGTGACGCCGACTATGCCGGTGGTACCGTGATGCGTCGTGGCTACCGCATCGCGTTTGAGGGCGATGCGCTCAAAGTATGGGCGGCGATCGAAGCGATCGGTGGACGCAATGGATGGTATTTCGCCCAGCCCCTGTGGCGATTGCGGGGAATGTTGGACCGCATGGCGGGCGGTCCCGGCTTGATGCGCGGACGACGCCATTCACAAAAATTACGCACGGGCGATGCGCTTGATTTTTGGCGCGTTGCTGCCCATGAACCACCCCGTCGCCTGCTGCTGTTATCGGAAATGAAGGCACCGGGAGACGCCCTGCTTGAATTTCGCATCAACGCCAAATCACAAGGACCCGTTCGCCTGGAAATGATTTCGCGTTTTCTGCCTAAAGGATTGGCCGGCATAGCCTACTGGTATGGCATGCTGCCAATTCACGATTGGCTGTTCAAAGGTATTTTGATGCAATTCGCACGTCGCTTTGGCATCGCTCGATCGGGAGATCCGGAAACCTTTCCCGTCGAAACCGCGTTGGAATGCAAACTATAGGCATTGACCTATGCGTTAAAATGATAATATTATCATCGTTCATTTTCGTGGGTCTTGATAAGTTCAATATCAATATTAACGAATTTCATTTCCAGGTTATCGACATTGGATTGTACAGACTTGTTCAGTGGCTGCAACGTAACCGGGAATATTACTGTCAGTGCCATATCGAATAACCCCAACTACGAGGAGGACGAACATGGATGTCAAAGACTTTTGCTCGGCAATGGAATCGGAAATGACCGCTTGGAAGGCCAAAATGTATGATGCCATGCGCAAGATCGACAAGCTTGGCTCGGCCGAGAAAGAAAAGATTCTGATGAACGTCCAAGATCTCAACATGATTATGGACGACATGGCCCAGCGCGTGGAGCAACTGCGCACCGAGTGCCCTTCGGACTGGAGTCCCGTCAAGAAAGAATTGGAGCAGGGCAGCGTGGATATGCGCGGCAAGTACGACGAGACCATGGAGGAGATTGGCAAGGCCTCGCCGGTTTCAATCGCCGGCTGAGAATGGTTATTCTGGATAATTGCATGGTCGGGAGATAACTCCCGACCATGCCGCTACTAAGTTATCGGACCGCGTTGGCCGCGGCCCCTCCTGACACCCCCCTGCCTCAGATGCAAATCATCACAGAAGAAAATCGATCTTCCGAAAATACGAGAGACCCTGGCCGTATTTGAACCGACGCCTGGCCAAACCGCAGAGGCCCGGCCTTGAATACTTGGGGATGTATTGCGGGTATGCTTCCCCTCTTCGCCGATTCACGCCCCGAATCCATCCGCGTGGGCGCCAAGCTTCATCATCGGTTTCGGCCCGGCCGGCCAGCGGGTGGCCGACCAGTTGCGGGAAAGCGGTATCGCCGCCGCGGTGATCGAACTGAATCCCCAAAGCACGGGCATCGCCAAAGCCAGGGGGTTAACTGTTCACATGGTGGACGTTACCAGCAGCGAAGCCGTCACGCATGTCGGCATCCAGGGATCCTGTCTGGTGATCGTCACGGTGCCGGATCCGCGCTCAGCAGGGGAGATTATCCGCAACATCCGCTTTTTCGCACCCCAATCGATGATTATCGCCCGCAGCCGCTACCATATCGCCAGTCCCAATCTGCGCGCGGCCGGCGCATCGCTTGTGGTGGATGAAGAAAACACGATCGGGGATGAACTCGCCCAGAAGGTCGTGGCCTCCTTAAAGCACGCCAACCGCGAAGCCCTGGGATGCGCCCTGGCCGGCGAAAAACCCGGAGGGGTTCTTGCTGACAAGGCCCCCACCGCTGCTCCGACGACTTTGAATTCACCGGCGCAAGTTGATTTAAACGCCAGCCGGTTTTCTTCCATTTGCGGATTCTAATCAGGCCGCCTCCGCCAGACGCCCATCCGCCACGTGCATGATGCGGTCGGCGTAGCACGCGCATTCCCGGCTGTGGGTGACCATCACGATGGTGCTCCCCTTCCCGTTCAATTCCTGCAGCAGGCGCATGATCTCCCCGGAGGTTTTGGAGTCCAGGTTGCCGGTGGGCTCGTCGGCCAGAATCACCGGCGGCTGGTTGACGATCGCCCGGGCAATTGCGGTGCGTTCTTTCTCCCCGCCCGAGATCTCACCGGGCAGGCGATGGCCTTTGTCTCCCAGCCCGACCGCGGCCAGGGCCTCGCGGGCCATTGCCTGCTTGCGGCGGCGGGGGGCCCGGATGGTGGCCAGGGGCAGCATGACGTTTTCTTCCAGATTCAGATAGGGGATCAGGTGAAAGCTCTGGAAGATAAAACCCAGAAACTCCCGCCGGAAATCGGCGCGGCGCTCGCTGTCCAGACCGTAGACATCGATCCCCTCCACGGTCAGCGAACCCTGCGTGGGCGCGTTCATGGCCCCCATGATCGCCAGCAAGGTGGACTTGCCGGCCCCCGACTCCCCCATGATCCCCACGAACTCGCCGCTGGTGATCTGGAAATCCATATCTTCGATGGCCATGACGGTGGCATCACCATGGCCGTAGAGCTTGCTCAATGATTGACCGATTATCGTACTCACGATTCACCTTTCATAGGGCGCGCAGGGCGTCGTTGGGGTCCATGTGCGCGGCGGCCAGGGCCGGATAGATCGAGGCCGCCAGACCGACGGCCAGCGCCAGTCCCATAGCCGCGGCGGCCAGCGGTAGATTCCAGGGCAGCGCCATGGACGGATTGCCGCTAAAAAAATAAAAGGCCAGTTTGGTGGCGCCCATGCCGGCCACGTAGCCGATCAGGCCGGCACACATCGAGATCAGGGTGGCCTCGATCAGGATAATCCGCATGACATGCTGCTTGCGGAAGCCGATCGCACGGAAAACCCCGATCTCCTCCTTGCGTTCGCGAACGCTGCCGGTCATGGTCACGAGTACCACCAGGCTGCCGATCAGAATGACGATCACCGAAACCCCGAACGAAAATTTCTTGAACTGCATCAGGGTTTCCATCCGCCCCTGGACCACCTGCTGGATGGCCATGACCTTGGCCCCGGGCAGCGCCTCGCTGATCTGGCGCACCATGTCCTCGATGGGGCAGGCCGTGCACAGGGCGGCCACTTCCACCATGGACACCCGCCCGGGTTTGTCCAGGACACGCTGGGCGGCCGGCAGGGAGGCAAAAAGGAGCTGATCATCCTGGGAACCCGTGGGCTTGAGGACCCCCTGGATCGTCATGGGATGGCCCTGGATATTGATCCGCGCACCCGCCTGCAGTTCCAGCACGCGGGCCGCCTCGGCCCCTGCCAGCAGCCCGTCGGCGGCCGGGGGCCGGCCGTTGACCTGCCACCAGGGCTTGAGGATGCGGGCCTCCTCGAAATCCACCCCGGCCAGCATCACGGGGCGGTTGTTTACCTTGACGGCGCCCAGGACGACGGGCCCCATGGCCGCGATGTTACGCGCGTTCTTGATCTGGTGCACGCGCGCAAGGTCGGCCTCGTAGAGCTCCTGCATCTCAAAGGAGATACCGCCCATATTGATGCCGCCATAGTTGAGCGACAGGCTCTCGGTGCGCGGGACGACTAAGATGTTGGCGCCGTATTTCTCCAGTTTATGCTTGATGTCTCCCGTGACGGCATCGGCATAGGTGATCACCGAGATCACCGTTCCGATCCCCAGAGCCAGGCCGCAGAGGATCAGCGCGGCCTTGCCCTTGCGCCGCAGGAGATTGCGGAACGCGATCTGTTTGAGGGTCATGGTCTAGACCTTTCCTTTGAAGTCGAAATACCCCTTGCCGGCCCGAATGTCGTAGGCTTCGATCACCAGCATATCGCCTTCGACGCGGCGGTCGAGCGGGGCCGGGTTGCAGCCGCCCTTGACCTCGTTGACCTTGTTGGAGGCGAAACGCCGGCCGCAGTTGCGGCAGACCATGTGGTCGCCCTCCTGGTAGTAGCCCTTGCCGGCCGGCCAGCAAACGTCGCAGGCATCGAAGGCCGCCCGCAGGACGCCGTCCGCGCTTTGAATGATGAAATAGCGGATTGTGTGCTCGTCGGTTTTGAAATCGAAATGACGGGCCTTGCCGTCGGCGAACATGGTCACCGGGTAGGTCACTTGATTGGCGTCCGCCGGTGGGACCGTCGGTTGAAGGCCCTGAACGGCCGCGGTGGTAGGCGCTTCGGACTTGCCGCTAAAGACCATATAGCCCCCGGCCACGCCGGCCACCACCAATAAGGCGATAATGGCCGGCAGCAGATTGCCTCCCGCTTTTTTCTCGGCCTTACCCATGACGGCCGCCTTTTTCTGGGCACGCAGGTCGTTGGTGGGCGTATCGGCTTTTTGGGTATTTTTATTTTTATGTTTGTTGGCCATTCTGGATAATCTCCTGATATTGATTTGAATTTAGTGCAACTTTTAGAGGGCGGATGCGGTGGTTACGAGCCCTTCGCTGATTATCGCCCAGCCCTCGATGGGTTTCCGCTCAGGTCACCGCAATGGGAACCCGCCGCTAACAAGCAGATGGCATTGGGATCAGCGTTGAAAAGCACAGACCGTGGAGCGCAGGTGTGGCATCAAACACCTGAGCGGTGTGCAAAAACACTTCAGGCGTTCTTCAGCACAGGAAAGTTTGCGTCTGCAGATAGATGGGAGGGTCCGCCAGCGAAGGCGGCTTGACCGGGGCCCCCCGGGACGCGCCACCATCGATGACAGAAACAGACGTCACAACAGCAGACGTCCGTGCCGGGGTGATGTCCGGCTTGCTATTGATCTCGGTCGGTAGAAACGGTGCAGATGGGGAAGAAACCGGCCCGGCTAGATCGCAAGGCTGGGATTGGGGTGTGGCGCAGCAGCCATCGCCCATGGGCGTCATATCGGCGGCCATCGTGTCGGCCATCGCGGCCATGCGTTTGCAGCAACAAACGGCCGTGCCTTCACAGGCCATCCGGAAGGCGGCCGCGGCCTGGCCGGTCAGGCTGAAAATCAGCAGCCCGATGATCAGCAGGCATATGACGGGGTTACGTCTCAATTAGATAGTATCCTTAATCGGAATGATTCTCAGATTGCTACATAATTCTGACGGCCCTGTCAAGTCCCGTTCCTTGCCGGTCACGAAAACAACCGCCGCCCTCGCTTTGGCGGCATTTTTTGACGGTCTTGCAGAAAGTCGAATTATTCCAAAGCTTGTCATTCTAACGAAGGCCAGAATCCAGTCCTGCCAGTATGCTTTGGATGCCGGATACGTCATCCTGGACCGGAAAACCGCGTTGATGCAAAGCGGTGTCTAGGCCCGCATCCGCAACCCCTATTTCCTTTCCGATAGCCAAAAAGCACCGCCCACGTAGAATGCGATCTGCCCGCAGCCAATCCATTGCTAAAGCCTTTCGTCCATGGCCTGCACCTGACCGGTCAACTCCATGTACCCCCGGCCTTTGACCTCTTGCCCCTCCAAGCGACCTTGCGCTGTGACACTGCCTTCCCAGTAGGTAACACCCGCGGACTGGGCGGCAATCATCTCCTGGTCGTCCACCGTCGTTGTAATCCGCAGGTCGAGATCGGGCGCGCTCACACGCAGGTGCCAGGCCACAGGATATTCCCCGCCGCTGTGGGGACTTTTCCATTGGCGCAGCGCTTCGGCCTGGATATGATCCGATGTCACCGCCGTGGTCGTGCCGTCCGGTGCCACCAGCGTGCCGCTGGAGGCCGGATGGTAACCGCCGGCCTTCAAGTTGAGCAGAAAAAGCATGAGCTCCATGCCGTTGTCGAACTGCAGGCTGAACCAGCTCCAGCCGCGAATGCCGGGCTCCAGCGGGGCCGTACTGTACTCGTGATCCATCCAGCTCAGGCCCTCGACCTCGAAGCGGCGGCCCATCAATCGAAGCGTGCCGCTGGTCTTCAGGCGGGTGAAGGAGTAGTAGCAGCTGGCCCGGGCCGGATCGGTTCCCTTGCGGCTGTATCCGCGATCGCCGTGGGCCACGGGGTCTTTCGCCGGCGCCAGGTGCAGATCGAACCCGAATTCCGCGCCGGTCATGGCAAGCGCGTGGCCCCGGGGACCGATGACGGCTTCCCAGTCGCGCAGAAACACCCGCACGTCTTGCGCGCGGGTTTCCACCCCGGCCAGGTCCAGCACGCCGCGAGCGATATCTTCGGCCTGGTAATGCCGGCCCGCGCCGATGTCGGTCAGGGCCGCATGGGCCAGAAAGATCTGCTCCGTGCGCCAGCTTGAGGCCGGCTGCGGCCATTGGCGGCGGTCGTCCGCAGGGCGCAACTGGTGACGGAAGAACGTCAACTGGAAACCGAAGCGCGCACCGTCCGCAGCCCTTAGATTGCCGGTGTAGTACCACCACTCGGTTCGAAAGCCGGGATGGGCCCCGTGATCACGCGGGAATTCGAAGTCGCACGGCCCGGTGACCGTGTGGTAACCGGCATCGTCATCGCTTGCGACCGGCAGCGCTGCTGCCGAAATGACCGTCAGCAGCAAAGCCAGCAACCAACGCTTGTACCTGATTGGAATCACCTGCGAAGCTCCTTTAAATCCGTGCCCTCGTGTTGGTCATCACGGTGCCACGATTCAGCGGCTCGGTCGATCAATGCTTACGTCCGGCGATACGACGCAAAAATACCACTCAAAAGGCGTATTAAACTCCAAAACCGGATAATCCTGCCGATCAGTTGCCGAACTCCCGCAACAGCGCCGCCGGCGAGGTCTTGACCGCCAGGCGCATGGCCGGCAGCGCCGCCAGCAGGGCCGTCGCCACGATCAACGGCAGGGATAAGGCCAGTGCGGCCCAGTCCACCCCATAGAGAAAGGTCCAGCCGAATGACTGCCGATTGATCACGAACACCAGCAGGTAGGAGAGCCCGAATCCGCACAGCAGCCCCAGGAATTCGCCCACCGTCACAATATAAAGCGCCTCCCACAGGATCATGCGGCGGATCTGGCCACGGCTGCCCCCCAGGGCGTAGATCGTGTTGAGCTCGCGGGCCCGCTCCAGCACCCGCATCGTCAGGATGGTCGCAATGCCCAGGGCCGCCACCAGCAGCGCGATAATCAAGAGCACCGTGGTGATGGCGAAGGTTTCGTCGAAAATGCGCAGCACGGCGGCGCGCAGGGCCTGGCCGCGCATCATGTCCAGGCGGTCGCCGAAACGCAGTACCAGGTCGTCCCGAAGACGGGCCACGGCGGCATCGAGTTCGCGGTCGCGGTCCCTGAAAAAGATGCGCACCCCGCCCCAGGCCAGGCCATCCATGCGCGCGGCCAGATCGTCGAGAGAGCAGAAAACGACCCCGCCGTGGGTGCGGTAATCACGCACCACGCCCAGGACCTTCCAGGTCAACGTGCGGCCCTGCAACTGGGTGCGGAACAGATCGCCGGCGGCCATGCCGTTGCGGTGGGCGAAAACTTCCGAGATCAGCACCCCTTCACCCTGGATCAGCCGGGGAATCAGTTCATCATCGCCCTGCAGCCAGAAGAAATGGCCGAATTCCTGAAAAGCGGCAAAATCCATGGCCTCGAGCTGATAAGGGTGACCGTCATGGGAGAGGGAGAAGCGGCGGTTGGGTACCAGGGCCACCTCGTTGTGCTGGGCGAGGTAGGCCACCACCTCCGGCGGCAGCGGCTCCCAGACACGGTTGGTTTCCGCCATCCGGGTGGTCACGAACAGATCTCCGCTGATGGTCTGCGCGACCCAGATCTCCACCGTGTGGCGAAAACTGCGCACCATGACGACCAGCGCGGTAAACAGCGCCACCGCCGTGATCAGGGCCCCCACGGCAATCGCCAGACGGGCCAGGCTGTCACGCACGTAACCCGCGGCCAGGTGGGCCGGGCCGCCCGCGCGTCGGGCCGTCAGCGGTTGCAGACGGCGCCCCACCTGCTGCAGCATCCAGGGCGCCAGCAGCGCAAAACCCGTGAACAGCAGCAGGCTGGCCAGATAGCCCGGCAGGGGGACACCGTTGACCCCGGGAAGATGCGCCAGGGGCAGCACCAGCAGAATGCACCCCAGCCCGCCCAGGGCCAGCCGCCGGATGTCGCTGCGACCGCCTTGCTGGTGCCGGGTGGTCGTCATCACTTCACGGGGGGGCACGCCCGCGGCCTCCCGTGCCGGTTGAACGGCGGCCAGCATGGCGACGGCCACGGTCAAGCCCAGCGAGATCAGGATCTCCCAGGGCGCCAGGGCCAAGCGGTCCACATGCACGCGCACGAACAAGGTCGAGATGGTACTGCTGATCCCTTCCAACAGATAGCGTACCAGAAAACTTCCCAGGGGCAGGGCCACGAGCCAGCCGGCCAGCCCGTAGAGCGCGCCCTCACCGATGAACAGCCAGTAGACACTCCGTGCCGAGGCCCCCACGGCCCTGAGGATCGCCAGCTCGTGACGCCGCGAGGCCGCATTCAAGGCCACCAGGCTGTAGACCAGGAACATGCCCACGAACAGGGAAGTAAAACTCAGAAACGAGAGGTTCACCTGGTAAGCGCGGATCATGCCCTGGCCGCTTTGCTTCAGGGCGCCGGGCGAGCCGAGGCGCAGGCCGTTGCCCATCAGACGGGTCAGCTCGGGGCCGGGGTCAGTCCCCGGGTCCGCCAGCCGTATGTCGATCCGGTCGACGTAACCGCTGGTGCCCGTAAATTCCTGAAAGGTGGCGATGTCGCAGACCGCCATGCGCCCGTTGGCGGCCTTGCCCAGGCCGTCCATGGTGATGCGGCCGGCCACGGTGAAGGGGGTGTCGCCCTGCCGATGGCTCAGCACGACCCGCGCGTCGGTGGTCCAGCCCGCCTGGGCGGCCAGGGTTTCGCCGGCGAGCAGCGTAAAAGGTTCCGCCACCAGGCGTTCCCAATCAGCCTCCTCATCGCCGGGATCGACACGGTTCCAGTCCCGCAGATGGCGATCCAGAAGCGGATCGATCCCCACCAGCAAAAAGGGGCGTCCCCCCTCGGCCGGCCGCGTGTAGGTGGTCATGACGGGGGACACGTCGGTGACGCCCGGAAGGCGGCGCAGCCGGGCCACCAGGTCTTCGGGCACCCGCCCGCCGGGCTGAGTCACCACCAGGTCGGCCCGGCCGGTGATGGCGTCCATGCTGCGGGTGAAGGCGCCCAGGGAGGCATGCACCGAGATCCGCACCCCGGTGAAGACCGCCGCCCCCAGGGCGATGCCGAGCACCACCGCCAGCGCGCGCCAGCGGTGATGCTGAACCTGCCGCAGATTGAACCAGATAAAAAGTTTGAAGAAAAACATCAGCAAGGGCCCTGATCGGATTGGATGGCGCCGTCCCGCAGATGGATGAAGCGGGTGGCAAACGGATCGGCCTGGTCGCTGTGGGTGGCAATGACGACCGTGTGGCCCTGCTCACGGTTGAGATCGCGCAGTCGTTCGATGACCATGTCGCCGTTTTTGCTGTCGAGATTGCCGGTGGGTTCGTCGGCCAGAATAAGGGGGGGCTGACTGATGAGTGCCCGCGCAATTGCCGTGCGCTGCATCTCGCCTCCCGAAAGCTGGGCGGGGCGATGGCCTCGCCGCGCGGACATGCCCAGCCAATCCAACAGCCGGTTGGCCCGGCGGGTCGCGTCCGCCAGAGGCACGCCGGCCAAGAGGGCCGGCAGGCAGACATTCTCCTGAACACTCAGTGTCGGCAAGAGATTGAAGGACTGAAAGATCATGCCCACCACATCGCGGCGGAAGGCGGTCTTCTGCGATTCCGTCATACGCAGGAGATCACGTCCGGCCACCTGCAACTGACCGCGGGTGGCCGCATCCAGACCGGCGACGAGCGACAACAGGGTGCTTTTGCCCGATCCGCTGGCGCCTTTCAAAACCACGAATTCACCGGCCGCAATCATCAGGTCGACCTGGTTGAGCCCCACCACCTCGTTGACCCCCAGGGGATAGATGCGGGTTAAATCCCGGGCGAAGATGATCGTGTCGGTCATGGCCTCATGGTTCATGATGCCGAGGGGCGCAGGATCCCCTTAGAAACCGCGCGGTCGAGCAAGTTGTCGATGTAAGCCCACAATTCAGGGGCACCGTCGGCCGTAACGCAGTTGCGCGCACGCACCTGCCGGCGTGAAATACCATTGTCCTGCCAGGATTTTCCATCGGTGTAGTAGTTGTTGAGGATCGGTTGCAGACGGTCGAGCGCATTGGCCAGGAGGGCCTCCGGCGTTTGCCGGGATTCGAACTCCTCCCAGAGCGCCTTGAACTGCCGGCCGATATCCTCCGGCAGCAAACCGAAGAGTCTTCGGGCGGCCGCCTGCTCCCGCCCTTGCTGTCCGGAGACGGCGGCGTTGTCGTAGCAGAAAGTGTCGCCCGCATCGATCTCGACGATGTCGTGCACGAGCAGCATCTGAATCACCCGGCTCACATCGACATCGCCGCTCGGCGCGTACTCGGCGAGCACCATGGCCATCACGGCGATGTGCCAGGAGTGCTCGGCCGAATTCTCCTTGCGGCTGGTGTCCATCAGCCAGGTTTGGCGCTGAACGTTTTTAAGACGATCAAGTTCACGGATGAAACGGATCTGACGATTGAGTCTATCCGCCATGGGCAAGCACTCCCGTAATGTCATATGGTTTCTCCTGGGCCGGGGGCTGGTTTAAAACCGCAAGCGCACATGATGATTCGGCCCACGCAACCCCTGAGCCAACTTAAAGGCCAAACCCGCCAATGGCAGGCATCGGCTTCAGGCGCGCCGCCCCCAGACCGCGAAGACCGGATCGGAAATCGGCATCTGGCCGGCATACTTGTCGTCATCCGGCCGCGGCCATCCCTGGCTGGAAAAGGTTTCCAGCCGCGCGAAGCCGTCGGCGTGACTGAAGAACTCCCTGGTCAGGCCCATGCGCTCGAAGGGGTGCAATTCCTTCCAGAGCCGGATGGCCTTGGGGGGAAACCAGCGGTTGGAGAAGGTCACGATAAAGATTCCGCCCGGCACCAGGACGCGGGCCATTTCTTCAAAAATCGCCAAGGGCTGCGTGAGGTACTCCACCGACACCGTACAGATCGCCGCATCGAAGGCGCCGTCGTCAAAGGGCAGTCGCGGGTTGCGGTTGAGGTCGTGGACCACGCGCTCGGCCAGGCGCGCGTTGGCCGCCAGTTCTTCCGCATTCAAACCCAGTCCCGTCACGGATTTCAGGGCCAGATCGGCCGGCAGATGCGAGGTCCAGCTGCTCATCAGATCGAGCACGCGGCTGCCCGGCGGGATCAGCCGGCCGTAGAGCGCCGCGATGGTCTCAATGGCCCGGCCGTCGATGTGCTGGACCATGCGCGGCTGCTGGTAGAATAACTGATCATCGGCGGGGTCTTCGCGTGCGAAGGCCTCCGGTGCAAAGAAATCGGTCGGCTGCCCGTTGCAGCGGGCCTGCATGCCGGGACCCGAGGTGATCTGCTCACCCCAGTCGTACAAGGTGCCGCCGTGTTCCTCGAACTTGGCGCGCACATCGTGAATCTTCGCTTCGATATTGAGTTCGACATCGGCCAGGGGGTGGTTGAAATCGGCTGCGATCCCTTCCTGAGCCACGGCCGTACAGCGGAAGGGCTCCACGTTGCCGCGAAAGACCCCCTGAACACCATGCAGGATCCCACGGGGATAAAAACGTCCATAACGCGGGCGATGGGCGCGGCCGTCGGTCAGGCGCCCATCCACGTGGTTTAGCGCCACCTGGTGGACGGCGCGGGGGGTTGACGACGGGATAAGCTCACCGGGCGCAAAGGTCTGTGCGATGCGCTCGCCCGCGGCGGCGCCCATGATATGATCACGCATGGCCTGCGGGAGGATGTCGCGCCAGAAATTGACCCGCTCGGCATAGAACCGCTCTTCGTGCTTGATTCCGTTTTTGTTCCATTTCAGAATGAATTCAATGCTCGCCAGATTATCAGGCGTAATCGTCTCCATGGTCAGACTCCAGACAAATCAAGGCCGGCAAAACCTTGATCGACACGATAAGCATAAATCAGACGGAGTCCAGCGTTACAGCATCGCCATGACCGATGCGACCCCCCACCGGATATTACGATGGCCTTCCAGCTAGCGCGCATTAGGAATTTGATCCGATGATTGCCCCGGTGATCTGGCGGGTATGAAGGCCAGGGGGTTTCACTCCTCATTATTTGCCCTCCCAGCATTGGGCACAGACACGTACTTTCTCGATGCGTTGCACCCATCCCTCGGTGCACAAGGTGCGCAGCGTATCGGTATGCGCCTGGCATCGCCAGCATCTCTTCGGCGACCGGGTATATTGCCATCCGTTCCAGTTGCAGCCAATCCCTGATTCGATCGCGCGATCCGGTTCAGCCACATCCTGGGATGTCCTCATGCCTTGGGGCGATGAAGCGGCGCCCTGGCTGGCGATGTGAATTGGCATGACCGGTTGTTTCCCAGACCTCCGGTCGTCATGTGGAGGGGACCGCTCAGGTTCGTCGGTTGCCCTGACGGTGGATACCATGACCAGCAGGCCAATCAAAATTAAGGTGCCGATAGGGCGCATGCGTTCTCCTTTTTTTATTTGCAATTCGGGGATGGGAGGGAATTGAATGTCCGATTATACGCTCCGCCCACCGCATTTTTCAAATGGGCATCTTTGAATCTACCCCAAATAGTGTCCAGCGTTACAGATGTGAAGCGGTTAGAAAGCGAAGCATAAGCGCCTTATGTGTAAAGGTTCTAAGGAGCGAGACGCTGCGCTTCGGCCATTCGCCGGATTGCGGTTAACCGTAATCGTCTTATTGTCGGTTCTATATCCAACAATGCGGTGACGCTCCTGAAAATTCATAACGATTGGAGCGGAATCCAGCAGCGCGGGAAAAAACCACCAGGGAAACTTAGACTTTTTACACGATCGGTTTCTATAAAGGAGGTCATTGTGGAACAGCTCAGGGGGACGATGATCCAAACTTTTCACTGGTACTCGCCGAACGACGGCCATTTCTGGGACGATTGGGCGGATAGGGTCGCAGCGCTGAAAGAAAATGGTTTTACGGCTCTATGGCTGCCACCGGCCTATAAGGGCATGGGCGGCGTCAACGACGTGGGCTACGGCGTGTATGATTTATTCGATTGCGGCGAATTCCATCAAAAGGGTCGCACACGCACCAAATACGGCACGAAAGCAGCGTACCAGAACTGTATCGACCAGGCTCATCAGGCAGGCCTGCAGATTTATGCCGATGTTGTCCTGAATCATAAGATGGGCGCCGATCACCCGCAATGGGTGCAGGATGTGGTGGTGGTCGATCCGCATAATCGCAATCGCATCCAAGGGGATTTTCACGACAAGGAACTGTGGACCTATTTTTCATTTCCAGGACGAGGCGACACCTATTCCAGCATGCAATGGGCGTGGTGGCACTTCGATGCCACCAAGGAGTACGGCAACATCTACAAACTCAAGGACAAGCATTTCGAGACCCATGTGGACCATGAGAATGTCAATTACGACTTTCTGATGGGCTGTGATCTGGATTTCGACCACGAGCAGGTGCGGGGCGAGACCCACTACTGGGGCAAATGGTACCTCGATACCTTCAAGGTGGACGGTTTTCGGATCGATGCCGTCAAGCACATCCGGTCGATCTTCTTCAAGCATTGGCTGGACGACATGCGCCGTCACGCCCAGAGTGACCTTTTCGCGGTCGGCGAATACTGGTCATCGGATCTCAGCCGGCTGCGCGGCTATATCGACCAGACCGGGGGAAGAATGCATCTCTTCGACGCGCCCCTGCATTACAATTTTCATCGGGCCTCCAAATCCGGCGCCCATTACGACATGGGTTCCATCCTCAACCACACGCTGGTCAATGAAAATCCCGAACTGGCCGTCACGATCGTCGAAAATCACGACACCCAGCCGCTGCAAAGCCTCGAATCGCTGGTGGAATCCTGGTTCAAACCGTTGGCCTACGCAATTATTCTTCTAAGGGATACGGGGTATCCCTGTGTCTTCGCGGCCGACTACGACGGGGCCCATTACCGCGACAAGGGCTATGAGATCTGGATGGATTCCCACCGCTGGATGATCGACCTGTTCCTGGATGCAAGAAGCAAATATACGTTCGGGCGGCGGCGCGACTATTTGGATCATCGCCATCTGATCGGCTGGACCTTTGAGGGCGACGCCGCGCACAAGAGCATGGCCGTTCTCATGACCAACTACGAAGACGGCATCAAATGGATGAAGACCGGCAGGCCGCACACCGCCTACCGCGACATCACCGGCCATGTCGACGCGACGGTCCAGTCCAATGAATGGGGGTGGGCACCGTTTGAAACCAGAGGCGGTAAGGTATCCGTGTGGGTGGAGAAGTGATCTGAAGCCGAATAGTCCTCGGGATCGAAGGTATCAGTAGATACAGGCATCCAGAATCGAAAGCACTTCCGATAAAATCGCCCATCGACGAATTCTTTAGGCTTGTGTCGGCGGTTGACCTTTGCACCCTAAACCAAGGAGCCATTATGACCTTTTCCGGCCTGTTCTCCCACAAGTTATCTTGGGTATCGCTGCTGGTCATTGGGGGGCTGGTTTCCGTTGGCATGGCGCAGGCGGACCCCACAATCATCAAAGACGATGTGCCGATCGAGAAAGGTTTTTCCCGTCAAATCGTCGTCGACGGCTTGGAACACCCTTGGGGCATGGCATGGCTGCACGATGGGAATCTGCTGGTCACCGAACGCCCCGGGCGCCTGCGGCGGGTGGAAATATCCCCCGACGGCAGCGGGCGGCTTGACCCGACGCCGGTGGCCGGTCTGCCCCCGGTATACGCCCGCGGTCAGGGCGGCCTTCTGGATATCAGCCTTGATCCTGATTTCGGGACGAATAGACGGATTTACCTGAGTTATGCCGACGGTTCGCGGATCGCCAACCGCACCCGTGTGGCACGGGCCGTCTATCAGCAGGGCCGCCTCGATGACTGGCAGGTCATTTTCGAAACCAACGTAACCAAGTTCGGCACCCAGCATTTTGGTTCGCGTCTCGGCTGGTTGCCCGACGGCACGCTGCTCGTCAGCGTGGGTGACGGCGGCAACCCGCCGGTCAGGCTGGAGGGACGCTTCATTCGCGAACATGCCCAAAACCTGGCCAATCCGCTGGGAACCATCGTGCGCATCAACCCCGACGGTACCATCCCTGCCGATAACCCTTTCACAGACCAAGCGGGAGCGCGCCCAGAGATCTTTAGTTACGGCCATCGCAATATTCAGGGGCTCGTCTACGATCCGTTGCGCCAAAAGATCTGGGTCACGGAGCACGGCGCCCTGGGGGGCGACGAACTCAACCAGCCGCAGGCCGGCCAGAACTTCGGATGGCCCGCAGTGACCTACAGCCGCGAATATTTCGACGGCTCTGAAATCTCACCGAACGTCAGCCAGCCGGGCATGGTCGATCCTTTGCTGGTGTGGCTCACGGCCATCGCCCCCAGCGGGCTGGCCCTTTATACGGGCGACAAGTTTCCAGACTGGAAGGGTGACCTGTTTGCCGGCGCACTGATCAAGCAGTCCGTGCGGCATATTGCGCTGGACGCCGCCGGTCGGATCACCGGCCAGCGCGAACTGCGTTTCGGCGCCCGGGTGCGCGATGTGCGCCAGGGTCCGGACGGTTATCTCTACGTGCTCACTGACGAAGACAACGGCCAGCTGATCCGCGTCAAACCAGTCGAGGGCGGCGACACCGCGCCCTGAGCAACCACCGCCGAGGATATCCCCACGCAAATCAAACGGAAATGAAGAGTAAAATGGGGACGCGCTTTACTTTTTAACTTAATTTGAGTTGATAGTTATTATCCTGTGCGATTGCCGGTCCGCAGCAGCAGGTGAAAGTGATTGGGGATCAGGGCAGAGCCGTAGCAGGCGGTGGCGGTTTCTTCCAGAATGCCGCCAAGCCGAGCGATGAAATCGTAGCGGTCGTCGTCATCACGAAATATCTTGCGCCATTCGATGCCCCTAACAATGATGTGGTGCAAGGCCCCGGGAGCGTCTATGCGGGATTGGCGCGGCATGCATCATCGTGTATCAAAGATGCTTGGCCGCGTTTAAATAATTAGTTAGGGGCGTTAGGCGATAGCGCCAAGCGGCCCGCATTCAGTTAAAACGCCATCATAAGTCCAGTCGCAGGTCGACTGCCATCCCATAAGTCGCCTGGGGTTCACGAACGATCTGCTGGATACCTCGTGCGGTCTCCGGCCCAATACCTTCTACATCGGCAATACTATCCACACTGGCATTGAGTACATTCTGGACGCTGCCGAAACGATCCAGCAGGCGGGCGGCGCGCGCAGGCCCCACCCCCGGAAGACTTTGTAGGATATAGAGCTGCCGTTTGCGCCGGCCTTTGGGCCGGTATCCCGGCCGGGACAGGCCTCCGGAAGCGGCAAATTGTAGCTGGCGGGCGGCGAAAATGATCAGTTGGGCGGTTTCCCCGGGGTCGAGCGACCGCAAAACCGGAATGCCCAGAATCAGACTGGCGGTTATTAAGGCCCCCTGAAGCGCTTCCCGGCGAATGCCAGTGTTGTGAAGATCACGGCTGCCTCCCTCCAGGACAAGCACGCCTTTGGCTGGTGACATGGCCAGGCGCGTCATTTGCCTGAAAAACCGGCCGTCGATCACCGATACGGCAAAATCGGGCAGGGTCTTGCGCTCGACCAGCATACGCCCATCCACCGCATAATCACCGAGAGGCAATCTCCGGATCAGCACGGAGACATTTTCCATCTTGGCCAGTGACTCGGATACGCTGCCTGACCGCTCCCGATCGTCGATGGTAATAGTGATTCGGTTGCGTGGCATCGGTTTTAAACCCGCTTTTTCTGTTAGAAGCTATCTCAAAATGAGGATTTTGGGTCCAGATACGGCTGGCCGCGAGTTTCAATCCGGAGGAATACATCGGTATTGCGAGGATTTGAAACGAGCGCCCAACACCGATATGGGGCCAAAGAACTTTTTTGAGATACCTTCTAGTCCCCCAGCAGCAGATGCAGCCAGGGCATGGCTTCGGGGGGACCTGAAGCTGGGTCCAGAGGATCGGTGCCCCTTTTACACTCGGTCAAGTTTGTGAGCCGGTCGCCGTCGGGGTCTTCTTCGGCGTCGTTGGCCAGCGGGTCCAGACCGTAGGCGGCTTCCCAGCCATCCGGCATGCCGTCGCTATCGGTGTCGGCCTCCTGCCAATTGGTACCGAGGGATGTTAATTCCAAATAATCTTTGAGACCGTCATTATCATGATCCGTGAAGGGATCGATGACACCGCCCAAAATCGAAAAATCAGAGAGGGTATAGTGTGTCTCCTGATCTTGGTATTTTACGACGCCTAAATAGGGGGCGACCCATTGGTAAAATACCGTTTGTTCGCTGGCGCCCTGGCCCCATATGCGAAACGTGTAGCGTAGTTTAAATGCCTCAAGTTGACCGAAGCTTGCTGTCAAGGTCTCTTTAGCGAGTACCCTGGCATCCATACTGACATTAAATTGGTAGGGATCGTACCAATAGGTCGCAGCGGCATACTTTTGTTCGCCAACATGCATAGGATACCAGGCGACGGGGAGTCCATTTGAGAAAGTTGTTTGAATCGAATTCTCTTCCTTAAAACCCCAGGTGTTAAGAGAGGGCCAGGTTTCATAAAATTCACGTTGTGTCGGATTTCCATTTGGCGGACTTATGAGATCATATGTCGCCTGTGGAAATGTTGACGTTGATACTTCTGTCCCTACAGTAATGGGACTACCATTGTGTGTACCCTGATATATGAAAATATTATTCGTATCATAACCATATATATCGGGGGATCGGTTCAGTGAAACCGGAATTCCCCTAAATTGAACCTCGCTCAGACCCGTCCAGTCCCCGCCATGGTTCGATAATATTTCAAATTTGATGTAGCGGGCCTGACAAGCGAGGGCGACGGTTTGGGCCGCAATTCCACTGTATCCGCCTGGGGATATTCGAAGACTTGCCTGCTTTACGAGGGAAAAAACGTTGCCATCCAACGATTTGTAAATTCTAAAATCTTTGACCCCCCGGTTTAAAGTTTCAAATTGATGATAGTGGTACTGCCAGATGGCCACGCTCTCCAAACTGTGAATATTGCCCAAATCAAACGTCAAGGTTGGCTGATCGTATTGCGAGGAAAGCCACAAATTCTCGCTGTCGAAGTCATGCCTACCCGTATGACTCAGACCGGATCCATCGATAAGATGGGTTTTGTTTGAATAAACATTTAAGTGCGAAGAAGCCTTAAGTGTTAAGATTTCAATTTGCGCTGCTCCTTCAAATGGGAGCGGATCAGCGTCGACGAGAAACAGGCTGTGATCATATCCCGCCGAAGCCAGTGAAGCCGCTGTTGCCACCATGAGAATGGGATAGGTTGGCAGGCTCGTCGTGCCATCCCCAAGCTCGCCGTCATTATTGCTTCCCACGCCCCAGAGGGTACCGTCGCTTTTCACGTAGAGGCTGTGGCCACCACCCGCCGCCACCTGCGCAACACCGGTGGTCACCTGAACGGGCGTGCTGCGATCGGTCCTCGTACCGTCGCCGAGTTGCCCAGAATCGTTATCGCCCATGGCCCACAGCGCGCCGTTGATCTTTACGAACAAGCTGTGGCGCTCTCCTGCCGCAACCTGATCGACATCCGTGTCGATCAGAATCGGTGTATTGCGATCGATCCCTGTGCCGTCGCCGAGTTGGCCGGACCCATTTGCGCCCATGCCCCACAGCGTAGCGTCGGTTTTACTGAACAGACTATGATTTCCCCCGGCCGCAACAGATGCAACCGCATCCGTGCGTATCCGAACG
>JAAUXT010090407.1_pt1 | contig 19298 bp, 26 predicted proteins | sample 7278171 | NCBI WGS metagenome assembly JAAUXT01 (sample SAMN14350112, study PRJNA611818) | marine sediment metagenome | isolation source: surface marine sediment (1.8m) | place: French Polynesia: Moorea | collected 2018-08 | reverse complement strand
GGAGCAGTCTGCTTCGGGGACTCTTGGAGGGGCATGATGGAATCTTGCGTTGGTGCACGGGACACGGTCATGTCCTGCATCCACAATTTCTGTGATTGCAACTTAGCATAAGTTGCCACATCATGCAGATTGTCAAAGGAACCCTGTTGTTTGGCGCATTTGCGGAGGAGCTCTGGTTCATACAAGCCACAAATATACTTGTTGAAAATGTGTTTGTTCTGTGTGTGACTGGGTAGTGTGCCGTGTATGGTGTAGTTACGACGGGAGCACCAGAAGTTCAGGGCCCTGCAACCTTACATTCCTACCGGACAGGGCGGACCACTGAATCCTTCTGCTTCGCGAGTCAAGAACATCTTGACTCGGCCAGAGTGCTATGAATCCCACGCAATAACAGCGCACATCATTTTTATATATTCTCATTTCCGGACGCAAGGAAAGTTCACAACTGACTGCGATGGATCGGTAAGACACGAAAAATGGCAGGAACCAGCGGGAACTCTTTCAATGGCTCTTACCGCGTACAGGCCGCTTTGCTGGAAAGTCGTCCAAGTGACGCAAAGATCACGTAGACGTTGCCCATTTTCTCGGGAAGTTGCAATGATCGATCTGGTTCCGTTCTGGTCGCATTACTGGGTCAGGTTACCTGTTCATCCTGTTCAAAGACACGCGTAAAGCACGAGTAGAATTCTTGTTCTGTTTTTGTCGAAGCCTCATTCAAAGAAAAACATTTGTTAATTTTTCAGTTGAACAGACTCCCAGATTTTGGACAAAGAAGCCTTATCAAGAATTTCAATTGTACGTTTTGTCTCTGTACCTTGATGTTCTGTTCACAACTCGTCCATATGTTTGACCGGTTTGCAGTGTGTGATTATTTTCTCGCCCATTTCTCTGAACATCGGCATTTTCCAGGTCGCATTGTCTTGATCCTGGGGGCTGTTCTTTAGAAAGGCATGAATCTGCAAACAGACAAAGAATTTGCTGAAGAACGGAAAGTTTTGCTGCAGAATAAAATTGGACGGGGAACGCCATCAAAATGCTTCATCTCGGCGCTCGTATTCTGTTTCTGTCTTTTCGACGATACACTCTCGTGAAATCAAGGCCGAGTCGAAAGTCTAATCTTTTCGAAGTTTGCCCTCTTTTCTTCACACTGTTGTCCCAATGTCCGTCAGGTGTTTGGATCATACCTCGCCCAGGGAATTTGCAGGTTTGAGTAGGAAAAGACCAATCATGTGGCAGGTTGATAAAAAACAGAAACTGTGCGCGCCGAGGAAGCTTGAGGATGATACTCACATCTTTCTGAAGAACTGTTTTGAAAGCAATGAAATTCGAAGTCTTTGGATCTCTTGAGTGTTCAGCAGCTATAGTTGCCTCCCGTCTCCAGGAGTCCGTCAGATTTTCAATGGTCATTCCTGTTCAAACATGACACAAATTTTCGGCAGATCAACAGAAGACCCATTGCAAGTTTCACAGCCACCAAGGGTCAGTTGGTCACAACAAAATGGCATGACACAGGAAAAATCAGGTTCTACTCTCGTTTATGAACCAAAAGGTGTTTCTGTTTTGTTTTATTTTTTCAAAAGCTCGCTAGCTCAGACGGACCACAGATTTGGCTGCAAGGTACCTGGATAATCTATGTGGGCGAAGAAATAGTACATGTTTCCACCAGGGCTCAGGTCCTTTTCTTCCGTTGGCATGTCTTTCGGGTCCAGTCCCAGTGTCTGCCGGAGATAGACAAACAGCCAAGCCATTTACAATTTGCACGTGTGTGGTTTCATGCAGAGCCTGTTCGCAGGGAGACATTCGCGGTGAACACGTTTGCAACATGACAGAATTCTCGCAGCGTAGCGGTCCGGCCTGAGACCAAGCTTCACCTCTCGTTGGTCGTGTGTCGTGCGGCACTCACATGTTCTGCGAAGTTGAAATAGGTTCTGAGTGGGGTTGACGTGACTCTCAGTTTGTCTCCGAACTTATCGTTGACGGCAGCCAGAGCTGGATCCACGTCCCCCTCAGCAACTGCAGTGTAAAGAACAACCTTCCAGTGCATGCAGAAATTCTTCAGCTGTGAAAGAATGAAAGTGTTGGGGGAAAATCACAGACCTATCATGAAGCGATTTTCTCCCATAACCTGCAAAAAACCAAGATTAGCAAGGGGGTTACACGTCATAAATTGGAAGGCTGCAGCGGACCTAAACTTGAACTGAAAAATATTGGCCTCAACTTACGTACCTTATAGGCACAAATTTTCTTGGCTTTTGCGTTTGTGAGTCCCTGTTTTATTTCATCGTATGCGCCTTTTATGATTCCGTTGATGCCTTTGGTTGGCTCAACAGAAAAATCCAAAAGAGTGATTCCTTCGGCCATGTTTGACGGTGAACGTATCAATCAGAAAAAGACTTGGGTCCACAGTTCAAGAAACCGACTTGAAAGAAGATAAGAATGCATGCAGACGACAACACCACTGTGGATGGTTTGATATGTCGGTCAGTTTTGCGAGCACATTTACGAACAGAAGCATCTTTTTGACCTACCATCCCAAAAGTGAACCGGAAGTGTCATGTCGAGAATCCTTTTGCGGCAATGGACCTGAATGTTTTGGTGTTTCCTTGTGCGCTTGAGAGTAAACTCCCTTTGCAGTTGTGTGCAATGTGCGAATATCACTTTATTTGTGCCCAAACATCTCTGCAATGCTGTACTATTTTCTTGAAAATTGCACAAATTTCAGAAGAAAACTGTGTCAGCTCAATTGAGTCAGTATCGCATGCAAGCAAACACGCTCTGGCGTGCAGAGCTCACGCCATGCAGTAGGAATTTTTTTGTTCCCTTTCTCACACGCAGCAGATTCTGGATTGAGGGGTGGTTTCGTGCATTCGAGAACGGTACAAGTTGCATCAGAAACTCAAAATTGTGAGCTGAGCACAAGATGCATGTGATTTCTGCCGCTGTCATCGATTGATGGTTCTCAAGAACAATGTCAGATCGAGTCCATGTGTTTTATCGGCTTGCAGGTCAGGCCTATTTTGTTGCCCATTTCCCTCCACATCGGCAAAGTCCATGTGGAATTGTCTGCTGCTTGCGGAGTGTCCTTCATGAAACAGTGCACCTGGAAATGTGAAGACAAGTGGTGACCAGTTGAGACATTGTGTACTGACGGGTATGGCAACAGAAAAGGGGAACAGACATGTTGCAAAACAGAGAAATCTTGCTCACATCTTTCTGCAGAACCGTCTTGAAAAGACTGAGTTCTGGGCCACCTGGAAAGTTGAACTGCGGGAAGGCCGTGGTGGCTTCACGCTTCCAAGTGTCTGTCAGGTTCTCAATTGTCATTCCTGTACCAGAACAATACCAGTGAATTGTTGGGTCTGGGTGAAAGATGTGGGTGTGGGTGCAGGGTGTAGATGTGGGTGTAGGTATTGGGTATGTGGGTATACGTTCGGTGTGGGCATGACGTGGATGAAGGGGCAGAGGTCTGGTGGAGATGTGGCTTTTTTGAGGGAATGGGTTGAGGGTCGGGGTGCAAGTGGGTGTGGATGTGAATGTAGGACAGGGTGAATTTTTGAGTGGGTGTGTCGGCGTAGGTGTCGGACATGGGTGAGGGTCATCACGTTTGACTAAACGGCTGCAAGTAGAAGCCAAATCAAACTCAAGTCACTGCCTCAGGACTGCAACGCAGCCAGTGATAGAAGGTGTACCTTCGTAGGTCACCCTGGCAAACAGCCAGTACATGTTGCCACCAGGTTTGAGGTCCTTGATTTCAGTTGGGATGAGGCTCTTGTCCACTCCGAGTGTCTGGAAAGTCAAGTGTCACTGGCTGGGTAAATTCAGCTTTGCAACAGAAGCACAAATTGTTTTACGCAATTTGCGGACTGCTCCTCGAACAGAAAATGGTCCATGGGGTTGGCAGGAGATATTTCAACTCACATGCTCTGCAAAGTTGCAGTACGTCCTCAGTGGGGTTGAAGTAACCCTCAGTTGATCTCCGAACTCTTCGTTTACAGCGGCCAAAGCTGGGTCCACGTCTCCCTCAGCAACTGCAGAGAAGATATTCAAGGGAAATTTTCCGAAATTGTCAAATTGCCAAGTTTACGAAATTGCAGGATTGATTTGAAGGGTGGATCGTGCGTACCAACAATGAAACGATTTTCTCCCAAGACCTACGGTGAAGAATAGCAGCGCATTGGTTGCAAAATGTCTTTGATGTTGAAAATTCGATCGTCTGGAAAGTGAGCATTTCATCACATGTACAAACCTTGAAGGCATGAATTATTTTTGCTTTGGCCTTCAGTCTATCGTATGCGCCTTTTATGATTCCGTTGATGGCTTTGGTTGGCTCAACAGAAAAATCCAAAAGAGTGATTCCTTCGGCCATGTTCCTGTCAACCTCAGTTTTGTGCAGTGGAGTGTGTGTCTTGGTCGACAAGCAGTCTGTCTGGGCGTCGTACGAACAATTTGTCTGGAGACTCTTTGACCGTGTGTAGCTCCTCATTAAAACAATGCAAGACGTATCAATCAAGTATTGACAAGATGTTTTGCTTGTGCCGGTGATAACATAACATCCATGTGATATTTCACCTGAGACAGCTCAAACTGTACAGATCAAAGTTCCCCGAACCCGTGTTTCTCGCAGCGATCGTTGTGCACGTAAAACCGCGAAAATCAGCCATTCTTTCTGCCTCCATATCCGGTCGAGCTTTTGACCTTGGGTTTTCAGGACGATAGATCGAGTCTGAGGAGGTTTCAGAGTATTTTGCACACTTTCGATTTTATTGTTCACAGACCTGTGCAAGGGTCCGAACTGCAGGTTGAAAACAATCATGATTTGGACCACTCACGATCCTGAAACAGACAGTTGAGTCTGGATCTTTACAATGTTTACAACAAGTCCATGTGTTTTACGGGTTTACAAGAGACTTTAATTTGGCTTCCGAGTTCCTTCCACAGGGGTTGGGACCACGGCATGGCATCGGTGTCTGCTGGACTACTTTTCAGGAACATGTGCAGCTGGAATAAAAAAACGCAATTCTGTTGTGAAAGTCTCACGATCAGACGTGCAAATAAGGATGTCCTGGGTTCAGTCGTGGACACGACACGTTCATCGTATCGCGCTCAACGTCAATAATTGTGATACGAAACCCAACACCACAAGGTAGATTCAGATCGATTGCTGTTCTCAGGTCCACCACAAGTTCAAAATACCCAGTGGTTCATACTGTTGAATTTCACGTTCCATTGCAACGCAGAACTCACATCTTTCTGCACAATGCTTTTGAATGTAGTCATCTCGAGTCTGTCCCTCCGCAACCCTGGCAAACTTCGGGCGGCGTCTTGCAGCCAGACGTGTTTGAGATGCTCCAAAGACACACCTGTTCACCAAACAACAACTCTGAGTGAAACCACATTGACAATTGATTTTGAGCGAAAGAGATACGACTAAAACGGACCTTCGTGGCCGACCTCTACCTTCAGCCAGTACAAGTTGCCACCAGGTGTGATGTCCTTTATCTCGTCAGGCATCATCGCCCTGCCGAGACCAAGAACCTGACGGACGAGGAAAGCAAATTGAGGAACCCGAACATTTGTGCTCTATTCTTCAGAGCCAAGGCTCGTGGAGTGGCACACAAACAAGTTGCAAATCTCAATCGTGAATGTTCTTCTTGGGCTGGTGGGCCCTGGAGAGGATTGGGGCCTCAGCAGACCCTGAACCCCTTCTCCGGCCCTTCTTGGATCGTCCTCTCGGACCCCTTGTGAACAAATCCCAGATCCGCCCGTGTGTACATGTACACGAGGACTGAAACTGTCTTCACCTTTTCCGCAAAGCTGAAGAAGGACCTGAGTGGGGTGGACGTGACGCGGATCCGGTCCCCGCACTGGTTGTTCAGTTCGTACAGCGCGCGGTCCACGTCCCCGGCCGCGACTGCAACGAATCAGGGCGCGGACACACTGAAGAGTGACGCGCTGGCGCGTCGTGCTGTTCTGTCGTGCTGTGGCGTTGCCCGATTGGGCTTGCTTTGTGCTGCATTTGCATCGCCCCAACTGCTCCCAGAGCTCCAAGAGTGGTTGCGGCAGTTGGGGCGATGCAAATGCAGCCCAATACAAGCCCAATGGGGCGACGCCACAGCACGACGAAACAGCACGACGCTGGGTGCTGCGTCGCTGTCAGTGTGTTCCCAGCCTCAGGGTGGCACAAACTCGATGCAGGCCACTACACTTGAAACCTTCCAGTGTCCCTCACGGTGGTGCAAAAAGGCAACTTGTTTAGTCGTCATGCCCCCCTCATACCCATGGAAAGAACATAGAAAGGCTGAAAAAACTGGAAGAGGAGGCAAGAATGGAGGCAGTCGCTTGGTAGCCTTCAGCAAACGAGAAGTGTCATTGAATGAGAACTCCGCAGTTCAGTCCATATCAGTCAGAATGTGTTTTTGTTGCTTCAATCAATAAGATACTCAATTCATGCTGATGTTATTTCACCCGTGCATATATTTTTTATGTATCAAAAGCCCCGTCAAACGAGTGAATATGACAGGAAGATGGATTTTGCAAAATGCACTGGGTGAAAATTGAATTTGTCATAAAAGTCAGAAGCTCTAATGGACAATTTCATCTCATTTTTCACGAACTTTGCAGCATGAAAGTTGTACACGTGTGAAAGGACAGCGACGAGTGTCACACCAGGCCCCATGAGCTCCAATATTCCACAGGTTTGGAGCTCAGTAATAGATCAATGGAGCAGTACTCCATCATTCTTGAGCAGAACACATCGATTGGCTTGGCCAATTGATTTGCTGGAAGTGGCAGCGGTGTCAAAGTAAATGTTGAGTGAACTTGACATGTTCTCACCGATGACAAACTTATTTTCGCCCATCACCTGCAAGCAGTGATCACATCATTCACCACTCAACGAAAACCTGAACCAACGAACAACAAACATGGGAGGTGCCGAGCCCCTACCTTGAAAGCGTGAAACTTTCTCGCTCCGCTCAGTCCTAGACCACGTAACACGGCCGCGTAACCAGCCTTGATCATTTCGTTGATTCCTCGTGATGGTTCAAAAGAAACTTCGAGCAGGGTGATGCCCTCAGCCATGGCGAAACTTCACTTCATTGACTCTTGGTTCAGAATGTCTTGTGAATCACAAGCCCAAACAACCTGTTTCTTGTTTGCATTTCGACTCAGTTTGTTCAACCCTTGAGTTTCATGGAAATGCGGGCATGGCAACAGTCTTCAGGAGAACACGCACGAGCAAAGAATCTAAAGTGGACAAACAATCCGCGTGTTCTGTCACTGTAAGTTGACAGGCCCACACAAACGTTTTGTTTTCATTCTTCGTCGAACAGGTCTGATGATTCGTTCACGTCAAAAGCCTGTATGCTGAAGTCGGCAGTGCGCGTGGCGACAAAGATCTTTCGAGTTCATTTGTGAGAAGTAAGGGTTCACACACACACTGGAACAGTGGGAAATCACATCAGGACTTTTCGAGACCTTTCATCGAGAACAGAGTTGTGTGATTGACCAGGAACCAGTGTGTGCGAACTCACTTCTACAACACTGCATGGGATCACATTTTTGAGAGGTGTTGTGACCGCAGAGTACCGCTTTCCTGATCAAATTTCCCTCGAAAGGCCAGGCCGCAATTTACTTGTCAACAAACAGGTTTGCAAGAACATGTGTGGCTTCAAGAAGTTCTTTCCCCAAATCATTCTCACGGAGGCAACTGGGATCGGTTTTGTCCCATGGCTGGCACAACCGTTTCCACCGTGGAAGGTTTGGTCATGGAAGCCGAACAAGTCTTAATTGGGTACAATCTGATGCCTGAGATGAAAAAGATTGAAAGCAAAGCTCAATACATTTTCAGGTGTGAAGGCTGTTTGTTTGCTACGCAATGAGTTGGTGATCCATATACTTGTAAGCCTGTCGGCATATCCACCCCAACACGGGACCGAACAGCAGCAGCTTCAATGGCCAAGGCGTAACTACTGCACACGCGCACGCACTTGCACCGCACTTTTTGCACAGCATCGATCTGCGATCCCATTGCTGGCAATGTTTACAAAACACCGTGTGTTTTACATCGTTAAATCTACTCCCATTGATGACAACAGCGGAAGCAACTGCAGGTTCTGCGGGCCACACTGAGGACTGAACGTTGCACTTGAGAGTTGAATGGACGCGACACCATGCAGTCGCCGCGCCAGGTGCCCTGTGGGAACGTTCGCCACTTTGGCTGCAATTTCATGGATTGCAGGCCAGCAGCTGCATGCTGAATGTGCAACATCGTCAAAGGTTCAGAACAGCAGTGGTACACAGACCTCGTCGTTTCGAGATTCTGCAGCGAAGTGGATCGCCCCCCACGTGTGAGGCTCATTTTGAGAGGGTGGTGCTGTTGCCGTCCTGGTCCCGAGCAGCGCGGAACGAGTGGAGCAGAACGACCCAGCCGGGAAGGACGTTATTGACTGTCGCAGCTTCTGCATGCACCGACCCTGCAGCTGCCAGCGGCTTCCCAGCACCGTTTGATTGCGACATCAGGCACTCAGTGTTCGCCAGAAAACCGCGTTGTGCTTTGGTTAACAGTGGCGTGACGACCTTCAGATTGGTGGACTGAACAACGTACAAAAAATGTCGGTGTTGTTGACGGCGACCAAGAAGTCGGTGCAGAAACCGAAGAGCGCGAAGCCGAAGGCGAAGCCGAAGAGGAGGTGAGTTTATTCACCCACCGATCGCCTGGACAGACCTGTGTGCTTGGGCTCTGTGCACAGAAGTTGTGAAACATGGGTGACGGGCATGTTCGCTGCTTCTTTCATGAATGAACGGATGTCCTGGGTGATGTTTCTGCAAAGTTTGCAGTTTTGTGACAAGGGACAGTCGCAGGGAAGAGAAACAAACTCAGCTCTGATCAACGTACGAGTACATTGCAGAGTGCAACCACGTAGCCAAGCGATACACCCCCCAATCGAGCGTCCAGAACAGTATCTGGACGTGTACTCACTTGAACCGCCAATCGCACGGCCAACGGGCAACACAGGTTTGCACTTTGCACAGCTTTGAAGGGAAGGCTGTGCAAATCCATGCACAAACCCAAGCAAACCTGCATACCCATTTGCACAGGTTTGGATGGGTTTTGCATGAGTTACCCTTCAAATATCATGCTGGTGAATGGGTTTGACCTGAGACTTGACTGAGACCATCCTTATCTGATAGGTGATGGTGGTGGTGATGGGTGATGGCAATGTGATGGTGATGTGAATATGGAGGCCCCTTCATCCTCTTTATAAGACCATCACACCCTTCCCCAAGGTGTGTGTGTGTGTGAGAGAGAGAGAGAGAGAGAGAGAGAGACTCCTTACAGGACCACCACACCCCCCACCCACAAGGTGTGATGGTGATGTGGTGTGATGGGTTAAAGATTGGTTGGTGATGACAGTGGGTGATTTTGGGTTGTGATGTGATGGGTGGGTGGTGATGGTGATGGGTGATGTGACCCATTCACTCACAATTGGTTGTCATCACCCATCACTACTTATCACATCAATCCCAACATCAGCATCACCATCACCAACCCATCACCATCACATCAACAAACATGTCACCATCACATTTCCACAACATCACCCTCAGTATCACCCAACACCACCATAGATCTATCACACATTGGGATGGTCTCAGACAAGTTTCAAGTCATGTCCGTCCATTTCAAAGAAAACTAGTGCAAACCCATGCAAATCTGCGCAAACCCATGTGGAAACCCATGCGAACTGGTGCAAACCCGTGTGCATGGGTTTCCATGGGTACTGTGTTTGACTTCCTCACACCTGAAGGATTCATCCGAAACTCTGGAAAAAGTACTCAGATCTAGATGCAGGGGTGGGGATGGGGGTGACTGAGGTCTTGTGGTGAGGGTAGGGGTACACCCCTGCTCAGAGTGCCTGTTTTCGCCAGACACTCAGTGGACGGACATTGATCAAAAAGGGATCATCTGAGTAAAACCTGGTTTACATACTGGCACTCGCAGTTTCTTTTCTTGTGAGAACGGAGAGGTGTTAATGTTTTGTTCAATCTCCCTTGGAATTGGTCTTTTGTCAGTGGGAGGACGATCTCAGTCCCGTTCTTCTGTGGGAAATACCGGTATAAACCCTGCACCGATTCTGGTTTCATAGTAGCGGTATTTCCCTAAAACAAATTGGTGGCAACATCGTAACGCGACGTTCGTCACTGAACCAGTCAGAAAAGGCCAATGCAGGCAAACTTGAGAAGAACAAACTGATCTCCTTTGAGAAAAATTGGTTTGCCCTTTGCGTGTCAAGGCCCAATAGAAGCCAACAGTGCACAACAGTGTGTCCTGTTGGAGCTGATTGATTTTGGAGAACGTGAAGGTTCCCGGTGATGAGCAAGGGAAAACGTTCCGTGTCTGTGTTCCGTGTTTGCTTTCAATGCAGCCTGCAGCCAGCGCCAGGCAATGATATCTGCTGAACACCATGACGGATTGAAAATTGCTGTGAACAGCATATTTGTGGTGCAAATGACCTGAACCTGGGCCAAGATTTTTTCCGGCGAAATGAGGCCTCCTTTTTCGTGAGAGGTTTGCTACCTGCCGAAATTGTTTGTTTGTTTTGTGCTGTGTTGTTGTTTTTGACGCGAGGACACTTGTTGATTTTCCAGCGTGCGCTCGCAGACGCTTTTCAAAAGCTTGAAGTTTTATTCGGTTTTGCAGTTCTGCAGATTTTTGCATTGATTAGTATGCATTTACCATTAAATAATTCATGGAATCGAAGTATTCCTAGTAACCAGACAGGAGTGGAGTGTGACAGCCTTTCTAATTGATCTAGCTTGATGAAGTTGTTTTGTAAATTTTGTCAAGTATTTGCTGTACTGTCAAAAATGGTTCAACTTGTCTTTCTGTGCAGGCAACGTTGAAACGAAGGGACGGGTCAAGAATGTTTTGTTTTGTCAAAGAGCCAAGAGCAGTACAGTTCAACCCAACAAACGACCTTTTTCAATTTGAAACAAGCACCCGACAAATGGTTTCATTCAGGGCCTGAGACAAGGTGGGCCAGGGCCCGTGGAGTCCCCTCTGTAAGATTACCAGATTGCGACAATTCCGCTTTGACAAGTTGAGAACACGGTCTGCACCTGAATTGTAAAGTGCCATGGGACTGGTATCAAGAGCTCAAACTCTCAACTTCCTTGTCCGTGGTCGTTCTGAAGTGCCTGGCCTCATGTCTCGCACCGACTTTGTCGCTGAGAACCAGCGCACACACGGGTCGGTCACTGATCCTGCCTGTTTCGAAAGCTTGGTTCTGAGTCAAATCTGTTGTTGAGATCGCAACACTGGGGTGTCTGTTCAAATCGCTGAAATTTGCTGATCGGCTTGCCCGTGACTCGCTGTGGCGAGTACCCATCATTCTTCGTAATGTGTTCCATGTTGTTTTTATATATTTGGCAGAACATCACACCAGCGGCAGAGGTAAGATTCTAGCATGTGCATCAGCATGGTTTTTCACTCGCGACGTGCAGGGATGCATGTTTTGGGCAGTTTGCACACACATATTCAATATTTCACAATTGACTTGCTTCCAGAATTTGACAGTTCCTAACACAGGAAGACACAGTTCTCGCACGGCACTTTTCAGCATGCATGGAAGGCGTGATTTTTTGGACACTGAACGCCGTTTTTCCCTTCAAAAATCTTCTCTTATCTCAAACGCTTGAAGCAGTTTGGAGGGTGTTGTTATTTGGGAAGCGCCATTGGTGTGTGTGCGTCCGTACTGACAAAGACATGTGCATGTGTGTGTGTGTGTGTGTGTGTGTGTGTGTGTGCGTGCGTGTGTGAGTGCGTCTGCGCATGTGAATGTGCTTTGTGCGTGTGGTAGACACTCTATTGTGTTGTGTGCGTGTGCACGGGGATGCGTACCTTTGCGTACATTTTCGGGCAAGTGTCCTTGTCGGTGACACACAATTCTAGCTCTCACTTCATCTCGATGCAGTTTTCGAATCAGACTTTTTGTTCTTTCTCCTGCAGCCATGCCTCAAAAATCGACACTTTCTTCAGCAAAAATCAATTGGCGTGGGGTGAAAGTTCTCTTGTTCGAGCATGCTCGCTCTATGGAAACCACGCTCAGTTCTGAAGCACTGCCTTTCGAGCGCTGAGGGATAAGTTCTTTTTCAAATGCGGGAAGACTCAAATCGATGCGAACCCAATTTCAAAGCCAAGTGCACTTCGACGGACCATATCTTCAACCGAATTGTCGATCTTGTTTTTTGTTTGACTTGAATGACTCTCGTGGGTGTGTTGTGTTTTTGCAAGCATGATCGACTTGTTTGTTCTATTTCTTCTTTGAGTCTGTCATCTCGTTTTCATCGCTTTTTTTATTCAACGTTGCATTTCGTTTTCAAGCAAGATAATTGTGTTTGTACTCGTCTGCAAGTTCTCGACTCAATTGAGGCATTTGCTCAACCAGGAAAAGCTCAAGCAAGTGGAGAATTCAGACAAAGGCAAATTGGTCGAAGAGCTGACAGGGTGAATTTCTTTAAAACTTTACAACGGAAGCGGAAGTGATTGATCACGCCACTGGAACAAAGCGAGAATGGAAAATGTTGGGAGCTCCAGCCGCGCGTTCCGGCTTTCCTCTGGTAAAACAAGGTGGTTCCGCTGGAGCGAAGCTTGTGAATCAAATCTCACTTTGCTTCCCATTTACCGTATTCACCCGTGTGGTGGTCGACTCAAGTAAAAGACGCACTCCAACAGGCACAGTTTGAGGCTTGATGTCCTGAGGCGGGGTATTTATTGCCTGCTGACGTCCCACCCCATCAGTCCTGGGGGAAGGGCCCATGCTACGCCAGGTTGTCAGGGTCGTCCATCTCCCTTGAAGGGTTTCAGGAGGGAATGTCCCATCCAAATCGCGGTCAGTCTTTCCCCCTCATTTTTGGGTAGATCCTGCCTCAGTACCCACATTGACAATTTGTGTCCATCCAGGACATCATGCCTCGGGACACATCTGTGTTCGAAGCTCCGCCTTCTTGTCTTTGTTCTTTGGTCCCATTGCAATCATGTCAAACACTCGCTGCCATACATCTGCAATGCGTGTCTTTCCAAAATTTGTGTTGTGAAAGAAACTCGACCTGATTTTTTCAGCGTAGAGAGGGAAGGGGCTTTGGGGACTCAGGAGTACGTGGAACCACAGAATCCCCACACACCAACCTGCGTGCTACTTTTTGGCCACGCAGAAATGAGCGGAGCACATTCATCTGCTGCAGGCTTGACACAAAAGGCCATTGTTGGTGATTTTTTTTTCTACGAGCTGTCGCTGCAGAGCTGCGGTTGGCAGCGTTGCTGTGGAACCATCGGAAGTGCGAACTCAACTGCGTCAACAGTTTGCAAACAGGATTTTGCAGCAAATGGACCACATTTTGAAGATCAAGATCTGTGAAGCTGAAGTGATCAATTTTGTCTGTTTCACTTCACCCTGTCAGAATTTGCTCCAAGCAATAGTCATTGCGATGGAGCCATTGGGTCAAAGTTGTTGGAGTCAGTTTTTGGTCAGATTATGAAACCCACGTAGACAGTTTACATGCAGGTACGTGGTAGCTGGTTGTCCAGAACAGAACCGTTGCTCATGTCTTAAAGATGGAAAACTTCCGACAAGAACAGCACTTGGTTCAACGATTTTCTGAAAGAAGTCATTTTGGTTTTAAACGGTTGAACCTGTGTTGTCACCTGTTTTGTGCCACGGGTTAGTTCACTGCACCGAGAAATCATTGGGCTTTTTGTGTTGCGGGAAGGAATTGCAAAAAGGATCAATCTTGATCTTCGTTCTGTGTAGCAACGATGACGCTGGGTGCTTCTGCAAGCATCGACGCTGCCATTGACTGTGTAAACTGAGTTCAAGCTGAGTTTAACGCATTTGAGCTGGAGCTTGTTCGTTGCTAAGTCTTTTTGTGCTGCCAACAGTGACAAATAATTGCTCAACTTTTGAGACTAATTTCCTGGAAGGTGCAGCAGAGCTGTCTGGCTGGAACTCCTGACGCGGTGCAGCTGTTTGACCACGTTCTCTTCACCCTCGACAAAACTTCTTCGACGGAACTCTGTGTCTTTGATGGACCTCGCGCAGAACTGTTCCACCTCAACAGAGTATTCCGTCTCTCTACCTCTGTTTGTACCTACCTCTGGTCAGAAGTCTGTTTCTTTTTCACGGTGGGTTGGTGTCCAAATGGTTTGTGCACGATTCCACCACGGACTTGTTCAGACGACAGCATCGTCATCTGATGAAAAGCAGTGCATGAAAACCAAAGAGCTGCATTTTGTTGGTTGCATCTTTCCTTGGCACCAATTGGCTTCAGCACCAGCAGGTTGTTTCTTGTTTGTCACCAAATTTGTGCATGGTGGCAACTTTCGGATTTTGTGCACAGTGGAAGGAAAACGAACCGGTCTGAAGCATTGCCCTTGCCTCCTAAACCTGTGTTCTTGCTTGCTGACAGCAACAAGGGCGATTGTTTTTTGTTCTTGTGTGTGTGTGTGTGTGTGTGTGTGTGTGTGTGTGTGTGTGTGTGTGTTGTGTGTGTGAAGAACATCCGTTGGTTTCAGTCTTTGTTCTCCGTTGGTTTACAGTTACACCATGAATCCAGGGGGACCAATAGGAGGCCCTTTACCAGACGTCCCTCCATTCTCTTCGGACAAAACTGCCGTGTTTTTCTTCGAAGACTTTGTGGAGGGATATGAAGTGATACTTATGATCAGTAAGTTTCAAGTTCTTGCTTTCTAGTAACCCCTGTGAGCAAAGAAAAATTGGTTCAAGAACACCACGTAAAACATATATTTTCAGCATCCCCCCTTGATCGAAGAGATCTTGTTGAGTCGTCTGATTTGGCACACTATTTTCTCTGCAAATGATCGCAAACTTGAAACGGACTTCAATCGTGAAATGAGGTTGGGGACACTGGACCTTGTACTCGTGTACACGTGTTTGTTCGTCAGAATTTTGGAAATTTTTAACACAGCGCACTCGTGACTCGTGAGAAAAACCCCTGCGGTCACTTGCGATGTTTGCCTTCAACAAAAGCAATCGAACAGTGTTGACTGGAGAACGAGCTCAACTCCACTTCTCGCGGGTGTTGTGTCTTGCAGCGAGGAAGGAACCCAAGAATCCGTGTGACGCGAAGAGCGGCGCGAAGTTTCCACCAGGAGTGAAGCACAACCCGGAGAAGCTGGACGTGTGGAGCAGCGTTGGCTGCGTCACCTTCGAGGACCACGTGAGTCGCAGCTGCGTCGACCTGACAATCTGTACATTTTCCCAAAGAACGTCGTGAAGCTCAGTGTCAAAACAAGATCCCGTGCGGAGTTGCAATCTGGCCTTGCCTGCCAAGGTTTCACATTTTGTTAGTAACTCACTGTTTCCTTTTCGACTCCAGTCAGGAGAAATAAGACAAGCAAGGGTGAGGATTTCTGGAAATGCATGAAATGCACAGTTCACATTTGAGTGACGAGAGAACAGATTGTAACACTGTTTGATTCACAAAGTCCACGTCGGACGCCTGTATCTCGAGCTACATTGATGCATCTTGGTCGGTCTGATTGGATTGCGATTGGTTTGAGAACAATCCGGTGCTCCCCGAACAGCTTGCACAAGTTTTCAATCTAACAGGCGCATTCTCCGGAGATTAAAATGACTTTTTGTTGCGAAATTTCCACTGCACGACATTCGAAGCTGGTTTCTAGAAGTGGCACAAAGACGTAAGTTTTCTCTTGGACGTCGGTGACGGATTTTCTGGCGCATGGCTTGTTTGGACTTGACAGTTTGCCTGCAGCTGAAGCTTGGAATCAATTACGTCTATTCATTTCTCCGTAATTTGCAGCACAATCGAAATTTTACAAAAATTTATCATTTCGTTTGTGTGGGCATGGACACACTTTTATTGCCTGATTTCCAATGGAAAGGCAATAAAACATGCATGCTTGTTGAACAAGTTTTTAGGTGTGTAATTCTCGGTAGATTCTCCATAGATCCAAGAAAAACTGGGAGCCCTGTCAAACGAATAGTTTTCAACCTTGTATGAAAAGAAAACTGGACTTCACATCTGCAGAAGATCGAAGGTCGATCCGGGCAGAAAAGTTGTCGCATTCAGTGCAGGAGGGCTCAGACATTTCATCCACAGATCACAAGGTCCTGGAAATCAACCAGCTACGTGATGCAAAACGTAAATTGTCACTGTTCCTTTCGCAGCATTTTCAGCCAATCGACTGTCCTGGGTTCCAAGAGGTGGGCAACGGAGAGTCGATTCTGAAGTTCAAGATCTTCATGCCGGAGAGTGACAACGACCCTATTGACTGCATGATCACCAGGCGTCTCAACAAGAGGAATGCGAAGCTGAAGTACGGGTCCTTCCGCATCACACCTCAAAATATGAGCCGGAAAATATTGTTTTCACAAAATAAGTGCAGGGGAGCCTTGCGGAAGCTCTGTTTCAGAAAAAGCCGCGCAGTTGTTGTTTACCTGACTGTGCGCTGGTGCAAATTTACTCGCAGAATTGTTGTTGCAAAACGAGTCTCTGCTTCGAAACCAATTTGGTGCTTGTTTTTGCCAAAACAATGCAGCAGCAATCAAACTGCATGTGACCATCCAATCGCCCAAAGCTACGCACATTACTTTTGACGTGTTGAGTTTAGTCTTGTTGGCTGCAGGTACCGGCACATCCTGGACTGGGCCGGGCGCACGTACGTGGAGCACACTGAGGACAACCTCACCAAGGGAATCCCCGCGCCGAGTAACGGCGCCTACGGCGGCGGCGCCGCACACCGCGGCTCCGCGCCCGCAGCCGCCTTCTACTCGGACCCGCCGCCCGCCTACTCCGTCAATGACCCGTACGAGACGAAGAAAAAGCTGTAGATCCAGACGTCCTTCAGCAGAGTCAGGTCCCAACAGGACAACTCGGCCCAACAAATTGACTCTTTGCCATTCTGAGGCTATGCAATTTACCTCATTCGCGTAAAAGGGGTTTTTCCGATTTCACAGGTATGTACAAAAGAACTCGAGTTCTGCGTTTCATTGGTGTTACAGGTCGTGTTGATTTCATCAACCCGAGAAATCTTTCCTGCTCTGTTACGTAGTGTCTGCAGACATGTCTTGTGTGTTCACGCAGAATTTTTACCTCTCTTCCAAAATTTTCACAACGACAAATTTGATGAGTTCCTTCCCACCTGGTTCACAAACAACCGGCTTTTTCTCCGACGAGGCGATGACAAATCCTTTGCACACCGTTCGGTCCAGAGTTGTGTTCAACAAACCAACGCAGGAAACTTCAGTGACAGGTAGAGTCGCCACAAATCCACCTCCAGCTGGTCCTTGAATCTGACTGCACGGTCAGAAAAAGGCGCTGGCTTTGGAGTTTTGTCCGCAACGGAGTCACTCTTTGTTTGCGCGAAAGAGTTGTCTCATCTCAATATCGGTTTTGAGAGTCCAGATTCACACTTCCCCGACATTTTGTGGGTCACTCCACTGGACTCCCATCTTTTGCACGCAGAACTTTTATTTTTTGTTCTTCAGACCTTTGGTTTCCCTTTGGGTGTATCCACTCCATCTGTGATCACGCTTGTACATGTGCAGTGCTGGAGGGGTTTCCTTCCGTCTGGAAGTTTTGAAATACACGTGAGACACAAAAAGAAGCCAAACAACTGCGGCGAGAACAGAAAATAGGAGTTCTTGTACATACAGATGAGTTTTGAGCAAAACTTACTTTTGCCTTTGCGGGGTCTGATGTCTTGGCCCAAAACTATTTTGCGACCAGAAGGAGTTTTCTAAGATTTTTTCTGAAGAACTTCGATGTTTGTACATTTAGAATGCACGTTGTACAGAAAACGGCTTGCAAACTGCACGAGACTTTTTGAGCAATGCATGTGGATCTTTGGTGTTTCTCCGACAAAGGAAAATGAAGTGCAGTGCACCAAAAACCTCGCTGACAACAAAGCAAACTCCGTGCATTGTGTTCGACTTCGGAACTTCAAGGAGACGTGGGAGGGGTGATGAACTCTAAAGTCAGGCTTGGTTCCACTTTGAAGAGAACAAAACAGCGCAAATGAGCGAGAGAGAGAGAGAGAGAGAGAGAGAGAGAGAGAGAGAGAAAGAAAGAAAGAAAGAAAGAAAGAAAGAAAGAACAGGAAAGCAGGCGACAAAACAGGGTGTGAATTACATGTCAGTTTCAGAAACAGGTGCAGCCATGACGGCTGACGAAGGCCTTGACGAACGGCAGTCCAATCTTGCAATGTTCCATGGCTTCAGTGGTTGGGTGGGTTTGGGATGAAATTGCAGTGCAACAAGAGAAGTGTGTACCTTTTCCGAGGCTGTGCGAATGAGCTGGCCTGTGTGTGACGAGGAACATGAGGAACAACAACCCCGAAGATTTGCATTCTGACTATTCTTCGAATGACCCTCTGTGATATTGCTTTACTTTCTGCAAATTTGTCGCTGTTTTTGGTGAAACAAGTAAAACCATCAAAAAAGAACTTGTGATTGTGTCGCTTATTTGTCCACGCATGCACATCTCAGGAACTTCTCCGACACAAAAACAGAAACCTATTCGGGGACACATCCAGGCTTGTTGTCTCATTTTTGTGCCAGTCAAGAAAACAACAAACAAACAAAAGCAGTCGTCTTTTTTCCTTTATTTGTAAAAGATTTCGAAGAAAGATTTCCTTTATTTTCATTTTTGTTATTAAAATCATAGACTCGCCACATAAAACATTTTTCACTTTGCATGTTTCTCTTCCCATACGGCGCATGACAAGAAAAAAAGAAGCTTGCGACCCTTTTGGACGTGGGCAAAATTCTACAACTTTCTTTTGAACTGTTGTGCTTTTGATGAGGCTGGGCACCAGTGATTGCAACAGCAACAAAGCGCCCTGGTCACTTGGGACCGAATCTGTGTGGCTCTGAGGAGCTGCATTTCTGCACATGTCCCTACGTTGGGCCCACAAAGTCAAAATCTTGAAAAGCGACATTTTTCGCGGGTAAAAACTTATTTGTCGTCAGCAGGCTCGAATGAATCCAGTGCGTTTTGCTATTTACGTTCTGCACACAATCATACGATAGTTTGTCGCAAAAGTTTTGTCCGCGGTGACCTGTGTGCATGTTGACGCGACCGATTTCAACCAAAGTTTGTGTGTCAACAGAACAGACATGTACCTTCACACACACGTTTTTGCATGTGTCTGGCATTGTTCTGAAAGGATAAGGAGGATGCAGAATCTCAATTACGCGAACCGGAGGGTAATGAACTTTGAGAACAAAATTTCACCAAGAATCAAGCAGCGGATTTGC
>JAAUXT010028184.1_pt1 | contig 19299 bp, 21 predicted proteins | sample 7278171 | NCBI WGS metagenome assembly JAAUXT01 (sample SAMN14350112, study PRJNA611818) | marine sediment metagenome | isolation source: surface marine sediment (1.8m) | place: French Polynesia: Moorea | collected 2018-08 | reverse complement strand
GGTGGGAGGGGCTGGCGTCGGTGGGGTGGGAGGGGATGGCGTCAGTGGGATGGGAGGGGTTGGCATCAGTGGGGTGGGAGGGGCTGGCATGGGTGGGATGGGAGGGGCTGGCATCGGTGGGGTGGGAGGGGCTGGCGTCAGTGGGATGGGAGGGGCTGGCGTGGGTGGGGTGGGAGGGGCTGGCGTGGGTGGGGTGGGAGGGGCTGGCGTGGGCGGGGTGGGACAGGAAGCGTTTGGTGCAGGTGTGGCAGGTGTGGAGTTGGGTGGTTGGGGTGGTTGAAATGGACCGGACGAGAGTGGACATGGGCAGATCCTTGGTGATGGGCGACAGGACTGAGTAAATTTCTTGTGCAAACTTCGCTCAGCAGCCATTGCTTTGAAAGAGACGCACAGCTCGGTACATTCATCAAGAACAGGCCTCTGACTCCGTGTTGTTCAACTACTCTTTATGTGCTTCAGAACCAGGAGATGGTGACGGCCGGGCAGTGCAAGGGCGACACCCAGGAGCTGGAGAACAAACTGGCCGACCTGCAGGAGGAGGTGCGTGGGCGTGTGGGTGTGTGGGCGGGATGCGGGGTGGTGAGGGAAGCAGGTCTCGGAAAACAATCATCGAGTCAAGGAACAAGTCATGAACAATGATCACCGTGACATCGTTGACAATCGATTGCAAATCGATAAATCGTCGATTATCGGTTCTCAGGTGCTGCAGATGAAGATGGTGAAGCGGCTTCAGAGCATCTCGTCGCTCGCGCTCAACCACCTCACGATGGACTCAGCCGACGACGACGATGACGACAGTGACCTGGAGCTGACGCCGATGACGCCGACGCCGCGCGGTGGTGGCGGCGTTACGCACGCGGCGCTGCGATACACGTCGAGCGCTGACTCGAGCGATTTAACGATCGCCGAGATTAACAAGTTGCGCCTGCGCGACCTCGACAGCTCGGACGGCGAGGCGACGGCGGCGTTGGCGGCGTCATCGGGCGACGGCGTCGAGACGGAGAACGGGACGCTAAAGCGACGGAAGGGCAAGAAGAAGCGAGGCGAGACGGCGTCGTCAGAGGAGGCGCCGTCTGGCGGCAACGCCGCCAGTGATAACAGCAATCACGTGGGCAATGACGCCACCACGAACGCTGCTGCAGGTTGCGATGGCAACAAGGTGCTGGACGCCGGGGCGCCGCCCCCGCTGGGCGGGGTGGGCGGCGTTCCGATGGAGCGGACGCCGCCCGAGGGCAGCACGGACACGACGCCCGCCCCGCAATCACGTGATAACAAACCTGACCAATCAGACTCGGGCAACACAAACGGAGACGCCAGTGCGGAGACAAGTCAAAATCAAGATGGCGGCGGAGTGACGTCACAGGATGAGAGTCACGTGAATGGTGTCGACTCCGAGGCGACACCAACGAGCAACAGCGGCTACGACTCAACGAGCTCCGTCAACTAACGCCGCCGCCATAGACGCTCACCGGAAGTGACGCCCAGCGGCGCCGGAAGTGCGCATCAGCACCGGAAACGGCGCCGCCTAGCCTCTTGACAGCGACTCACAGACAGGGCCTGCAGCTCCCACGGAAAGCACTGAATGTTTGACGCGCTGGATCCCTGACAGTTTGTGCGCCGCATCGATACAGGGACGAACAGACTTCAACAAGCTTCTCTGTGAGTGGTGGATTCTACAGCCAATAAGACTGTACGTCGCTGAGAGCCAATCACGAGTCAGAACGCTGCGACGAATATTTCAATGATTGCAATACAAGAACTGTCAGCCCTGGTCCACATTGGAGCGATCACGCGTTGTGTCCCAATTCAAATGGACTTGCACCGGACGCAACGCGTGACGCACCCGGTGTGGCCCCGGCCTTATTATTCGTGTTGTTCAGATCTGTTGCAAAACCCGGCAAGGGTCTACTCACGAGTACTCGCGTACTTGTGAAATGAGTACTTGTGATGAGTACTCATTGATGGTTGGGTACATGTACTCACGGTTGAGATTTCTACAGTTGATCAAAGCACAAACGAGATGTAAAACGCAAATCTATTTTGCTCAGTGCAAACTGTGTTTTGCAATTTTGAACCCGTTCATAAATTTTTGTGCGCGTGCTGCTTTTGCCCATAATTTATTTGTTGATATGAAACTTCGTTTGTTTCGTGTTGATTTGTTTTGGACTTACGGTGCTTGTGAAAAGTTGACAGTTCTTTCCTGTTTCCAGCTTTTGTCGGTTCCACGACTTGAAATTACCTCAATGTAAAGTCCGCACGTGTTTGTGACCCGTTTCTGTCTGCACTACACACCTTCGTTTCTCAGCCAACGCGCCCCTGTTGCTATGCAACCACGCCTGCACACAGCACGTGCGCGTCTTGGAAACCACTCGCGATCCTGTTGCGTCTAAAATCGAATGTTTGTCCTCGGAGACCAGGCGTCGCCATGCGACGTCGCGTTACACTGTTGATCGTTTGTCGCTTGTTGGTCAGTCATGAGACACGGTGAATGAAGGCGACAAATTGTTCGCCTTTGCGAAAAACACCAAGCGAGTTGTGGTTTCTGCCACCCTCGACTGTGCCTCGAACGCAGAAAACGAACGCGCTCATGTTGCGCGCGCGTGAAGTGTCGTTTCCGCGTGGGTGAGACCGGAGGGTCAGCTTCACACTGGACGTCGCGTCGGGTACCCGTCAACGGGCTCTGCGTCCACACAGCTGACGTACCCGTCTGCTCGCGAGTGTCAGCAGGCAGTTCCGGCAAAACGCCCTGTGCACACCGCACGTGCACAACTGTGCACGCCGCCTTGGCTCGAGCTTGGTAACATTTGACGTGCACGTGCCACATGCAGTGCGCTCGAGCGCATTGCTTGAACTGCCTACTGACTTTAAGCCAAGTTCCCCGCCTGCTCCTTCAGTCTGTTGCTGTTAGCAACAGAGAAACGGTTTCTCGAAGTGTTGCCAAGGTTACGCCGTGTTTCTTTGTTTTTTTACATGACTTGTTTCGGCGGCAAAAAAATATGCACACGATACATTTGTAAGAAGTGGCAATAAACGTTGCAAAACTGAAATGCCTTGATGTGATCTGAATTCTTGGGGGTCCTGCCCTGGACAATGCGCGTTTCACGTTGAATACGTCGTGAGTTCCTGCGAAGTGCGCGCCAAACTCACTGAAGTGTCTTGGAAGGGAACGTACTTGGGATGGAACAAGTCAAATGTAGGAGTACGTGTGTGGCTGCAGGCTGCTGCGCAAAGTGTCTTCGATCTACGAACTGGGTTATTCAGATTCTCCCGGGCGATGACCCGAGTTGAGTGAAATTCTGTGGTTCTGTGTGTCGACAGGGATCCTCTGTGAGCAGCTTCCCCGCAGGCTGGATTCACAATGCTTTCAAGAACAATGACGAGCTCAAACGACCTGATGAAAGTCGGAAGCTTTTCCAGGTCAACAAATGTCTGAAAGACAATTGATCTCTGTCAAACTAAGCGCATTTGATTCAGATCTGGTAGATCTAACGGTGTTGGTACATTTGCACAAAATCAGTGTTATGGATACGACAAGCAAAGACTGCAGTTATATCGCACGTTAACAGGTCTCCTGTTGGTTCCTCTGTCTTCCACACAACAGGGGGGCATTTTCAGACGTGCTTGAGTGGGAATTGTCATTTGAAGATCACATTGAGAAGGACGGTCACTGGAACATCTCTGGCTCTCACCATGATGGACCACTACGGGGTGGTTTTCTTCCAGGTCTTGATCATGATGGTCACAGGTTACTGGCCCATCTGGAGACATCCCTTTGGGCAGTACAAAGTCAAAAACACTGATCCTAATTTACCATTGCTTGTGGATGTTACTTTTTCTGTACAACAATGCTAATGTTGCAGAAAGTTTCATTTTCAACAATCAGATGAATCTAACTGGAGAGCGAAAGACCATGTTTGGTATAATGTTGATTTGTGACATGTCTATGAAACTCTGCATTTGGTACATTGCATTCACAAGTTCTGCAGTATTTGAGAAGCTGACATTATGTTCAAGATTCAAACAAAACAACACAAAGATATTTGTTTGGCTTTTGGTGGCAACACTGATCAATGAAGCCAGCAAATTGTCCAGTTCAGTGTTGTTCTCCAAGCTAATGCTGCTTGAATTCTGGGAAAACCCAGAGATATTTGGACTTCTTAAATTTCAGACAGAGAGAGTATTTGCTGTTGCAGTTCGAATAGTTGTTTTGAATTGTGTGCAAGTTTTTACTCCAGCTATTCTTATTCTTGGGTACAGCATTCTTATTGAAGAAGAAATGAACACCCTGTGTGAAGCCATCTCTGATTCAACATCACACTCCAATGAAATATTTGATTCTGTTGGATTCAACTCAATCAAAGAAAAATTTGTGAAAATTGCTGATACAATTGTCACAGTCAATGAAACTCACAAATATTACACTCTGATCTGTTTATTGAGCACTGGGACCTTCATCGCGTTCACTCTGTACTATCAAATCGCAATTTGTATTTCATTTGGAGACAATCTTCTGGAGTACGTGTGGTACCTGTTGTCTTTGTTTTTCCTTTGCGTCGGGGGACAAAAAATATCTCAGTCTGTGAGTACTTTTTTGCCTCAGAACACACTGTTTTCACTTGTGCACGTATTTGGTCGGCAAAAAAGTAAATATGGCCTTCAGAAATTCACTGAACACAGCTGCCGATGCCTGCTGCGGAAAATAGTTTTGTCAGATTTGCCTGCTGGTATCTTGGTGCAGGGTTGAAAGGGCAAAATTGAGCCAATCTTCTCCACAGGTTGAGAAGTTTGAGTTTCTGCTGGGTGCCTTGGATGCTAGAAAGTTCAGCAGAAACACGCTGGCGGAGGTGAGATTCACAACAGAACGCCATAGCTAGTTTGATCACAATGGCCTGAAAACAGACAGAGGCGGACCCAGGAGGGAGGCCGACAACATGAAAGCTCAGCTACAACAAAGAGAAAACAAGCGAGACAAAGGCAAACATCTGCCGTGCTTGAGAAGGAATTTTCGGGGCCAGTTTTGCCGGCTATCCACAACACATTGGTTCCAAATCACGGACACAAAACCCCCTCATCATCAATCAGTTTCTTTGACTTTTTGACAGGTGCAGGCGTTTCTGCAGCACATCCGGAGGTTCCCGCCCAGGCTCACCATCGGGGGAATTTTCACACTCAACCTCAACACTTTCGTCACGGTGAGACACACACACACACACACACACACACACAAGTCGTGCCTCAACCGTCTGAGAATCTGTGCCCTCTGACCCCAGACGAACAAAGTCAGTGCGTTCTGTCGTTTTGCTAGAACACACTTTTGCTTCATGAAATCTTTGCACCTGCACTGGACACTGGGTCTTCACATCCACACACTCAAACCCACACCCATTCGCCGGCACCCCACATGTGCACGCGCACACACACGCACACAAACACACACAAGTGACTCTCTTCTCTTCTCTCTCTCTCTCTCTCTCTCTCTCTGAAGAAGAAGAAGAAGCAAGTTATCAAGTCTGATGACATACGAGTGTAAAATTTCATTTGTTTCAGTTCTTGGCCACCATTGCAGCCTACTATATGATGATTCTGGACATGGGGAGGGCGGAGTCCGAATGCGCAGGCGCAACCAATGGCTCTTCTGCACACTGACTTCCGCTGGACACTGATGGCGCCACCAGTGGGGACACAGATCGATGACTGTTCACATCATTCTTTGAACTAAATTACTTTTTCGCTACTTTGAAACAAAACAAAATTGTTTGATATCTTGCCCCACGGAAATTCGGTGTGTTTAGTTTGTTTGGTGCAGAGCTGGGGGTCCTGGAATCCCTGAAACCACCCCTGTCTCATCAGGCCTATGAAGATGGAGTGTCAAATATCTCGTCAGTGAGTTTTCACAAAACAAGTCCAACAGAATAAGTCTTTTCTCCAGAAGGGCCTGACCACTTGAAGTGCCTCTACCAAGCTGCACAAGTACATGTGTAGGTTACTTCGTCTGTTGATCAATCAAACCCCGCCCCTGCAACTTTTTTGTCAACTCTTTGTTTCCCATCTCATCCACATACAAAAATGTGAAAAAATTTCCACCCATTGTCACGTTTCTGTTGACAGAATTCACAGTCGCTTTGCTGTGTCGGCGTCTGCGACATGTCTCCGTTTCGTGTTCCCCTGAGAGACGCATATGCATCGATACTCTTTCGCCACAGAACAGAAACACACAAAGATCCAACAAGCTGAGGAGAGAATGTCTGAAACTTGATTCAAGGGTGGGTGGACCCCGGGGAGACCAGACCTTCAAAAACATGTCAAAAGTCATAGGAAAACTTGTGGTCTCTGTGACAATATTTAGACGAGCCAGAGATTCCCTGGTCTCCCCTTTTGTCTGCAGCATGCCTTTGGGTTACCAAAAAGGTCTACCTCTGGGTCTACTCTTGGGTCTACTCCTGGACCCGCTCCTGGGTCTGCAGCTCTCACACGTATGGCTCTGCACGTCGACGCTGGTTTCAATGATGACAGAGACGCAGGTGTTGCTCAAAAACCTTTCCACGTTTCAAATTCCCCTCATTTGCAATGTCTTTTCGTTCCTGGCCAAACACACGATAACACGTCGCAGTACTCGTTTGCTAAAGGGACGCAGACAATGTGCACCAGACCAAAGAAAGACAGGGTTCAAATGTATACTCTCACCCCAACGGCGTCTGTTGTGTGTTTGTTCTGAATCGCCGTGTGAATCGCATTGTCGCCTTGTAACACTGTGACTTAAGAAGCTTCTGTTTCCAATCATGAGGGACCAGTATGGGGTGGTTTTCCTCCAGATTTTCATGTTGATGGTCACAGGCTACTGGCCAATCTGGAGACATCTATTCAAAAAGTTCATGTTCAAAAATTTATTGTTGTTCTTTTACAGTTGCTTGTGGATGTTGATTCCAGTTTATAATGTTCTGAGAAATGTAGTCCTTTTGTTTCGAGAACATGAACATTTTCCTTTGCTGAGAAAAGTTATGTTTTGTTTATTGATGCTCAGTGATTTGCTGAACAGAGTGTCAACCTGCTGTTTTGCTTTGAAAAGTTTCCCTGTGCTGCAAAACCTCTGCAAGTTCTCAAAGTTCAAGCAAAATAACACAAAAGTTTTTGTTGTTTTGTTGATGGCAACTTCAGTGATGCAAGGATGCTTTCTTTAAGGTATTTCATTCACACAATGCTTAATTCAGCCTTGCCTGAGACAATTTCAATTGGCATTTCCCACACTGAAGTGGAGAAAAACTTCGCTCTTGTAAGTCAAATTTTGAACACAGGTTTCCTGCTTTCTTTTCTTCCTGTTGTTGTAATGTTTGGTTTGGTTTTGGTGATAAAAGAAGAATTCAACAATCTTTGTTGTGAAATATCTGATTGTGTAGATTCAAATGAAATTTATGTGTGTGATAAATTGTGTTCAATCATGAAAAAGTTTCATCTCATTGCTGACACTGTTTCCATTGTGGACAAAAGTCACGAGTTCTACATCTTCAGTTGTGTTTTGACTCTCAGCTATCAAATGGCATTTTCAATTTATTACCAAGCAATCCAATGCTATGATGTTGGAGTTCAATTATCAGAACTGGGATGGTGTTTCATGGCATTGTTTCTCTTGTGCATCAGTGGACACAGAATATCTCAGTCAGTGAGTGGCACTGATCAGAATACAAACTTATCTCAATGGGTCCAAGCAGACCTGGCCTCCAGAAAATCTCCCCTTCCTTTTCTCATCTTTGTTGTCAATGCTGAAATTACACCCTGGACACGCTCTCATGATCGATGCTCGTTTTGGTTTTGCCCGTTTGCGCGGACTGAAACTGTGATTGTTATTTCCTTGAAACGACTTGTCGTGTTTTCAGGTGGAACAGGTTGAATATTTGCTGGGTCGATTGGATCCAGGAGGATTCAGCGCAGACATGGCGGTGCAGGTGAGACATGCGCCACGGAGCAGTGAGCCGGATCGACCCGAGCTCTGGCAACAGTGTAGTCATTTGATGGGACGAACAACCTGCAGCACTGGTCAATGCAGCGTGACTCAACTTTCACGTTGTCAGGTTCTGTCAGGCCCTGCCCTTTCTTGTGCAGGTTGAGTGGTTCCTGAGACACGTTCGACGTTTCCCTCCTTGCCTGACGGTGGCAGGCATCTTCAGGCTCAACCTCACCACTCTGTTCACGGTAACGCAACAACGTGCGCAGTGCTCTGATGGGTCCAGGGGCCATGGGCTTTCCATTTTTCGAGACTGGAGTTTGTGTCATCCTTGGATCCGCCAGGGCATTGGCCTGTCGCACCATCGGGATTTGGTGCATCACTGTGTTGGATGACCCTCAAACTTGATGATTTGTAACCTCCACCGGCTTGTTTTTCTCCAAACAGGCCCTGGCGACGGTCGCTGCGTACTACGTGATCGTGAGAGACCTGGGCAGGGAGCAGTCCGGCTGTTCGGTCATCGCGCATGCGCCGCTAAACTTCACTTCCGCTCTCTGACTTCCGGCGCAAGCGTGATTACGTCACCAGGGGATCCGTGACGTCAGCAGAGGATTCGTGCTGAGACGGAAACAGCGTGTCGCAAAGGGAAGCTTGATCTCGAGGAAAGAATCTGACATACAAAACAACAAAAAAAGATTTCACGGCGCAAAATGAAAGTGTTCATTTTGGAGAAAATGGAGGGTCCCGCCCCGCTGTATCCACCTGTGCAGCACATGCGCAGTCATACCGGAAACAGCATTTTGTTCCTTTATTTGCAACACAAAGTCAGTTTCGATTGGGTCTCAACGCCTTTGTGTGTACAGAATGGATTCATTTGCTCAGGCATCGAAGGGTAATCTCACAATCAATCTGCGTTTGCTGTTCAGTGCAAACACTCGCATATCCATTTTGTGAACTACATTGTCGTTGCGTCGTCGAAGAACCTCTTGTGTCCCCAAGTTGTTTCGCAAGCATTTTCTCGTTGCTGTTGACAAAATCCACGTCGTGTCTTGTCTCAGTATCTGGTTTCCCAAGACAGACGTGTTTGCACAAAAGAACCAGCCTTCACAAGGCCCAAACACACGACGATCAAACACAGGTTGATGCGCTGATGTGGGACCTGATCGAAGGGTCGATACAGGGACATGTTCTTGGCGGTGAGGAGGGATCTGTCCCTGGGTCTACCCTTGGGTCTACCCTTGGGTCCACTCTGGGTCTACCACTGGGTCTCTACCTTGTCTCTCACGGCAAAGACGCCGCTTCTTGTGAGGAAATGGGTTGTTTGATAAAGATGAGCCCACTTCTGAGGAGATCACCTCAGTTGCGACCACAGCTAGTAAAGCTACCTTGACCACAAAGCAACTTGTTATTGCCATCTACCACAAGGCAAAAGATGGGTTCCAAAAAAGGGGGTTGCTCCCCCTTCCACTTTGAGAGACGTCACAAAACTCAGCATCGCATCTCAGCAAAGTGACCGCGAGCCCATTGGCAGTGGGTACAGTTTCAGTGCATGACAGCTTTGCCCATTGCAAGCAAACTGATCTGCATCCCGTTGCTGTTTTGAACGGTGACAGTGACGCAGGTGTTGCCGAGGACCCTCCTCGTCCGTCCCGTTGGGTCTGAAGTTTGTTTCCATTGAGGCGTGGTGCGAATTGCAAAAAACATGAATCAGCTTTGCTGACAGTCTTCCGCTGCATCAAACGTTGATTTCGGAATCAATTTGCCCGCCCAACAGTGACGAACATCACAGTATCTGGTTCAACGCAAATGTGCAAAGCTTTTATGAGTGCAAACACATATTCATGTTACGAAATGTGTGTTTTCACCAGAGAACCTTGTTTCCCTGTACATATATTGGCTCAAAACCCAGAAATCGTGACATTGACTCAAAACGTGGGATCGTTTTGTTGGTGTGAACTTGAAATTGGGCTGCAGTGCGGAAGTAAAAGACGGACCTCACCACGTACAGAAATACCGGACGCAAGATTTTGATTGCACATTTCTCCAACCTGAAGGAGTCTGCAACGATTTCGCCTGATCAGACTGTTTTGCGCGACGTCTGATCCCACGGAACATGAGGAACCCACAAGGAGTGGTTTGTCTTCAGATTTGGATTTTGAGGATTGTTGGACTGTGGCCATTATGGAAGCATCCATTCTGCCAGCACAAAGCCAAAAACATAGTGTCTGTGTGCTACAGCTGTCTGTGGATGTTGTTGCTTCTTTACTATTTGCTCAGAGGTTCTGTGCACATGATTTGGGAACAAGAAAAGGAAGTCACACTGTTATCAAGAGCAATGTTTTTCACCCCCATGGTGTGTGAAACATTGCTGAAATGTTTAATTTGGCACGTGTCATTCAAAACCCACAACATTGAACAAATGCTTGAAAGGTTATCACGTGAAAGACACAGGCGAAGACACATTTTCTTTTGGTTACTTGGAGCTACTATTTTTCTGGAATTATTTCATGTATATTATTGCATTGCCTACATGAAGCAATGGTTTTCTATGTATCCAGATGTCTCACACATGCTTTCCATGGGATTTTCAAACACAAAGGGGGAAGGAGTACTTGCTTTCACAGTTTACATGATGGCAGTGCTGTTCATGGAAATATTTATCCCAACTGTGATTGTCTTGGGCTACAGTTTTGTCGCTGTGGAAGAATTCAACTGGCTTTGCAAAGAAATGTCAAAACTTTCCCACGCTGGCAAAATGTCTGAATCAGAAACACTTCACCCACTGAAGGAGAAATTTTACGCCATTTCTGATGCCATCTCCACAATTGATGAGACGTACAGATACTACATACTGGCCTACAGCGTCACTGCAGGTACATATTTTGTACAAGAGAAGAATTTTCGTCAAGGTTTGTGATGCGGCCACCAAGGCCCAAGCTCAGCTGGCCAGATCGTGACCAGTTTGGTTTTGAGGGGTTCTTCAGGTGATGGGGTTCATAATCCAGGTAGAAACCCCGTCTGACACCCAGCTTGACAAAAACCCAACTCAACCATTGTGACTTGGTTGATCTGACACTTACATCACGTGCAAGTTTTTCTCATGTGCTTGATCGGGTCATTTTGTGTGCAGGAACCTTCTGTGCCTTCGCTGTGTACCACCAGACGGTGACAGGTGGGCAGGGTCTGGATGTGCACCTCTGCGAGCTCGGTTGGTACTTCAGTCCACTCCTCATCCTCTGCATCGGCGGACACAAGATCAGCCGAGCGGTACGTCGGGCAATCGGAGAACAGCAGTGAGAAACGCCCCGATTTGCTTCCGTTTTCAGGCTGCAAAGCCAAAAGCCCAGATTTGTGTGTCGTAATCAAAGACAGGAAAGAATGCCAGAAAGTGCCATCCTGGCGGTGGGGCCAAGAGCAAGGGTGGTAGAGTCTGCCCCAAACCTCCTGCTTTGGATTCAGCGTCGAATCACCCAGGCGCAGTTCCACGCGTGGGCTTCGAAGATTTCAGACCTCCAACTCTGAAAGTGCATGATGTCGTGCAGTCGCATCTTTTGAATTGAGACCCCTGTCTGAGGCTTTGAACCACATCCGGGCTGTTGCCTCCAGATCAACTTCCGGATTGTCCCATTGTTAGGTGGAGCGGATCGAGAGTCTGCTGGGCCGACTCGACAGCAGGAGCCTCCCGGAGAAGGCCATCGCTGAGGTGAGGCTCGAAATGCCACGGCGCTCCTGTTATGCTGCGTGTTTGGGACGATCTGTGTGACACGGCAAAACAGAATACAGCGTGTCCTCTGTGTGTTTGTCCAAAAAAGAAACACATTTCACCAGGTTCTGCAGCAATATGCTGCTGTTTCAACAGACGCTGCAAAATTGGTTTTCACTGCAAAAATCTTTGTTGTAGTATGAGTTCTGAACTTTCCTCTATCTGCAGATTCAGGGCTTCCTGCAGCACATCTCGAGGTTCCCGCCCAGCCTCACCATCGGAGGAATCTTCACTCTCAACCTCAACACTTTCGTCACGGTGAGATGCACACTGAACCCTTCATGCGCTCCCGAAACTTCTCCCTGCATGTCACTCTCACCTGCCTCATTGTTGGACACGAGCTTTGGCTCCATGATGCAGAAGCTAAACCTCTCTGTTGTCTGTTCAGGCCCTGGCGACCCTGGCTGCGTACTACGTCGTGATTCAGGACATGAGCGCAGCCGACAAGTGCAGCGGGGCAGCCAACACCACCACGAGCGCCTGAGAGACTGGAAACCCGACCTGTTTCACTGTTTCTTCTTCGCAACGGAACCTGGCACGCGTGAACCTGATGTCCTGATGGATACTGATCGATCTTGGGGGGGTGGGGGGCGGTTTCGGGAAAACCCGGTCCAAAGTTTCAACCTGTGCGAGAGTCCAGTCCGAACAGAGAACAACATGATGACGTAAAATTAGGGTGAATTTCGAGAGGTCTGATGGCTCGAGATTCCGCTTACTGGATCCGCCAAGAACAAAATGCCTCTGAACCAACCCCACCATCCGACGGAGGCAACTCCCTGCATGACAATTACAATCAAACCATTAGGCTGGTGTTACAACGTTGGAAAACATCATTGTGTACACAGACGAAAATGCTTTCTTCACAAAGTTTATTTTCGATCAACACAGATTAACGCACGCATTTTTTCTGGCATTTGTATGGGATGAGCAATAACTTCACGCAATTTGTGTCACAGAATAAAGAGGCATCCAAATGCTTGACTTGTCTGTGCTTTGAACATTGGCGCTCACTCAATTTTCCTTGTTTCATGGTCGTTCATCATGGATTCAACACAATTCATACAACTACAAATTTGTATTCTCATGGCTGTGGGTTTGTGGCCGATATACTGGAAGCCTTTTCAGGAAACCAGAGTGAAACAAATACTTCTGGCTTCTTACAGTTGTGTGTGGGTGCTTCTGTATGCAGCGGACTTTGTTACCCTTTTGGTTGAAACTGTCACACAAGGAATGTTGACATCATATGGAAGTATTCTGCTGCAACAAATGTCCTATGTGGCCAACTTTTTGACCAAAGTCTCAATTTGGTACACTTCGTTCAAATTTTCGTGCTTATGGAATCATTTGCAGTGTGTCAGAACAAAGCAGACAGTTTGGATGATTGTTTGGTCAAGTGTACCAACAGTAATCATGTTGATCTGCAGCTCGTATTCTTCTATTTTTTACGCGCGCTTCTCTGACTCTATGATTGGAGAAAATCCTTCATTGGTAAACAAGCTTGCCCACTACATGCACATCTCAGCTGCTTTTGTGGTGTGGACAGAGTCAATACCTGGTGTTATTCTCATGGGGTTTGGCATTCTGATCAAAAACTACCATGAGGAATGTTTTCATGAGATTTTTCTCTCAACAAACAGAAAAGAGAATTTGTCCAACAGCAAAGTGGTTGAGTTCAGAGAAAAATTTGAACAATTGTCAGATTGTATCACAACCATAAATTCTACATTCAAACACTACACTGTGTCTTCTTCAATCTGTGTGGGTTGGAACATAGCTCATGGCATCTACTTAAACACTGTCATGTGCTCTGATGTTTTTCCATTGGAGGCTTACATCTTACAATTGATTTTCTTCAGCATCAACTTCTTGGTTCTGTGTGTTGGTGGCCAAATGATTTCATCTACAGTGAGCATTTTTCAATGAAAGTCTTGGAATATTTTTTCTGGGTTCTTCAGCGTCAGAAAAAACAGTTGCAAACCACCACCACACCTTTTTGCAGGTTGACAATGTCAAATCCATAGTGGGTCGCTGGAGACTGTGTGAGACAGCTGAGAACTGTGGAACTGAAGTGAGTCACGTTCAAAGTCTTGAGAGCAGCGTGTGTTTTCCCATGACAAGAACCAAGGTGGGTCCTCCCTTGCAGTTGCAGTTGTTCCTGTTCAACATCAGTCACAATCCACCAGAATTCAACATTGGAGGCCTGTACACTCTCGACATGCACACCTTTATGACGGTAAGACTTCTGAAATTTTCCCGTTCTCCATTGAGTCCGTTGTTCGCAAAGGAAAAAATGCGCATGAGTTTCATTGAGAAAGGAAAAAAAGGGATTCTTTCAAATACTTCTGAAAAAAATTCCGGTTTGAGTGAAAATTTAATTTTGATCATTTTTACACCAAAGGCGCGCCACATAAAGAGGAACAATGCACAATGCAACACAAACTGTCATTCCACCAATATTTTACGAAATTATCAACAAAAAATTATGAGAAAGGCATTCATTCTTTGGACAAATACTAGTGAAACCCCTGGGTCATGAGGCTCTGCTTGTCCCTGAGGAACAAAGTTTCAAGCCAGCAGCCACAGCCACCAAAGACTGAAACTCTTCCTTGTCTGCTCGTGCGACCGCAGGCGTTGGCGACGATGGCCGCCTACTACGTCGTCATTCAGGACAGCAGCGTCGGCGACGCAGACTTCTGCGCGACGATAAACGAAACCGGAAGTGACCCGAACAACTCGCTTCCGTTCTGAGGAGGGAGAGACGGGGAACTTTCAAGACCCAAGGCTACGGACTTGCTTTTCAGTTTGTGGCATGTGATCATTCTTTTTTGATCCATGTACGTTTGAGAACTTCTTCAAATACTTGCATGCAAGACAGAATGCGCCCAGTCTTGGCATGCTTCTGGCGTCGACGTTGTGACGTTCCCTCCCCCACAATTCGCTAACTCGAAGTGTTGAGTGAACGCAAGTACAAACCACACTTGTCAGTTTGACGTGAACAACACAGAATCAGAAGCAAATGAATTGAGTGATGCTAAAACGGGGCAAACACCCAAACCACACACTTGCACATCAGAAGTCCATTGAGTAAATTTTTTTGATTGGGTGACTGTCAGTTGTTCTCTTCATATTTGAAATGACGCATAAGGAAAAATACAAAAAGGGCCTCACACATTGCATGAACACATTTTGGCAACATTTTGTGGTACAATGGCGACCACAGCAGGACGTGTGTGCATCATTTTGCTCATGGCTGTTGGCCTCTGGCCCTGCTTTTGGAGGCCATTCAGACAACATGTCACAAAGCAGAGTGCCTTGATTGTGTACAGTAGCATGTGGATGGTTGTCTATGTGTATGCTTACATCATGTCTCTCACCTCAACTTTTCAAATGAAAGTATTCACATCTTTTGGGAGTTTATTCCTCCAGCAGTTCAGTTACACTCTCTCTTTGCTCATGAAACCAACAATAATTCATCTTTCATTTAATTTTAGCAATCTGTCAAGATACATTTATGAAAGAAACAAACAAGCAAATGTCAAACCCACTGTATGTCTTTTTGTGCTTATGATAATCATTCAGTTTTGTGCTGCGTACAACACAAAAACTTATGCAGAAATGGCAGTCTTACCTTTGACCTCTTTTTTCCCTGCAGAACTGAACACAATGAAATGGGTAACACATTATGCCTCTGTCACAGTGATGTTTATTTCTGGGATTCTGTACTTTCCAACAACTCTTCTGTTGGCCTGTGGAATTTTATTCAAAGCTGAACTTGATGCTCTCAACAAAGAGATAAAAGCCAACATGTATTCTTCAGATAGCTGTGCACAGAGAAATTTTCAACCATTAAGAAAAAGGTTTCATGATCTTTCTGACATCATTTCTTGTACTGACTACATATTCAAATATTATAATATTTGCTGTTCTCTGTCTGTTGCTGCATACCTGGTACAGTACATTTATTTCAAAACAGTGAGCTGCTCAAAACTCTACCCATTGGATCTGTACTTGGTTCATTTGTCTTTTGCCATCCTGGCTTTTCTAATCCCGTGCGTTGCTGGCCACCTGGTCTCATCCTCAGTAAGTTCTTGTTCTATTCACATGAACAGTTTGTTTAGATCCGTATCAGTTTACAACAAGTCTGATTTGGAAGTGCAGCTTTTTCAGCAGCACCAGAATATTCAGTGTTTTTGCACTGCAGATTTCTGAGATCCAGACGACATTTGGGCGGCTGACTCCCACAGACAGCAAGAGTGATGTGAGTAAAACTTGTTGCTTGTTGACATGTTGTGCAGTGTTTGGGAGGCGCAATGATGTTTCAATTTCGCAGCTGTGGAATCCTTGATGGCCAGTCAGCCACCCAACCTCACAACAATCGTTTTGCCTCAGGCACCCAGAAAGTTTGACGTTTGCAGTGGCAACCAAGTGGTGGTGGTTCCCCAATCCTGAACCCACCCCTGGTCTGGGTTCAATGTTGGTCTGTTGTTTGTGTTGTAGCCACGCACACCATTTCGCTTTCGCTACGCCGTACATGTATGTGTTGCACCCCCACATCCCATCGCCTCACACACTGCAGCGCTGACATAAGCTCTGATGTGCACTGAAGCAACACGAGATTCGTACAGTGCGAGCCAATTCAGTGGTCGTTTCTCTGTGTGAAAAAAAAAACACACCAAGATGGAAGGGAAATACCCTGGCCAAGACCAAACCCAACTCAGCAACCCCTGTCCTGGATTTGCTGAACAACGATCATTTTGCCACTGTGGATGAACAAAGACTTGATTTTGTTGTGCAGCTGCCTACGTTTCTGCTTCACATCAGCTCCAGCCGCCCAGGCTTCACCATAGGAGGCCTGTTCAACCTCAACCTCAACACCTTTGTCACGGTATGTGGAGTGAAATACCGAGTGAACTGGTGGGGGGACCTTGGGCTCCAGGCCCCATGATCTTTGGTTTTACTGTACGCCCACTGATGTGAACTGGTTTTGCATGTGAATCGTTCCAAGTTGTTCTTCTACACCCTTGGGGTTGGACCCCCTTGACCACATACAATCCTCTCAAAAGTGGTGTTGTCGTATGATTGAGACACAAACCAGCACCATGGGGTTGAACCTCACATTTTCATCTTTCCAGGCAATGGGAACAGTAGCAGCGTATTACGTCATGATTCAGGACTCGAGCCGTGGGGACACAGACCTCTGCGCGTCCTTCTTCAACACCACAGTCACCTGAAAGGCCCTTCACTTCGAACAGCGAAACGTTGTGACGACCGATTTTGTCCTTGATTCACGAAATGGGGGTTGGAGTCCCTTCGCCAAACCTCTGCATTGACTCACCTTCAAAGCAGGCTCCTCCTCTTGACTTGTAGCAACCTGTGTGCCTTCAACTCACTGCCATGTCACGATTTTGCACGTTTTTGACTGGTTTCGTCAAGTCGAGTGTGTGTTCCCTGGACTCGAAGACATTTTTTGGCAGTTCTCATAAAATTCAGTGCATGTTGTGCTGGAATCTTTTCACCCAGTAAAGTGTACACGAACCACAGTGTCCTGTTCGTTTTGCAATCAGATGCATGCAAACTCGGCCAGATCCACTGGGCCCATCGGACCGGGGGAAAACCCCTCCAATTTGCAAAAACACCTCCCCTCCCCTTACTTATCAAGGTTGGAGCATGAATCCTCATTCTGGATCTGCTGGAGGTAATAGACAAGGCTTTGCACCAAAGAGCATGCAAGAAGTGCAGCTGTGCTTGGCTGCAGAGTTGCTCTCATTTCGTCCTGTGCCTGTGAGATTGAGAATGAATTCGTGCGCTACACGCGTCAACTCCACCAGAAACTCATCTGATGTAACAGGTCAAAAGTTGACATTCCTTGAGACACTGAGGTGTCCGATTAGACTGCATGAAGGCCACTCCACATGCATGTCCAGCACTTTGGCACCACCTCAAGTGTTTTCTCCCCAAACTGGCCAGGCTGGCATTTTCGAATAAAGTTTCGAACTTGGTCTACAAAGTGCCCTCCAAACACACAAAGTTCGACGCGAACACATCAGAACCAGAAACAAATTGGATGAAATGACAAGCATACAGAGGAGAGTGACACCAAATGGAAGTAAACGCTCACATTACACACCGAAAATGCGTCTACACATCAAAAAGACCACTATGCAGTCAAAAACATGCAGCACAAATGCACCGGCGTGTTTTCCGCTGTTAGCGGATTGGCAAAAGTCAATCGATGTCCATTCACCTTCACACACCCGAAAGTAACAGATTTTTTTGGGAAAGCGCACACAGTCTGAACACCCACAAATTGTCTCAGTAAATTTTCGCAAAGGGAAAATGGTGACCAGAGTTGTCAATCTCTGCATCTACTTGCTCATGAGTATTGGCCTCTGGCCCTGCTTTTGGAGGCCATTCAGAAAACACAGGACAAAGCAGAGCATCCTGGTGATGTACAGTGGGATTTGGATGTTACTTTATGTGTACAATTACATCGTGTCTCTAATTGCAACAATTCAAATGAAACAGTTCAAATCATTTGGGAGTATTTTGCTGCAGGAGTTGGGTTTCACTGTCAGTTTTGTCTTGAAATTGGCTATAATTCATGTTTCATTCAAATTCAACAATCTCTCAAGATACATGAAAGGAAGAAACAAAGAAATAAATCTGAAAGCCACTGTGTGTCTCATTATTCCAATGATAATGATTCAGTTTTGTGTCACATACAGCACTTTTAGATACACAGAACTGGTGGAATCTGCTTCAATTTACCCTGAAAACCCAACTGCAATACAACAGTTTGCACATTATTCCTCTGTTCTGGTGATGTTCATTTCTGGGATTCTCTACTTTCCAACAGCTCTTCTTTTGGCCTGTGGAATTTTATTCAAAACTGAACTTGATTCTCTCAGTAGAGGCATGACCACTGATATGTATTCTTTGGAAAGCTGTCCACAAAGAAATTTCCAATCATTAAGACAAAGTTTTCACAATATTTCTCAGAGAATTTCGTGCACAGAATCTGTATTCAAATGTTACAACATTACTTTGTTGATCTCCATTGGTGTGCACCTGGTCTCAAACATTTATGTCAGAACTGTGAGCTGTTCAAAACTCTACCCATTGGATCTTTACTTCGCACATTTGGGCCACACTGTTCTGGCTTTTCTTGTCCCGTGTGTTTCTGGACACCTGGTCTCATCATCAGTAAGTTTCTTTTGCCCCTAATTCCATCATTTAGTCACAAGAAAACAGAAGCTAAATCTCAAGGCCCAGTATTCTCATCTTCACAATCATTTTGCTTCACTTGGAGGTGTGGTCGTTTCAACAGTTAACTCCGAATTTCTTTCTTGCAGATTTCAAAGATTCAGGCAACATCTGGGCAACTGACTTCAGCAGGCGAAAGCACGAGTCTTGTTGATGTGAGCATTTCTGTGTTTTTGACAGCTCCAGGGCAGCCCTGGAGCCCTGATGGCCAACCTCCTAACCAACAAAAAATAGCTCCATGGAGCTCGCGGTGATTTGAGGAAATTTCAGTTGCTCTGATTTGGCTTGCTCTGATTTGGCTTGCTCTGATTTGGCTTGCTCTGATTTGGCTTGC
>JAAUXT010013874.1_pt1:2500-19299 | contig 19299 bp, 20 predicted proteins | sample 7278171 | NCBI WGS metagenome assembly JAAUXT01 (sample SAMN14350112, study PRJNA611818) | marine sediment metagenome | isolation source: surface marine sediment (1.8m) | place: French Polynesia: Moorea | collected 2018-08 | reverse complement strand
CCTGGATACCCTAACTCAGACATTGTCCGGGAGACCCCCCCCCCTGTGTAGCAAATTTTTCCAGCTCGGGCATTGTCCGGGTTAGGGTATCTCAGACATTATCCGGGATACCCCCCCCCTCTGCAAAGCAAATTTTTTTAACTTGGACATATTTCGGGGCAGGGTATCTCGGACATTGTCCAGGACACACACATACACACACACACACCCACAAAGCAAATTTTTCCAACTCAGACATTGTCCAGGGCAGGGTATCTCGGATATTGTCCAGGATACCCCCCCTTCCCCGCTAAGCAAATTTTTCCAACTCAGACATTGTCCGGGTTAGGGTATCTCGGACATTGTCCGGGTTAGGGTATCCAACAGAAACGCGGCTGATTTTCCACTTATTCGATCGTCAGTATCTGTCCTGAGGACTCACACCCTTGTTGCCATGGTGATCTGTTCTTCTGGAGTCCCTTGTGGTGTCTCCCAAACACCAAATACGTGCTTTGTGATTTGAGCCAAAGAGTTTGAGCAACACAAACTGGAAGGATTCACGTGGCATATTTTGAAAGTGTGAACTTTGCTTGGCTCAGTGTGGTCGATGGTGTTCACATGGACGTGCGCAATGTTGTGTTTGTCAAGATGAGTTGTGTCCGGTGTTCACGCGTTGAAGGGAACAGGAAACAATGTGTTTTGAAACAGAATTGTTTTCTCTGAAGGTCACAATGCACAAAAGACTGACAAGTCGATATACTGTTGATCAACTTGTGAAATGTTACATAATACGAACTGTCAATTGGTCTGCGGTGACGACCACTGCTGAGAAATTCTTGGTTGTGGTCACCTCTGAGGGCAGCTGCCAGGAGAGTGATCACAACGGAGTCGACGACACGCCTCTCCCGACAGTGGTGTGGTGAAGAGTTAGTGTTCTTGATGAGGAGTCATTGAATCACTCGGCATCGATGGCGCTTGGCGAAGCGCCTGTGTTTGAAGCTCAGCTTTCATCTTCATTTCCATCCCCTTCTCCACCATTTTCGTTCTGTCTCTGACAGCTCTTCTTGCAAGGAAAATCAACATTGTCAAGGGAAACAACACTGGATTCAACGGAACTACACCAACTGATGTCAGTGGGATAAGTTCCAAAGGATAGGACTTCAAAAATAGGGCGGTGATGCTTATCACATTGCAAGTGAGCCAGCAACATACAGAGAAAACAGATATCAGAACCAGCTGTACTGTCATGGCCTTGGTGCTCCGTTTGCCTGTTATTGCCAAACTGTCCTGTTTGTTGGCTGCTTTGACAGCAGTGAGAGTGTGGACACATGGTGTGAAAAGTATTAGGAGAAATTGAAAAGTGACCAGAAACCAAATTATTACTGTGGGAAACACTGAACTGGTTGGATTGAACAGTGGCACACAAAATTTTGTGGATAGTTCTCCATCAACAAACAAAAGACCAAAAGATGCCATAAAAGAAAGTATTGCAGACAAAACAGTTGAAGAGATTGTGAGCTTTAGAACAAATGATACTCTTTTGAAACTGCTGTCCAGTGGATAAATTACAACCATTGATCTTGACAAAGACAGCAAACCAAAAGCACCTCTACCTGCAACAGCAAAATTAAAAAAAAAGCCAAAAGCACTGAAGCAATTGTTCCCAGATCTCCACAATTGTTCTTGAAGAACAATTTGCCTTTCATAAATTTGTTCACAAGCCCATAGAATTGCCCAGTACAAGGAAAGGAACAGATTCAGAACATTTAAAGCAAGGAAACAAGCTGTGTAAGCTTTATTTGATTTGTTCATACCTTTTATGTGAACCACAACACTGAGCACATTCACAAAAGTATTGATACAAAACAAAGAAATATATGCAATGGAAACACTCTTCTTCTCCAGAAGATCAGCACAAGATTTGAACCAAGGAGCCTGAGCAGTGCAAATAGAACCAGAAAGGTTTATGCAGCATAATTGGTAATCTGAACTTTCAATCACAACTGGTTTGTTCTGTTCAAAGGCGTTCACGTGGATGGTCGTGAATGTAATATTTGTCAGCATCAGATACCTGAGATTTTTTGAATCTGGAAACAAGGAAACAGGGTATTTTGTCATGGGATTTCCAGACATAGATGCAAAACTTAAGCTGCTCAAATTGGAAAATGATTTGGAAGACAAGTGGCAAATTTCGTTCCATGACAACAGAAGATTTTGTATTTTCCTATTTGAACGAAAGAATAGCTCTGGTATTTGGGTAAATTTATTCTTTTGGAGGTCCAAATGCACAAGAGTTGGTGACAGCCAAATTTTGTGTGTTTCTGAAATATTGCTGTGCTGAATTAGAAGGACAATTGCTGCAACAAGCTTGTCTGCATATTCTGAAACAAAAGGTGATGATGTAAAAACAACAGCCACAAATGGATAACTATGCAGTGCTCTGTGATCTCCAGAACAATAAATAGCAAGTGCCAAACATGTACAATTTGTTGGACAAATAATGGATCTTAATTGGCAGAGTAGCTCATCATCACCAGATGGGCAGTCTTGTTGACCATCACAAACACAACCCAAATGAAGACACCTTTGAATTTTCCAACATTTGTACATATTGTGGCAAGTTGGACCATTTCTGTTACACACAGACTCAAATTCCTCGTCATCACCAAATGGACAGTCCCACTTATGGTCACACACATATGTCCATGGAATACAATATGATGCTTTACACTTGAATTTCTTGTGACACTCAAAGTCAAAACAGTCTTCCATGTGCCCACCATTTCTGCAGGGCCATGAGTCTCCACAGTTGCTCAGAGAAAACACACAAATTTGGGAAATATTGAAACATTTAGAATGTCCATCTCTGCACGGTACTTCCACAGGATAACTGCAAGAACTGTACTTTCCATTCATCAAGTTAATGAGGTCGGCCTCTTCAGTTTGTTCTGAGTTGGTAGAGTTCATCCAGTCAAAATCCCAGTCAACAACAAGGTCATTTCGTGTGAGTTTTTTCTTGTTACAGTGAGAATTTAGGTGATGACTTGGAACAATTTGTTGTTTTTCTGAAGACAACAAAAACACAACACATTTTCCAGATTTTGTCAAAAAATACAAAGGGCCACAATGCTTTTTGTTTCCAAACAGCACTTTGTCCTTTTCTACAGATCCCTTAAAATCCCTCAGTGAATCACAATTCTCCTCATCTGATCCATCCGACGGACAGTCCCTTGAACCATCGCAAAGGACAGATAACATTATCTTCCCACCTTTAGCACACGAGAAAAGTTGCAACACATTCACAATGCGTTCATGATTGTCTATTTTGACCAAGAAACCAGGGGGTTTTGGTTCAAGAACATTTTCCTTTTCACATACGTCAATCTCCTGCACTTTTTCACACTCCACTTTCACAAAACTTCTCCTGGTTTCTTCTCCCATGGCAAAAAGAACAGGATATTTTGCACTTATGCACCTAAACAGTTTCTTGACATAATACAGTTGAATCAAATTGACTGGGCATGCACCTCTGCGCCTAGGTGTGTTGGTGTGAGTCTCAAACCAAGCAAACCAGAAGCAGAATTGATCAATTGGCATTGACAACTGGTTGCACACAACTGTTTGCCTTATATTCTGAAGGTTAATATCAGCTGTTGTCTTTCTTTGAGTGTTGGATTGCATACAAACCACATTGGGCAAAATTTTGTCTTGGCAGTTGATGTTGATCCAGTCTGGTTGTGCCCAGTTGGATACAATGATCAAAGTGCAGTTGTCCTTTCCTCTCATTGAGGGGTAGATTGTTAGTGCAGACCTCTTGAGGTAGCTTTCTAAATTTAGGCAGTGTCTGTAATGGTTCAACATAGATCCTCGCGTTTGTTCACCACTGCACTTGGAATAGAGAGAAAAGTTAAAGCAGGAACACTCTGAGTATGAGAGGTTGAAGTGATAGTTGTAAAATGGCAGAAAAGTGGCTCTGCTGTTGTTTCCCCATTTCCATATACTCTGAAAAAAAATAAATAATCAGGAAATTATGAAAGCAAAAGTCCAACACAAATGCAAATTTGTGAATTCACAATGTCAGTTTGAAGGATGTGATGTGGGTTCTGTCCACTCAGTTTGGGAAAGGTCATGTCTGGTCACATTGGCCTGAGATCAAAAGAAATTATTTGTGTTACATGAGTCAGCTGGATCTGAAGAGACAGATTGCATCAGGTTATGTGATACTTGGGCTTCTCAGGTTTTGTCTTGTTCTGGTCAGCGGAGTCAGTGTTGAATTCCACACAAAGAGCCTTCTGCACCAGTTTCGTTGGGAAACAGAACAAACAAATGACCTGCTCATCCCTGTGCAGTCCAATGTAAAAAGCATCCAGATCCCAAAATGGTAAAACTGACTGCAATTGAACAAGAAAACGGAGCTGATCAAAATATTTCTTGATTGCAAACAAAGGTAAAAATGCGTGCATGTCTCCACAAATTTCTTTGCTATCTGTCCAAGACAACTGAATATCTTCAACAAAAGCAGACAAGGGCTTCTTTTCAATTCGAAAGAGGTGTCTTTCGCTGAACTGCCATGTAAGAATCCTGAAGTTGTAGTCAGAGTGAGGAAAAAGGAATTTGTGACAAATCAAACTATGCTTGAAATCTCCAAGATCAGGAAAACAAAGCTTTTCAGAGAAATCCAAAGTTTCCGGCTGCGGAACATCAAAAATGTTGACTTCCAGTGAATCTGCTGCACTGAGACAGACTTGCAGTCTCTCTGGCGTTTTCGCAGCAATTAGTTTGCGTTTCTCCCCCAATAAAACATTGCACTGTGCAAACTTGACAATTGATTTGATCTGGCGTCCCTCCTTCGCGTTCATGTCGTGCAAATGCAGCTCAAACTTGTAGGATACCCTCCTCCCCCTCCTCCTTTGAAGGGATCGTTGGAGTCTCAAACTGACAATTTTGTTCTTTGTCTCTTCAGAAAATGGAAGAATCTGAAAGAAACACAAGGTTCTGTGACCAATTGAAAACAGGCAAGAGAAGCCAGCAGGCAAATGCGGAAGGTTTTTTGTTTTCCCTTTGTCCCTCAGTTTCCATGATGTAGTGAGGGGGTTCACAACATCACGGAAAAGTTGAGTGACCCTGCGAAGGAAACCTGTTTGACCCCCCCCCCCCCCCCATCAGTCACAATATCATGGGAAAGTTCAGCCGCCTTGTGAAAGAAACCTGTGTGACCCCCCCCCTCCCCCTCACAATGTCTGGAACACACACACACACACACACACACACACACACACACACACGGATGCAACTCAACGCGCAACACAATGCCAGGGGCATTCTCGTTTTCACCTGTTTTGTGGTTGTGTTGAAAACAATTTCCATTCCTGGTTTTGTTCTGTTGCCTCGTCGATATTGCTGTCTGATTTGAATTTCTATCCAGTTTTTGGCATGAAGAGGTTCACTCAGTTGTATCAGGAAGCTTTTTCCGAAGGGCCAGTCACCATGGAGGAAAAATATTTTCTTTCTGGCTGATAACTGAGGCACACTGCTCTTGACAAACAACTCATTTTTCAGTCCACATTTGTACATGCAAGATTTCCATGCTGATTTGTTGTGCAAATTTTGATCCAGTTCACCTCTGATTGTGTAGGAAATAAAGTTTCCAAACTTGCGTAAAGAAAGGTAAAAGCGAAACCCAGACGTAACTGTTTTTATCATCTGATGCGGGTAGCAGCTTCGAAGTCTGGCCATCTGAACAACAACACACTCAGCATTTTTGATTGACAATGTCAGCAAGTCAACAAAGTTGGGTATCTCATAAAGCACTGCAATCTGATACCCGTCTGATAAATGTTTCAAGAAGTATTCACATTGGGGAGGTATGCCAGTGAAAGGTTCATATTTTTCTTGAGACATTGTTCTGAGCACGTCTGGAGGTGGGCAAAATACTTCAAAAGAACAAGGGCAAACATGAAAAGGTTTGCATACAGTTGTTGTGACCTTCAGTGTTGCGTTAACCCGGGCATATGGAAGAAACTGATAGAGATATGTTTCCATCGACGTTGAACTGTAGAAACTTTTGCTCAGTGCAGTATAAGAGTTATGTGTATCACACAAGATGATATTTTCGGTGTAAATGCCATTCAAATATTGACCGCTTGTGAAGCCTCCATATTTGCATTCATCATTTTTCTTTCCTCTGTAGGAAAGGCTCCAAACAGTCAAATTAACTACAGATTTTAAAATGCTGACAAACCTCAACCTCACAACACAAGAAACTTCTTGACAGTTGTGTCCCAGTGAAAAGTTTTGTGTTGTTCCAGATTGGATTGGAAAAGAGGAAACTGGCACCAATTGACTTGAAAATTTGAGCCCTTGACAATTAGCAGTGTCAAAGCAAAACTTTCCAATGTAGGCTATAATGCCCCTGAAACCTGTGAGTAAATAGACATTTCTATTTGACTTCACCACTGGGCATTGATAGCCAGGGCCATCATGTACCAAAACTGCATCCGTGTCCAGTTTTGTTTGCACTCTGAGTTTCCATCTCTTGAGACCTTCAATCTCAAGAATTGCGAGATGCCATCTGGTGTGTGTGCTGTAGCCCACTACAAGTTGATAGAAGTCTCTGGACTCCTCTTTGTGAACAATAGAGAGAGCCAGAACCTGTTTGTCTTGGACCATGAACTCACCTTGGATCACAAAGAGAGTGGAGGGGTACAGTTGAACTTCAGTAGATACTTTGTGAAACATGGGGTGGAAACTTACTGACGAAAAATGTCCGCAAAAAGAAAACTTCTCAACGTATTGACCGTTTGTCCCAGTGATGTGCAACCCTGCAGCTGAACAATCAAAATGCTTTCCAACAAAGTTTGCTGACCCATGATAAAACTGAATCTCATCCAAAGTAAGATTCAATGAAACTTCCCTGGACAAGAGAAAAAGCAAAATGTATTTTGACAAGGCAACCTTTGCGTAATTTCCAAAACTTTGGACACTACTCCTGCAATGATCTTCTGAAATGAAGCCATCTTTGCAGTCAGTTTGATGAGGAGGATGAGCTGATGGCTGAATGTCTGAGTTGAGGTGCAGTTTCCCTGCAGCTTGACGGACAGTCACCGTTACAACGGGCACAATATTCTGCCTTTTTCCTGCTATTTTGTTCTTAAATTTGTTGGACAAATGGTGTGGCAAATTGTACCGAACAATATTGTTACGAAACAGGTGAAAATATTTCGAAAGCGAAGCTTGAATTCCAGCCTTCAGAAAACCAGTGCTGTGCAATTGACGCACGTGGTGTCTGAGACAGCCTCTGATGTAATGGTGCCAAACAGCTGGGGTTCCATTGAAAAGACCAATTCTTCCTTTTGCCCACTCTGTCGCAGGTTCTGCAGAATTTTCTGATGTGAGCAGGAGAATAAGCAAGAGATGGCGTGTATGTACCAGGAAAGTGTACGTGCACATTTTCTCAGAAACCTTCCTGGATGATGAACCTTTGTGTCACTTCAACTCCTGAAAAAGATTTTCGCACAATTGAGAGGTTTCGATGCAAAATGCCCCGTTATAAGTGATCAGATATTCACACAATCCGACCCCCATTTCACGTGCCAAAAATTGTCCCAGAAAACATGGGAACAGACATTTTTTTGTAAAAATTTTCCATGTTCAACACCAACTTTGTTCCCAAAAATTCATGGGTCTGCACAAAGACAGAATTTTGAATCTGTGCTGGAAAATGTCAAAAAAAAATGCAGTTTTCTGACAAAAAGCCACAGAATTGGGACAGGTGACAATGTGAGTTGCCACGTAATTTTGTGGCTTCGGGCGTCAACGCAGACGTGTTGCATCGAAACCTCTCTTGTTACCAAGACCACTCATGCTCAGATTGATATGGCACATAACGATTGCTTTTCCTTTTTCTCTTGTGGAGTCCAAAAAGTTGCAATTGTTGACTTTCAACCTGTTGAGAGTGCAAGACCTTTGGAACCAAGGTTTGACTTTGAAAGAAGTTGCTAGAATGGGACAACAATTGTGAGGCAGGGTTGTTATTTCTTGCAGAATGGTGTCTCTTTTTTTGCAATTCTGTGAATGTGATTCTCAATTACTCACGCTGTCACCAAATGCCAAGAAAGTGATCTCTGTTTCTGGTGTTTCCGTTGCTGTTGACGTAAAAGTGGTTCGAGCAGACTTCGTGACTTGTGCAAACAATGGAGAAATGCAAACAGATGACAACTCAGCGCAGCCTGTTGTACTCCGTGGTCAATGGGTGTCAAATTCAACTTTGTCATGGTTTGATTTTCGTGGTGGGGATCATGGGTTGTGGGCAAGTTCTTTGTTTGACGGACGTGCGACACCAAATTGGTGTTGCATCGTGTACGTTGGACCAAAACGCCAAAGGTTGGAAACTCACTGTCGGCACAAAAAACACTCTCATTGCTCGCAACAGATCTCGCACTGCACAAACTTTCCAGTCACCTTCATCAGCCGCGAAGACAGATGATAATGATTTGCCCGTGTATCCACGGGCTATCTGGCTGGTTATCCAAAACAAGGGGGGGGTCACTAAACCAAGCAACTAAACTGGGCTGGAAAATTATCAGGACCAAATTTTGGTCATTTTCCAGCCTGGTTTTGTTACTCCCTGCCCCGGGGGGAAACTGACTTGGATAACTAAATTGGGTTGTTTCTTTGGAATGCTTGCATGCAGGATGTTCAAACTTTCAGGATGAAAGGGTCTTTGGACTGCCCACATGCCATGACCAAATGGACTATCTGGGTCCAAAAGTATGGCTGCCATACCCCTGTAACTCTAGATTGCTTGCATACAGAAGTGAAAATTTTCAGGGTTTTCCCCTGTTGTCACTCTGAAAACTTTTCTTTGGTAGAAAGTAGGTCCAATGACTGGGTAGCCATCTTGGATATTCTCTGAAAAGGCCCTTTTTAGCTGCTTTGAAAGTACATGACCCCTGTAAATAGATTCAAAAATGTGCCCCAACTTCATTACAGCAAGATGAGGTAGTTTGGTGACCAGTAGGTCAGATAACTAGGCAGCCATCTTAGATTTTTTCTGGGAATGCTATTTGTGGCTATTTCAAGGGCACATAGCCCCCTGAAATCAACTGAAAAGTATGCCCAAACTCCAGTGCAGCAAAGTTGGGGAGGTTTTGTGAAAAGTAGGTCATCCAAGATGGCTGCCATCAAGAGTGTGAGAGTTGACTGGGGAGTGGCGCGCGGCTGATGCTCTGCTTGAAAATCCAGTTTGGGCTCTTCTCTGTTCTGAGGATGTCAGTGATGCCGTTTTCCCTTCGTGTCACTTCTTTGCGAATGAGGAAAAGTTACAGGCCCTCGGCATTTCAGCGAACTGCGGGCGAGTTACAGTGTTGTTCTGCATGTGTGGCCGTGGACAGTGGAGTTTTGTGGGTGAAACAACCAGTCATTTTCTTTTTTGCTCTGGTCAACATTTGTGGCCAGGACACCAACAGTGCCCCCCTCTTACCAATTAGCTCCAAGGAGCTCGTGGTGATTTGAGAAACCAGAATGTACAGCGACCGAAATGCGAGGGACCGAAATGCCTGCAACTGAAATGCATGAGCAGAATGCACAAAGCATCAATTTCAATCAATATTTAATTTTAGAACAGATTGCAGAACAAGTAAACCCCTGAAGAACAAACAGGAAGTTTTAGCCATAGGGCCTGCGACACATTTGGACTTTCATTCTACGAGGCGATTTTAACCACTCGCTGGGACTGCTTGAGTGGTCACAGCCATCAGATTCAAATCGCCCAGAAACAAATGACCTGGTACTGTGCATCTCTCTTACGTGAGAGTTGGCAGAAGAGAAACTTTCCAAGTGAAACAGCTCAGCACTAAACAAACCCAGAACTTGGTGGGCGTGTCAAATGAAGTCATTACCTCCTTCCTAGGTTTTGTCTGTGCCAGGATTGTAGAATTTGCTCCTGTGCTCATCTCATTATTTTTCTTTCAAGTATTTTCTGATTGCAAACCCAATAAAAACACATGGGTTGAAGACAGAGTTGATGGGTGTGATTCCCACTGCAGTCCCAGTGATCAGTTCAGTTTGATAAGATTCCAAAAATAAAGCCAGAACATAGATCACATTGGCTGGAAACCAGCAGATGATGTTGGAAATGGTAATCAAAAGAAGCTGAACAATCAAAGCAGTGTTGGAGTCCTCTCCCCCAGATTTGTTCAAGTTCTTCCCAGATTCTACAACTTTGTTTACAAGTAAAACATGCATTACCAGAACAGCTATTGTGGTTGCAAGTTGAGAGATAGCTGTGAGCCATGCCATTGCATCAATCATTGCAACTTGCTTGGTTGGATCAACAAAGGGCAGACACAAAGTGAGAGGAACTTCCTTGAAAACAAATGCTGCCACCAAAGCTACTGTCAAAGATACCAACACAGACAACCCTTCAAGAGCAACAATCCATTGGACAACAAAACGTAGCTTTTTGAACTCGGTGTCCATTGGATGTAGAACAACCATGAGCCTGGAGAGTGACAGGAAGATGAGTGACAACTGACTGGACAGGTTAAACCAAATGAGAACACTGAAAGCCCCAAAACAAAACACACTGGATCTCCACCACTGATCATTGACAAGAAATTTCCCTGACAGAACAAGGTCACAAATCCAGATAATTCCCAAATAAACAACAATGAGAAAATCATTGGAATTGAGAGATATCACAGTGGCACGAAAAGTTTTCTGGAACTTTGTGCTCAAGGCGTGTGTTATGATCGAAATCACATTGACTGTCAAAGTAGAAGCCGAGACAACAATAAAAATTGTTCGTAAACTTTGGTTTGGAAGCAAATCCTCGCAGGACCTGTACCATGGTTTTTTGGCTGAACACCATTGGGCAGTGGGTGGAGCAATACAGCAAACTTGATAATCTGTTGCCTCAATGTATTTGGATGTGAAACTTTGGAAAAAGTTTGTTTCAATGTCATTGAAAGTACTGTTCTTGAGTGAGAGATAAATCAGTTTAAATGGTACTTCTTTGTGATGAATGAATTTCAATGGAAGTTTTGACAAACAGTTTTCAGCTAGGTTTATGAATTTCAAACTTGTAAGATTTCTAAATGAGGATGATGACACAGAAGAGATTTGATTGTGCTGCAATTCAACAACAGTGAGGTTTGAAAGGTCTTTCACGCAGTCTCTCCTCAAGTCGCTGAGGGAATTGAAGCTGAAGTCCAAGTGGTACAGACGCTTTGGATAGTTCAGACCACACACCTCCTCCAAATTATTCCTGTTCAACCAAAGAAACAAAGCTTTTGCGTCTTTGTTGAAGAGACTAGAAGGCAACAAATTTCTGCTGGACACAATCGAGATTGACAGAAATGGCAGAAAATCAAACTTGGAATCAAAGTTGGTTTGGATGACTTCACATGATATTGCCAATGCAAAACAAACACAATGAGAGGGACATATAATTTCTTTGACTTGGCACAGGTGTTCATCATCAAAATGTTGACACTCATTTTCGCCATCACATACTTTCCCAAGAGGAATACAATGACCAAGGAACCCTGAACATTTTATCATATTTTCACACCTGTCCTTCTTTCCACAAATTATATGGAAGTCTTCATCTTCTCCAGAGTCACAATCCCATTTTCCGTCACATAAATACTTCCAGGGAATACAGAATGATTTTCTGCATTTGTATCTATGGTTGCAATTGAATGTAGTGCAGTCTTCCAGGTGGCCGCCATTTCTGCAGGGTTGTAAGTTACAAAATATATCCAAGCTAAAATGACAAATGTTTGAAATATTGTAACATTTGGAATGTCCCTCCAGACAGGGTAAGTGATTCAAAGGGCACTTGGTTTCATTGTTTCTTGTCAACAAGTCAATCAGGTCTCTTTCTTCTTTGTCTGGAAAAATGCTGTCCACAAATAGGTCATTTTCCAGATGTTCATCAAAAGAAATGTTAGTTTGGGACACTGTTTGTGTGTCACAACTGACATTGAGGTTGTTTTCTGATGAGTCCCTTTTCAACTTCTCCAAAAATTTGACAGCGTATTTTGCACAAAAGCCGTCACTGGACTGGTAATACAATCTGTAGGGACAGCTCTTCAAGTGTTTGTCAAGACTTGAGTTGTTCAAAGAAAAATTCAAATTGAATGCCTGATGCCAAACCAAAGAAACTTTTCCTGATGTGGTTTCAAAAGCAGTACAAATTTCTTCATCACTGTCATCAAGGCAGTCATTTTGGCCATCACAGATCATCATGGAACTGATAATAACTCCATTTGTGCAATTGAACAAGTGAATTCCAACAAAAAAAAATTCATAATTTCCTTTGCAAATAAAATAACCCTCTTCTGTTCCTCCTTCTGGTATTGAATTTGTTTTGCAGTGAGGCTGTTTGCTTTGTTTTTGACATATCACAGTTTGAATACCGCTCTCTGCAGACGATTTGTTGATGTTGTTTGACACTAGGAAGGTTGGGAAGCTTGCTCCTATGGCCATAAATATGGGTTTAAATTCTTGAAAATATTCATGGTTTGCCACCTTATCCTGGAAAAGGCAAACTTTTTGACGATGTATCGGACCCACACTCTCAAACCATTTCAAGTAATAGCATGATTTTGGAACGACAAATTGCCATGGCAAACATCTGCTTGTTCTGTGGAGAGTTTCTGTGTTATTGTCCTGTGTTTGTTCCGACAAATTACTTGGTCTAAAACACAAAACGGTGGGCAATATCTTCTGATAGCAGTTTACAGTCACCCACTGAGGTTCTGCCAAATTTGAAACCAACATCATGTAACATGCTTTGATGTTCCCTGACAAAGTGGGACAGATTATTTTGGACGCATTTTTCTCAATCTCATCCAAGTTTATGCAGTCAGAAAACTTATCATCGAAACGATTGAGACCTTGTCTTGTTCTGCAGTAAAAAGTGTCCAGCACTTTCAACTTGAAGCAAGCTGGACACTCCAATGGAGGCTTTGCAAAATAGTAATTTTGAAACAATGTAAAAGTAATAGGGGCTCCTCCTGTCCATTGTAAAGTACCCTGACAGAAGAAGGCAAGAGACTTGCAAAGTAATGTTCAAGACTTCAGTGGTGTTTCTGTCGTGGCTTGTGCTGTTCTGACCACGACCACTTGAATGCGAGGTCAAAACAACAACAGAGTAACAATGAAACACAAAACAGAACTCACATTATGACTGTGGAGTCCAATGAAGACAGCCTGAAATACTGGAATATGCCTTGTGAGGACGTTGTTCTCCTGGTGTTTCTTTATAAAACTGACGAGCTCTTCAACTTTAGTCCTCTTGGTGAGTTGGGGCAAAAGTGCTTCCATGTTACTGCACCGTTTGTCAGCCATACTCCATGAAATCAGTAAATCTTGCAACATAGGTTGAGGGTTTTCATCATCTCTTATCCAGGGAGATCCTCCTCTGAAGTCTAGTAGTGCAAACTTGAGAGACAGGATGTACTCAGTCCTGTCTCCGTTGCTTTCCACCTGGAGAAAGACATCATCCCAGCACACAGTCGGGCAGTGAGGAAGAAAATACAAAGAATCATTGTCTTTGTTGTCAATTTTGATGTTGTGTCTTGTTTTATCTGGGAATGCTTTCAAAACAATTTCAGTGTTTGTACATGTTAAATTGGTTTGACAGGTGCTTATTTGTAACATGCAAAGTTTTGAACTCTGTACTGCCACGTGCTTTGGCTTTTGGGACAGGTTATAACATCCACTGAAAGAGGCCCGAGATGTTGCCAAGGGTACAATTGTGGCAATGTCAAATTTGAGTAAAATGTGGGCCTCAAGTCTTGTGTTTGTTGAAATGCTGAACACCAGATATTGTGGTAAATTCTCCAACTTGTTAGCTTCAATGTGAGAATCAGTGATCAACTTTTTTCCACCAGAGATGTCATTGAATAATCTGAAGTGTTTGTCAGAAGTGTACAGATCTTTTTCCTGAAAAACAGGATCAAGCATTGGGCCTCCCCTAAAATCTCCAGTGCACATCAATTGACATTCTCACCAATAACTCATCTTACCTGGCACTGCATGCTTCCATCAAAATCACTTTTATGGAAAACTGTTTTGGATGTTTCAATGATTCTCTGAATGTGCATCTCAAATGAGTAGTAAGCAGAGATTGGTTCCTCAACTGAGATTTCACTTTCGCAATGCGACAAGAGTAAGTAATTATAGATACCTTGCCCTCTGGATTCTTTCAAGACAATCTTGTTTTGTTGCTCATCATAATACTGAGCAACCACCGGAGGTTTTTGCTCACAAAAATAGGGTACATCCTGGGCCTGATTTGGGTTTCCCAGGAAATGTCCTCTCATCACCCAAGAATAGGTGTGTTCACCCCGCTTTATCATTAGGTCAAACTGCCCAGGGAGGCCGTATGGAGAACAGCTGCTGAATCGGTGAAAAGAAAGTACAATGCATGAAAGTTCTCCCACATCAACGAACACCAGAGGGTAGTCACGGTAGGGACTCTTTTCGCCCACATAGATTTCACTGCTGGTAAAGTGAGTTGCCTCAATTTGTTGCTCTATGTAGTCAGTACACAAAGACGTATTCCTTTTACAAAGTGAGCTCAAAGTACAGGGACACAGCCTGACATGCTGACAAGGAGTAGAGTCAATCAGCAGGGAAGTACTGATGTTGCTGTATTCGAGGTACCAGAACAATACAAGGATCAGAGATGACTTGCTGCTGTAGAAGCTTCTACCTTGGCTCGAAGACCCGTTGTGAGTTTGGCATAGAATTGAGTTTTCTTGGTAAATACCTTCAACCATTTCAGCAGCAGTGAATCCACCGTATTTACACGTTTCACTTTGTTTTCCTTGATATGTTACACCTAAAACTGTTGCATTGACATGAAGGTGTTGTGTGTGGATATGTAGCAAGCAGATTGTGCCATCACAAAAGTCACTGAATGGGAGATGAAAATTCAGTTTTGTGGTCCAATTCATGTGGGCTGTAGATGATAGATTTGTTGCATATTTCAGCCTTGATTCATTGTATGTCTTCTTGAAATATATTAAAATCTGCAAAAGACAGTGAAATCCAAAAGAGGTGAAAATCCCATCAATTGGTTCAATTTGTTTGGATTGGAATCCTGGTCCATTCAGAACAAGAAGATCTATGAGATTCATCTGTGGCAAAATCAAAATGTGTCTTGTCTTTTGGACCTGAATCAGCAAAACAAAAGAAAGGAATGACTTTCTAATCTGGTGTGTCAGATGTGGCTTCAAATGCCCAAATGGAGAATCCTTTTTGATACTGACAATTGCATTTTTGTCCAACACAACAAATGCTGCTCTCAATGTGTAAAGTGCTGAATAGGAGACTTGAACAAGAACAGAAAGCTTTGAAAATCTTGGAAATACACTGAAAATCGACTTTTGGCCACAAAATAGGAAAGGATAGTCTCTGTGGTTGTGCTTGAGTATTTTCAGGTTTCCTAAATCACAATGTAGAGAACCATTTACAAAGTTAACGGCTCCGCCGATGAATTGGACATCAATAAATGTAATGTTCAATGACAGTCTCTCGTCCAAAGTAAAATGCCACAGAAATGTGGAATAAGTCACCATTTTACAAGCATCTTGACAGCCAACGAGGAAGCGGCCTTATTGTACGAAAGTGCAAAAATCGTCTTCGTTTGTGAACTGAAAATTGAGAGAATTTGAGCGCAGTTTTCCGAAAGCTCTCTCCACAGTGATGGCAATCCTGAGGCGTCTTGTGTTGGAGTTCACTTCCTTGAACAGTGGTGGGAATGATGTGAAGTGATAGAACATCTTGGATAATTTCTTGGAATATCTTTCAGCAGGGTCAGAAGACAAGAAACTGTCCACCTGAGCAATTTGATGCCTCAAGTAATGAACTGTGTTCCAAGTCCAACCACACCACCAGAGATCTCTGCACTGGTCAATCAATTCAACAATTTGCCTTTTGAGAAAACTTTTTATGTAACCATGCCATAGTTTGGGCATTGTTTCATAGATGCTGACCTTTGACCTGACCCATGAAATGGCTGGATCAAATTCAGCACCAACCACAGGTTTGGTGTTAACAAAGAAGCAAATGAACATGGGTATTGTCATGGTGCCCTTCCATGTGCTTCACTGTGAGTATTGAAAAGCTTTTGGTTGTATTTGTTTGCTTCCAAAAGATGTGGAGATCAGTATCAGGAGTATTTCACGGCGATGTGGATATTCTGGATGCTAAAAAAAACGAAACCACTGGACAGCAATGAACTGAGGTGTTTTGTTACTGTTGGATTTTGTGTAGGAAGAGATGAAAGTGTCACCACGAGTGGCAAGGTTTCATGATGTAACAGGATTTCGCTGGTTTCAAGAAAGCGTGGATCTATTGTTGTTCTGTTGGTCTTGCAAACCTGCCATCTTCATGTTTTGTGGAAGATATTTTTTGATTCTGCAAAGACATTCCATGCAGTTTTTCAGTGTTGTGGACACAAGAGAACCTGAGTCATGATGGGCAGAAGCCTGTCTCACCGTTACACGGTGGGGGTATTTTGTCGAATCTTTCCTTGGCGAGGAGTTCAACTCAGGGACTGAGGAAGAAATATTTTGAATGCTCCCAGAGCTATCCTGACTTCTGTTCGTTTGTGCCAAGTTTGTTCCTCAGTTGGGAAAAATTTTCTTCCAACTAAGGAGTAAGAATACATTTGATGCTGGTTGGCAAAAAGATCTGCCTTTCAAAAAACAGTTCTCACAATTGAGGAAAAATCCTTCCTGGGCAAGATTGCAAGATTGTGAACCTGGAAACTGGGTGGTTGTGGCACATCTCGACTGTGTGAC
>JAAUXT010119512.1_pt1 | contig 19300 bp, 19 predicted proteins | sample 7278171 | NCBI WGS metagenome assembly JAAUXT01 (sample SAMN14350112, study PRJNA611818) | marine sediment metagenome | isolation source: surface marine sediment (1.8m) | place: French Polynesia: Moorea | collected 2018-08 | reverse complement strand
CTCATTAACTTTTGTCTTGTTCTGTGCAGTGAACTGTGGCATTCAAGAGTGGAGTTTAATGAACGCAAGAACAATAGAAAAATCGTGCCATAACCCGGTAGCGTTCTGTAAGAACCAATTAACCAAATAAAAGCGAGTGCAAGGCTTTGTATGGACTGCACATGATCCTTGGGTGCCGATCGACAGTCAGTCACTGGAATGAGGCAAAAGTGTTGGGGTTTTGAAGGCCATATCTTTGTCCCTTCTCAGGACTCAAAATGGATCCCACGGAATTTGACAGAATATCTTCCTTGGCCACGCAGCTCCAAGACCAACAGAAGTTATAGTTGGTGGGATTTGAAGGAAGGCTGGGCGGCTCGGATGCGGCGGTGCGGGGCGGGGCTCCGTGGGGGTTCCCTCCCCCGGGGATTACAGCTGTGGAGGAGGAAACGGCGTTTTTACGGGTTCCAGGCTTTGTGGACGACGCTGACGATGGAGGGAAGATGCGTCCATCAGGATCGGGGACTGCTGCATTGTTTGGTGTTGGAGGCGATGCAAACGAGTGATGGGCTTTTGTTTCGCGTCGGAGAATGGGGAGTTGTTCGTCTGGGGTGTTGTGGTTCTGTATCATGAACAAAGTCAACACAGCCAGAATGAGACCCAACTGTTTAGACCTGGAACAACTTGTCCTTGGTGTTTGAAATTGGCCTTCTGCACCTCTGTCGGTCGGAAATTACAACATGTTGAGTCCAAAGAAATCAGAACTGAAAGAGCTGGAATTGACATTTGTGTCACTGCCGACCTTCCTCCCTGACAATTATTTGGCTGGGTGTGTGCAGCGTTTGGACTCCTGGGTTTCTTGTGGATTTACCTTGTCAACCAAGCCTGGCCAGAAATCCGGGTGAAGGGGCGCGATTTGATCCGGAACACTGATCCGGGGATGAATGTGCTTCCTTGTGGGATTCCTTATGTTTGGAGTCGCGGGTCGCGTGAGCCGCCCGTGTCGCGCGATTTTGATGAGGTTGGATTTTGCGCAGGCTCGTTGCTTTCTTAAAGTGATGGACAGCAATAAAAGGGTCTTTCCAGAATCAGAACAGCTGGTTGCTTGGTTCCTTGACTTACTTCTGCTGAAAGAAGGATCATGCGTGTTGTTTGTCCAAAAATTCCTGAATTTCGCTTGTTTAAAGTGGACTTCGTTCTGAATGCGCTGAAGCAGAGGATGGTCGCAAAATTGCAGTGAAACCCTGGAAAACAAAACATCGCAGTGAGTTCAGAGGAAAATTGCGTACCTTCTCAACCAGTGGAAATTGTCTTGATGGGTTTTCACACAAAAACGTATGAGCCTGAAAGTACGACTCCCCCCCTCTTTGGGGATCTGGCTCAATCTTGCTGAGTTTCTTGGACGTGATCCGACTTCTATTGACACCACCTGCCATGCTGCGTTCTTTTGTTGCCCATCTGCTCTTCTGAAGTTGCATTTGCAGAAGATCAAGCACATCAGGCTGAGTGTAGAACCTGCGTTTCTGCAACATAATCTTGGGATGGGGAAAAGAAGACAAAGTGCACTGAAAACCGAAGTGACAGAAGGAGCGCTCTGTAGTTTCCGTGGTGTCACTCGATGCTTGTCCTCCACACAAAGCCGAGGAAACGGTGAGTGACACTTCTTGCCAGGTGTTTGGTGCCAGCGCATCAACTATGCATCAGAGAAGCCGGAAACCCCGAGCGCTGGGGACAGCTCCTCGTGTGATGTCCCTGTTCACAAGACACCGCGACTCTGAAAAGGAGATTTTGAGGTGGAAGGGGTAGAGGGGGTGGTCAGATCCGTCTGCAGTGTACTGAGAGTGTGTTGGCAGAATCAGGAAATCCAGTGCGTCTTTGTGCTCTAACGTCCCACGTGGAAGCACTTTTGGTCGTTGTCAATTCTGAGTTTGCGCAGAGTGCGCAGTGGTGTCGGAACGGCTGAATGCCTTCTGAAGGCTTTTTCCAGGCTGCACTGCTGAGGTCATACGCCGGGTCTCAGAACATTTGATTTGCGTCTGTGTGCGACATTAATTATACATCATAAGCGGAGGAGGAAACGGGTCTGACAGGCCCGGGACTCGGTGCGTAGCTCTTGTTTTACGGGCAGGATATAGGCCTGACACGGGCGTAAGCGCGCGCCAAGTTTGATGAATGTTGTATTTTACTGCAGCGAACAACCTCTGCGAAAGGGAAATCGGGCAGCGAAAGGCAGAGAGTGGATGAACGCTGGACACACGCCATACATGAAGGAGCGAGATGTCTGGATAGATCTGCAGTGGGGAACTTGCAGATAATCGTCGATGTTGTCCTGGAGTTTGGAGAGAGAAGAGTGCCAGGAGGGGGTTGTTTCAATTGGAGAGATTTTGTGTGTGTGTGTGTGTGTGTGTGTGTGTGTGTGTGTGTGTGCGTGCGTGCGTGTGTGTGTTCCAAGACAGCAAAAAGAAAAGGACCACAAGATTCCATTGAGGCCTTCTCGATGCGCTGACAAGATATATTGCGGTAAGCTTGCTTGGTTCGCTGTGTGCAGGGAATGTTCTTCCTTCCTCAGCCTTTCGCCCAGTGGACGCAGCAGCAGAATCTCATTTCGGTCCATGAAGAGAGATGTCAGTTTGGGCTGAAGAAAAGCCGGATTTACATTGTAAGAGAAGAACATGCGGCTTGATTCCTCCTTTGTTCTGCGGTGCAGATGTCATGCGAGGGAGGGACCTGACATGATTGAGAAAATTGTTCGGTAAAGTAAAAATCCATATCCCTGTTGGACCGAGGCGGGCGGGGGACGGGAGGGAAGGAGGCAGCGAAAGACGAGAGCGGGGCTTTGTTGAACTACCCAACATACAGTGGAGTTCGGATCCAGGAAGAAAGTTTGATTCACCCCTGTTTCAAAAGACGATCTTGGGTAACAACAGAAAGACATGAAGCAAAGAGGCGTTTGCGCAAGGCTGAAACTGCCTGGCAAGTCCTTTGAATCTGTAACAACCCACCAGAAAACTGCTCCAGCGCCCAGGATCCGCAGACCGGAGTCGGTTGAGACTGAATTGATTCGTGGTTCGTCCAGTCGTGTGTGATCTCGGGGTTAATACGCTTTACTGCAGATACAGCCGCAGCAGGGCAGCGGTTGACGCGACGGCCAAACACAGTTGTCAGAGCTCCCACGGACACCCGAGTTGATGTGCAGAATGGACTCACACTGAAGCGCTGTTCCCACTGAGCCGGGCAATCATGTAAATGGGACCTCCGATGAGCTTCCGATGAAGTCACCTGTTTGCCTTTCGCTCAGTGAAATGAGGAATTGGTGATGTCCGAAACAAGGTTCTGAAGCCTGACTTGAGTGTCAAACCAGAGCCTGGTTGTGCTGTGGGGCGGTCAGTTTGAGTCAGTTGTTCTTTTCACAATGAGAACAAACACTGAACTGCCCGACTTTTTATGAACTGTAGGTATTCACTGGAAACGGACTGTCCGAAGGCCTCGTATTTCCAAGCTGCTTGTTGTTGTTATTGTTGCTGCAAATTTTTGACCTTGAAAGGGGGGGGGGGTTGTCTCCTTAAAATATCTTGACGGGACAAAGGCGAGAACCAGACTCTATCGGGTGGTCACTGCCGTCTGCATCAGAATTGGATTATTGAGCCGTGTGGGCCCTGGGACAGTTGTCTCCCGAAGACAAGAGCAGAATGCAAGAGTGAGTGTCCAGCTCGATCATGCATTGAACAGCACGGCTCGCATAATGGCTGACCAATCACTTGGGTTTGTCTGTCTCTCATTTGGGGGACTTTGGTGGAAAAGCCGTCTGCCTTGTTTTGGACGACTTCGGGTGACACAGTAAATTTGTTCCGGTGTGAACGAGCTGTTGTGCGGTTTCCACGGGTTCCGGCTGTTTGTGGGTGTTCAGCCTTCAATTAGTGGGACCCTGAGCCACTAATTCACGCGCATAAAAGCTCCGCGCTCTTGTTTTGAACAACTCCGACTGAATGAAGTGACACTGTCAGAGAAAAACTCTCAACAGGACTCAGAATCCTGTCGTTTTGTAAGCACAGAAACTTACAGTCTAACAGCCTTTTGCAGAAAGGTGTCACTGAGTTTGTCTCGCAGTCAAGCACGGCTCCGGTGATCTGACAAGAAACACCTCGACCTGTGCTTCTTCAGTGAAAAGCTGTTGGCAAAAAGTCGGGGGATCCTCCACAGTGCAGACCAACCACAGACTCATACAATCCGCACCCGCCTGTTAAACGCTCCCCGGAGAGTCGCTGACCAAATCTCCTCATTGTGCGCGCTACATGTTGCTCTGAATCAGACAAATTGAAAATCCAGGCTCGGACTGAATGGGAAATCACAGCATTTCAAATGGACAGAACCAGCTTTGCACGCAATTTTGCTCGTGTGAGCGTGTTTGCTGTGTTGTTCATGAAGAGACTGTGCGGTGGAAGATAACTCAAAAGGAAAGGTGAAGGAGAGACAGAGAGACAGAGAGAAAGACAGAGTGTGTGTGTGTGTGTGTGTGTGTGTGTGTGTTTGTGTGCTTGTGCGTGACAGAGACAGAGACTGAAAGGGTGTACGTGTGTGTGCATGCGTGTGTGCGTATCTCTTTTCGTTGATGTGTGCGCGTGCGTTTGTTCTTTTGCTTGCACGTGTGTGTACGTATGTGTGCGTGCGTGCGAGTGGTTCTACGGCGCAGCAAGTTTCTGAGAAGCCCACAGCCTTTTCCCGCGGGTTTCGGGTTTCGGTTTCATCGTGTCAGGACGCACAATGCTGGTGTTGCACGACTCTGTTTCTGCCGCACTGAAGCTCGCAGCTGCAGCCCACTGCGGGTCGCGTCGCCTGACTCGCCATCTGCAAAAACTGGTGATGACGGTGCGAGTCTTGTCTCCCCTGATTATTTGTTTCGTTTGAAGCCGTCATCTTCAAAAAAGAACACAACCCATTCCCAGGGTCGAGGTAAAAGGACGAGCAGAGACTAATCAGAATCCTGAGCCTTGTTGATTGGGAGACCCAACCTGTTTTTCAGCTTTTAATTTGCTCTTCATATCACGCAGCGAAGCTGCTTCGACCTTTTGGATGCTGCATCCTGTCAGTAGCACAATGGATTTGTGATATTTTACTGAAACTTGAGGCAATGGCAGACTGGATATTGGATATGGGGGAGATGGACCCGAAGGTAGGGCGCGTTGGAACGAACTGGGCCCCTGGGACCCGGTTCCTTCTCGTCGCGTTGACACCGGATGTGGTGGGTGTGGCCCGGGACGAGGAAAAACAGGTGGAGCTGCACTGGTACCCGCTCAGCCTGCAGGGATTAAAAGAGCCGCAGATAGCAAACGAAAATCGGGTGTCCCGAGTCCTTTTTGGAGCGGAAAGAAAGAAGCAGAGCTCGGGTGGTGTTGACACTTGATCAGAAGCGGTGATCAATGATGGGGCTGTGTCCACAGTGAGGGGAGCTGGTGCTTCATCCGCTCCCCCAGCGATGCGGCATGTCTCTGTACCACGGTGCCCCCAGCAAAAGCTTATCGCTGTTGTGAAGCCTTTTCAAAGGCGGATCGAGGTGGGCCGTCCTGAAGTTTTGTTCTCTCTGATGCGTGATGCAGTGAATCAAGATGGTCCTTGACTGTTCTGTTGTTATCGCACGATCAGCCAAGAAGAGAGACAGTCGGAAACTCACTTCTCACTCTGGTTTTTCTCGCAGTTTGGATTCTTGGAAACTTGACCTTTTTTGAGTCAGCAGGGATTGTGTCGTGATTTCCGACCGGCTTCCTTCCCCCACCAGCTGATCGCCGCCCAGCTTCGCCCCTGGATCCCCGCCGCCCGCCCGCCCGCCCGGTCTCCGTGGCTTCAGTGCTTCCAGTCGCGTGCGCACACGCCTCATTTAACAGATTCTTCCATTTCCTCCGAGATGGAGACCATCCTCAACATGTCCCTCTCATGTCTGCACTGCGAGGCCCAGCAACATGGCGAAACAAAACAGAGGGCGGGTTGTGACGAGACTCCACCTCCCGTGCGGTCGTTCCCCAGGGCAAAGTTATCGCACTTAAAGGGTGCACCAGAGGCGGGGTCGGGGTCTTTGTGCTCGTATGAGAGAATCGTCGCAGGTTCTCACTGTGGGACAGAGTCACAGCAGTGCTGGAAGTCCTGTGTTGACTCACGACTGCAGTAAAATTGCCATTTCGAAGTGATATCAAGTTTCAAGGTGATGTCTCTGGTGTGGCGTGAAAATTGCAGTCAATTCAAAGCGTTCGTTTTTCAATTCAATGGATATTTTGGGCGCCAACCTCAGCCTTCGAAACAAAAAAATCACAACGGCTCGTCTTTGATGTTTCTCTGCAAAAGGGAGTGAAACTGTAACAACAGCTCTCACCAAGTCCTTGCTTTGTGTGCTCCTGATTCATCCCACAGACCCTACCCTCTCTGGAGGAACACTCGTGTGACTCTCAGCGATTTTCTGCTGTGTCATGCGGTGGTTGGGAAATGGGAGGGAATTGAACAGTAGAGTGTTGGAAAACAATGACTAGATGACGTCTGTTCTGACTTTGATAAAGATCAAACGAAACAGTTTCATCTGGATCGAGCTTTTTGAGCTTGCCAAACATCGCTTTTCCTCTTCAGATACTTTGGAAGAGACGCTTTCGTTCTGGGATGCAGACACTGTGAAATTGTTGGAATTTATTGGCATCTGAACAAAAAGGAACCAATAAACCCAGGTTGTTTTCCGGCTCACAAAGCGTTTGGAGCGACCTGTGGGATTTTTCCACCTGCTTGGCAGCGCCAAAGGTCAAACCTACGTCCAATTCTTTCGTTCCTTCGAACAACGAACTCCATGCCTCGGTCTCGGCGCACCTTTTTGCGGAGACTGAAAGACCCAGAGGGTCTCGAGACCAGATCAGACCATCAACTTTGGCAAAATGCAGAAAACGTGCGGCCGATGCAATGCACACTCCAGAAGACGTGTTGGGTGGCGACGACAGCGAAGCTTCAGAAACAACAAAGCTTCACAACACAACAGCAGAACCTTCCAAAATATGAGTCGTGCCTCCAGTATCTCAGTGCTCGCGAAACTGTCGGCACCCATGTTGATGCGACATTCAAGCATCACTGAAAGGAAGGACGAGTCTGAAACGTTGGACGCCCACCCCTGGATCCCCCTTCCTCGCGCGACTCTGTGAACAGTTCAGTCCTGTTATTCAGGCAGCGCTTGATGTGAAGGGAAAACGCTTCAAAGGAGCTGTTGATGAAAGAAGAAAACACAGGAGCAGTTGGCAAACCGCACTCCGAGATTCTTTGTGAGGCTCTGAGTTCCTTCCCTTAGTCTTGTATCACAGGACGGGGAGGTTCTGTGTCTCGCTGTGAGTGGCCGCCTCGGGCTGTATCCGCCGTCCAGGGGCCGGACAGAGGTGTGGAGTCCATTTCCCAGCTGCTTGTGCTTTCTCACTTCTCCTGGCTCAGTTGCCCGTGGATTCTGCAAAACCAGACGCCAATCCCTTCATTTCTGTGAAACAGCAGAAAAGTTTTGTTGTGGCTGTCACATCTTTTGTTTGTTCTTCCTTCGGACCAGAAACTCTTCCCTGTGATCACAAACTTGCTCGTGCCTCGTTATACAGAGAACAACAGCTTTCTCAGCCTCTTCCTATGCAAGTCACATGTGCTCAACTTTGAGTACAGATGCACGAGACTTTTGATGCTTCGCTGTGTGTGTTGTTGGTATTGAACCCACGTGATTGAAGGGGAGGTTGGGAGCACGAGACTTGTGAGACACGGCTGCCTGTGTGGAGCCCGTGTGATTGGAGGCCTGATATCTCCAAACTGACTGAAAATAACACCGCCGGGATGCATGATGAACACAGCGGACGATGAAATGTAATTTCTGTGCAGGAGAAATTGCGTGGCTTGCTGCAGATATTTTCAACTGTAAAAACTCGTGTACACACCAAGTTTGGGCAAAAAATTGAGACCGTGAATCGGTTGCTTACCACAAGTTGGACAAAACCAGGGCGCGATCCAATTCTGCAGTAAACTGTGTGTCCGGAGAATGGACCACAGCTGGATTGGTTTCCTGACTCACAGGATGTTCAGTTTCTTCCTGTCCAGTCCAGTGGTGTCAGTCTGTCGGTGGTTTTGAGACAACGACACACAACCTGGAAAACGTTATTTCCATGGGAAGGTCACACCATTCATTCATTCATTCATTCATTCATTCATTCATTCATTTTCTCTCTCTGGCCTCTCCCAACTCTCATCCACTCTCTTGCTCTTGCTGACAGTGTTGCTCCCTGTCTGTCTGTCTGTCTGTCTGTCTGTCTGTCTCTGTCTCTCGCTCTGTGCCTCTCTCTCTGTTCTGACGCTTTCTTTACTCTCTGCAGCCCTGTCAAAGGAAGGTGACTCTTTGGTTCAAGATTGATTGAGGATTTCGAATGTTCAACAGCTGCGTTTTCGGGTTTGTTCATCGCAATGAAGAACTTGCCCCACAGTTTATCAGGTCAAGTTAGCCGCTGTCAACACAAGGCATTGTTGGTTGGGATCTGGTTCGTGGTGGGTCCTGACTCGGCACGGCTCCTGGAGCGTTACACGAACACGCTGCTTCCTGTGACCCATTAAACACGACTAACGACCGCTTAGTACACAACGTGGTGCGAGTTTAGCGCAGAACGACCGGAATTATTGTGGGGTGAACGTGTGGGTTAATTTGCTCAGAGGGAATGTCACAGAGGTCGGGTGTGTCTGCAAATCAGGAAGACTGTGTGTTGAATTCAACAACGCGTCAGACAGAGATAAGATAATCCAGTGCGAACGGAGCGCGGTGCGAGTGACCTGCGTGGCCCCACCCTGCTTTCTCGGACCCTGCTTCCTCAGACCCTGCTCCCTCGGACTTTGATCCCTCGGACCCTCCTCCCTCGGACCCTGCTCCCTCGGACCCTGCTCCCTCGGACCCTGCTCCCTCGGACCCTAATCCCTCGGACTCTGCTCCCTCAGACCCTGATCCCTCAGACCCTGATCCCTCGGACCCTGATCCCTCGGACCCTGCTCCCTCACACCCTGCTGAGTCACGGCGGTTCCGCACGCACGACTCCCTCGGGCGTCGCTGCCACCTTCGGGTCAATTAGGCTCTCAAGCCCGCTGGACACGCGGATCGCTTGCATCCCCCTCCTTGTTCCCCTTCCCGCTCCAGCTCTCACTCCCAATTCAGGACCCTGCTCGTCTCCCTCCTACACTCCACTCCCGCTCCCACGTTCCCCCTTCCAATTCAACCCCCGTCCTCCCCATTCCTACTTCCCCCTGCCCTCTCCTCCCCCTTTTACTTCAGCCCCTGCTCCTCCCCTTCAACTTCCCCTCCCCCGCTCCAACCCCTGCCCCCTCCGCCTGCCCCTCTCACGGCCGCGCCCGCAAGAGACAACTTGGCTCGTTGATGGGACCCACTTCATCGCACGAATCACACACAGAGAATCTCCCAGGGGAACAGAGTCTGAACTCAGCGGATAGCCATTGTTGGGGATCCCAGGAAACGTTTGTCGTATGTATGGAATGTTTCCCTCACTTGTACACAAGGGCGTGGAATTCATCCTGTAGCCCCCACAAGCACGATACTGGACAAACCCGTGATCACACTTGGGTCCAGGTCAATTCTTCCAACAACGAGGCTTGTTGGTACACTTGCATTTGAGAAAGAACCACGCTCAGTGAACTCAAACTGACTTCGTTTTCTTCTTTTGTCTCTCTCAGGTGATGCGTCGCATCCCGAACGTGCACCGGAAGTTGCTCTTCGTCGCCGTCGGGTTCGCCGTCATCTGCACCATCTACGTCGTGCACCAGTCGAGTCAGATCCGCACACCGGGCGATAAAACAGGACGCACCGTCGTCACGATGAACAAAGAATCCATCTTCCTCAAACTGCTCAGTCCCAACCAGGACAAAGGTAGGAACTCGCTCGAGTGCAAAGTAATCCTCAGAGAAGGGGCTGTGGGTTTCCTTTCTTGTCATCATCGGCCTTTGGACAAAATTGGGCTTTTGAGACAGTCTTTCACACTGACGACGTCCATTTGAAGTCGCACTCCTTGACTTTGGATTGAGATGCACCTTCATTCATTGAAGGGTGAATATATCCAGTCGTTTCATTGTTTCAGACCCGGCAGCAGGCGGCGCCAACGCTCTTCCGCCCGGCGGACTCCCGCCCCCTGGTGGCTCCCTCCTCGAGCGTCGCCCTGACAACAAGGTACAGTCCGGCATCTCAGCTGCCCGCCATTCCGCCAGCGTGTCAGTTTGATGTGTTTCATGTGCTTCACTTCAGATCTGTTTCAGAGATATCTTTGTGCAGTATTGTGTGTGTCGACAAACTCCAAAAATGTTGCACTAGTTTTGTAAGTTTTGTTAGTTTTTAATCGCTCGAAAAAACAGATGCAGTGGATGTTGGCTTCATTTGAATAGAAAGTGACTTGAGAGATTTCTGCGGCGATGGTCACTGGAAACTTATTGAAACGGCTGACATTCCAGGCCCTTTCTCCCTGTGATATGACAGCCAGCCACTCAGCCAAGCGTACGCATGATTCGAGTTATTCAGGGACCATAAGTAGGTCTGTGATTCGGAAAGATTGCTTTCTGCGCAGGAAGAGATTCCAGTTCCGCTGCCTCTTCATAATTTCCGCTGCTTTGCCCGCATTGAAGTCCCTGTGGACTTCGTGTCATTCTGGGCCAATCGCCGTCTTCAGCGCTGTTTTCTGCTGTTGTTCCCTGTTCCTGAGCTCAGCGGCCGTCCAGTTCCTCCTGATCATGTGGCAATGACATCTGGGAAAGAACCAGAACGTTTGACAGGGTGTTGTTTTTTCAGCAGTAATCTTGGAAAAATTTTCCAAGGCGTCATTTTGTGGCTGACGATGGTCTGTTGCAAACCTGATTTTGAACGTGGTTTCTTTTTTCAAGGTTCGGGGGGCTTGGCCTTTCCTCCAGTTGTGGTCGTGCTTTCAAATTTTGTGTTGCGTTTCTGTGCTGTGATTGAATCTTCACAGAAACGGAAGGACCCCCTGTCTCCCAGATTCGGAGCAGCCAACCCCGCTTGTCTGTGTGTTGTTGCGGCGTGGTTATCGCTATTGCTCCTGCTGCTGTAATGAATTCTGTCCGCATGTATTCAGCGCCCATTCATTGTCCGTAAGGAAGCCACTTTCTTCCATTACTGGAGGATTTGGCAGCGAACGATAAGAATCTCCAAAGTGGCTGTTTGCCTTTGAAACACTGTCAGCACGTGGGTCTTGTACACGCTGCGTTGGGTCCACGAATCGTGGGTTGATGCTGGACCCCTTCTGGCCACTGACACGGCTGCTCAAAGGGAGAGCGTTGCTCCCCTTGTCCCTGCACAAAAATGCTGTTGTCAGTTTCTGTGAGGTTTGATATGAAATGCAAGAATGGGAGTTTGTCTCAAGGCGCGTACATGCAGTTTCAGAAGTGAAGTTCAAATTTCGGTGCATTTGGAGGAATCTGTGGAAAATATGTCAACTGAGATGTGTGTGTCTACCAAGGAAACCGAGGAAACCCTTGGGCAAATCTGGGAAGCGTTTGCACCTCGGCATTCAAACTGAACTGCAGTCGGCGTCTGTCATCCGCGCCAAGCTGCATACACGTCGTCCCTTCAGGTCTTCCTCGCTTCCTCAAACACCAAACTGATGACATTTCCATGGTTCGCGTTTGTTTGATTTGCAGATGCAGCCAGCCCCTTGTGGTCAGTTTTTCAGAGTGTCTCCTCCTCGCACCAGTTTGTCTGGGAGGGCTTCGAAACAGATGCAGATTAGAGTCTTCAATGTCAGTTCAGCTGAATAGCCGAACGCTGGATGTTTCTGCTTGAAAGAGATTTCACATCAGACGATTGAAGGGGAGGGGAGAAGGCCGCTGCAGTCGTTCGTCCACAAAGTTTTTGGAGTCGATGTCAGACGGATAAAATTCTTCCAGTTTTCGTCTGAAAGGGGAAGCCCTACCAGGGGCCCAACTTGAAGCACAACAGCAGATGGGTACCAGCGATAAGAATCCAGATCGATGTCGCCTGGTCATGCGTTCTCACAGACGGAATTCATTTCTTTGAAACTCCAAATGTCGAATTGAAATGAAAATGGAGATGCAGAATTTTTGCGATTTCTCCAGGGTTTTCACACCACATCAGGAAGCCTGATCTCGCATTCACTCCAACAACTGACGGAATTTTCAAATGAAAGGAACCTGCATTTATGTTGCGCAGAAAGGCGCTGAGAATGAAAGGGGATCTGCAAGTTTACATTTGGTTTCAGCCCTGGGCGAGAATCCATTAAAGCTGACGTTGTACCGCACGCCCCCTCTCCAGTTTTGGCTGTAATCCACAGTTTCTGAAATGCCACTGCACCAAATGCCTGCAACGGTCTCTTTCCACAGGAGAGAGGCTCAACAAAGAATGACCTTTTGCAGCGTGGAGAAAATTCAACTGCAAAATTCGGCGTCTTGAAACTGCACTTGGGTGACAGATTCTGTGCCGTGTTCAACAACATACGAGAATGCAATTCGAGTCGCTTCACAACCCTCATTGGAAAGTTTTGCATCGTTTGGTTCTCCGAGTCTGAGAGACAGAAGAGCCTGACAAGGATCTTTGGAAAGTTGTCTGCAGGGTTTGTCAGCTTTGCGCGACTTGGGGTCACATGGACCAAACTCCCACGTGTTGAGTCCAACTCAGCAAGTTCTTTCACGTCTCACCACAGGAGGAAGGACGTTGTGTGCCCCACGCTCACCGTACACTCTCAAGTCTGTAGGACCGCATGCACTCAGTTACGAGGGCTCCAAATCCACCTCCGTGTGTCCAGATCACAGCGGGGGATTAACCGAGGCTCAGACTGCGAGTCCAGCTGAAGAGATAAAGACTTTATGACTCATCCCATTCGCATCTCTCCCTGAATTGGAGTCGAGGTTGCAGCCCCGCAGTTCCTCTCAGCACCAGCAACTCTCTTGTTCTCGTGATGTGATTCGAATCGAGGAGATTACGAGCTCGTCTTCTTTGGGACTCGCTTCCTCCTTTGTTTAGATCCAAGGTTGCACAGGAGCGCCCTTTTGAATTTCATTGCGTCTCTTTTGTCAGTTGATTGTCGACTCCAGTGTCGAGCGTTTTTGGGCGTGGGGCTCCTTTGTTCGTAGTCTGCAGAAAGCTTCGACCAAAAACTTGGAAAACACTTTTTCAAGGCAAAGGGTTTCAATTTTGAAGTGTGAAAGACACCAACAACGGAACACCATTGTAGATCCAGAACAATCAACTCTCACTTTCAGGAGACAACGAGAATGCTTGCCGGAGAAGACAAGCGAGTACAAGCGTCGGTTTCTAGAATCACTGTCTGCTGTTGTTTCAACGCAAGCAGAAAGTTGGCTGACCTACATAATGTCCTGTTTCAGGCGTTGGGATTACTGGACATAATTGATGTTCAAGAACATTAAGGTCACAGCTTCAGAATGACCTAGTCAGCTGTGTGGTGCATGTTGCAGTCCAACACCTCACGTGTTTCAGGCACGTCAAGCTCACGTTGGACTGTGACCTATTTGGGATCCTGATTCACGTAGCTGCTCTGATTAATGATCCAGATAGCACCAGGTCGAGCAATCAGCTGTGCATAACATCAGATTATCAGTGAAGGAGACATCTGCTTCCAAGAAGATGCTGGATGTTCAGATGTCCGGGAACGCGTGTCTCTGAAATTTATGCCCGTTCAACTCTCTGGTATTGGACTTGTGGTGCCGTTACCAAAGACAGAAAGGAGAGAGAGAGTCATGTGAAGCAAACATTGTGTGTTGGAGCCCGATGTTGAGATGTGACACAAGATACGAGACATTGTTTAACCAAGAGAAACATGAGCACCGTAGTGGCAATGGCAGAATCGAAAGAACTGCATGCGGCCGTGGTTTCTACCGGGGTTCCTTTCCAGTGTGAGAAAATCGGTGGAGCTGAGGGAAGAGATGGAAACGGAAAAGCGTTCCACGGGCTGCATTGGGGACGGAAGCATTGAATGGAACAATTGATTTAGATTCTGAAGTCCATCTGGAAATGACTCCGGGAGCACGGCTCAACTAATGCTCCGTTTCTTTCCTTCCAGAATTAATCAGTTGAAATGCGTTTTCGGTTCTAAATCATGAGCTCTAATGTGGGCAGCTGTCAGCGTCCGTATTGGTCAGTGCAGCGGAAGTGACAGATCGCACGTGATCAGCTGACCGGAAGCAGGGTCCGCGAACAACAGACTCGAGGGGCATGTCTTGGAAGAGGGATCTTTCTGAACAGGAATCTCATAATATCAGACAAAAGTTCCGAGAATACAAAACTCGTAAGGCGTGTCAGGATTTGTAAAGTTTGCGCAAGGTACCAGGAGAGATTGCTTTGGCAGTAGTGACAACGAATCAGTGTGAATGTCACCTTTGTGTTCCGTTTCAACGCTGTGATTCCTCTCTTCCTGACTGGGAACGTCCACACCAAACTTAGAGGCTCCCCAGCCGCCAGCAGTGAGCGCGCGCCGGGCCAAGCTGTCTAATATCCAGGCTGCCTTTTGCTGCCCTCGAAACAAATCTTTGGATTCGCTTTGGGTGAATTGGTTCAGCCTTGTGTCACGGATGATGCATGGGTTGCTGCGAACTCCGTCTGGCCTCCTGACTTTCTCCTTGGCCTGGAAAACGAAACACCGAAAATGCTCGCTCAAGAATTCTGCGTCCGTTACCAGTCCAACCCTGTGTGTTCTTGTGCGTTTTGTTGTGGCGAGACGAGATCTGTGTGTGTGTGTGTGTGTGTGTGTGTGTGTGTGTGTGTGTGTGTGTGTGTATGTGTGTGTGTCATTTGGTGAAACTCCGACAAGGAAAGAACCGCGCTTGGTGCGATGATGTGTGTGTGTGTGCGTGTGCGTGTGCATCTGTCTGAATCTTTGCAACACAACAAAGAGAACGACAGAATAGCATCTGACCGGCAAGATTGGTGGACGGATGTGACGGACAGCAGCCAAACGTGCTCAATTTGCGACAGACTTTCAAAGGAATGCTGGATGGCCAGACTGTGGGCATTCACTGTTGTGTCGAATATCAAACGGGCAGAAGCAAGGCCTTTTGTGTGACCTGCGCATCAAAATTTGATGGATTTCAGAGCCCAGAATTCTCCATTGAGATCATCATGCCCTTCCGTCCAAGGGAAGTCATCTGGGTGACAAAGGGAACTTGGTAGCCAGACAAGTCGGTCAAAACTCAAGCCAGCAACAAACACCAGAACGAAACTCGGCGCTGACAAAGTGACGGAGAACAACGTGTCTGTTTCAAAAGCTGTTTCTTAATTGAGCACAAAACCGTACAGAGTTATTGCTTTGTCATCTCAACACAGGCCTACAGTTTGAGAAGCCTCAGCTCTCTCGCCTCGCCACGGCTCCCTCGTGACTCGCGTCCCTGCGGTGGATTACAGACCTGCTCGGGATTCTCTGAAGGGACCATTAATTAATTGATGTGTCTGGGATCAGTGGGCTGATTGCTGTGGAGGGAATCTGAAACTGAACATTAGTGAATTAATCACAGCAGACAGAGACGTAGGAAGTCCTCAGCGAAGCTTCCAGTTCATAAAGCAGCTCGATGACCTGACTCAGGACAAGAGCTTTGAGTGCATCGATGCTGGATTCCCATCAAACTGCCATTTGTCGCCCAGATCAACCCAGACGTCTTCTTCGAGTTCAGTTCCATTTCACCCGCTGCCATATGAGGCTCTGAACTCTGGTGTGTAGACAAAACAAAGACGCCAAAGTGGAGGCCTTGTTCCCTGCGTTCGCAAGCGAGGTTGTCTGACTGCTTCGTGGTTCTTCCGCATGGTTCAGTCCATGTTTTCCAGGAGCGAGAGAATCTGCAGGAGCAGCCGGAAGTCTCCGGCTCGTGATTGGTACGCACTCGTTGACCTCGACTGTGATCAGTCTTGCTGATGAACGACAAGACCCCATCTTCCAATGAACATCTCGGTATGAGTGAATCGCAGAGAAGCTATTGTCTGTGAAGGAAAGAAGTCAGTGTGAGGGAACATTGTCGCTTGAGGGATGTCGAGGTGACAAAGATGGCAGGAGCACAACACCTATCAATCACTATGCAGCAAGCAGAGGTGTTGTACACGTTGAACAGCTGCGCCCCGTGTTCGTCTGGCGAGACGACGCGTTGACGCCACCGTGACGTGTTCCGTTCTCCGACACATGCGCAGGATGGAAGGCTCTGCTGGACACGTCTCACGGACTCGCATCTTCACACCTCCTGGTCCCCAGAGACACAAGTGGAATGCGCAGACCTCGCTCCAACGAAATTGGAGGTTTTGTTCACAGCAAATGGACGTGGTCTGCAATCAATTGACACGCTGCGTCGAGAAATGGGTTTCGGACTTGGGTTGTTGTTGTTGTTGTGGGACAAGTCTCGAGAGAACTCATCAGGACTCCGGCTGCAGTGCGCCCAGGGCAACCTCGGATACAGGGACACAACAGCGCAAAGATTTCAGTAGCTTTCAACTTTCAGCCCAAGTTCCAGAAAAAACGTTGTTGCCTCCGTCTTCTCTGTACGAGCCAACAAAATTAAATCGCACATCGCTTCAAACAACTTTTCAGGTTTGTGTATAGGGGCCAGTACCATCCCACCACACACACACACACACACACACACACACACACACACACACACACACACACACACAGAAGCGCACAGAACAACGTGAGCCCGGGGCGCGGGTCTCGTACGATCCCGCGGCGCTTGTTACAGCTCGCGAGAGACCAGTTCCTTACGCGGTAACTGGGTCGGATCCGTGTCTGCAGCCACTTCTCCGCTGCTACTGTTGCCGCTTTGCGGTTGACATATGGTGTTCACTGCAACAAGAAACCATTTGTGCGTCCTGGAACTCGGACAAGGTGGCGTTCCTTTCCCTGCTGTGAGCTGTTCACGGCTGCGAACAAATCAGGGCAACACGGACAAATGTCAGGAGAATACAACTTTCGAGATGTGAACCGCGAAGCCACGAGAGCTTTCCACTTTTTGACAGTTGCGAAATGTGATTGTTCCATCTGGTTGGTCGCACCCAAGTCAATTCCAGATTGCAAAGCGCAGCGTTATCTCGGGACAAGAGGCCAGTGGAGCCGAGATTTATTTGCGCGGACACCGAGAATCTTCCTGCAGTCGGAGTACGTCGCGGGTGCTGACCGTCTGTGGTCTGAGTGCGCGGATTTATGCGCTAAAGCCCTGATGCTCCGATCTAAAAGGAATTGGCTGTCCCGGCTCTATCCCTTTCATCCGACAGGCTTACAGAGCTTCGAGCTCACACTCTGAAGTCGCGTCTCTAAGTCGCGTCCGGCCCCACTGGAGCGTGCTCGGATTGTTTGTGCCGAATCCGGTGCAGCGGCCAGACGAGAGTTTGAATTCAGCCCTGTGAGGAGTGGGCTGTGTGTGAGGTTTGGTGAAAAACAATCATGAGCAAATACGCTCATACCTGAAAGGGCAAAAAAGCCAAGAAGGGGGGGGGGTCAACAATTTGGGTTCTCATGTTGGACTTGGACAGGGTTCACATATTTCCAGTGGATTTGTGTTGTGGAACTGGCACCACGAGTCACAGAACAAAAACCTTGATGGCTTCGTGTCAACAAGCATCATTTTAAGCACCACAAAACAGGCATCTATCAAACTGGTATTGCTCATGAAAATAGAATCGGGAGTCTCTGTGGCAATTAAACTTGTTTCTGACAAATGACACTCGAGGGCTCTGCTCTGTGAGAGCCCCGCCCTGACTCCGGGTTCAGCGCCGCGTCTATGGATCATCATCAGAACTGGGCCTGAGTGAGGCGCGAGTGAGCTCCAGCATGTGATGTGCCTCCGTAATTGAGGATTTGCTCAGGGTCAGACGTGACTCTTAAACACTAATAACTGGCCTGAGGAGGAATTGGAAGTAAGTGGCTTTTCTGAGCAGTTGAGGCAGCCAATCCACAATGCGGAGGTGAAGGGTTTGATGAAGGAGCTTATTGCAGACACTCAGGGAGACTCCCCCTCAGAAGCAGAGACAATGAAATCCAGTCTCACAGCCTTCAGAAATGTAAACGCGGGTCGGGCTTTTCACCAAAAACCGTCTCCTTTGAGCCATGGCTCCAATGAGAGGGTTCAGTTTTCGCTGCAGTTGCCCGGAAACGAGAGCAGCGCTTTCCCCAGTTCTAGGCACGAATCCATCGCAGGCGCGGCTCTCAGATAAAGTGCGATGTGATGTCAGTCCATCCACGATTCTCTCCATTAATTTCTACCTCTCGCCACCCCCGCACCTGGAATGTAAAATTTACTGCCTTTTTCACACAGCAGCTTCAAAAACGGGCTTCAAAAGGGCGTTTCTGCTGCGGATGTCGCTGAGCGAATTAAAAGCCTGGAGAGGAGAACAAGTGAATGTTATTAGCCCCTCCTGCCCCGGAATCTCCGATTGGCATCGCTGTTCATCCTGCGCGTTAACAGGAAAGCTGTTTTGCCTGTCTTCATTTGAATCGATGGGACGGTTGTTTTTTTGTCAATCAGATATGCGCACCTTTGCACTGCGAGGATCAGCAGATGAGATGCTGCCCTTGATGAATCTGGTGACAACACACCAGACTCTCCCACGCTCATTCGTTTTCGGTAAAGAAATTTTTCCCTGCAAAATTCGCTTCTGAAGCTTGTTGCTCCATGGTAGAGAGTCTTTGCGGGCGGAGCTGAACCTGTTCTGAGTCGGGTTTGAGCTGGACGTTCCCTCAGGCTGGTTTGAAGTCGAGCAATTGAAGCACTTCAAGTTGTGCGAAGTCTGATCCTCCCTAATTGGCCCGTGCGATTGAGTTTGAGACAAGATGTTGAACTTGGTGCTGAAGATTGAACCAATCAGGAGTTTTGTGGAGACTTTGGCGCATTTTGCCAAGTTTTCACAAAAAGTACCGCAGTTGGAATTCTTTCTCAGTAAGCTCAACCAAACGTTGTGGGCAAGGATTTGATTCTTTCGTTCAGCAACATCGGATTTTGGTTTGGTAACGACAGAGAGGTTTTGGAGTGAAGCCGTGTCTTCGGGGCACAGCGTCGTCGGAGAGCTCGTCGTCACAATTGACCTCGGCTCGCCGTGTCTAATGGCGCTGTTCAGGGGGAGGGAGCCGAGACGCGCCGCGACGCCGCCCGAGGCGGCCGCTCGTTAGACAGCGCGTCGGGCAACAGCAGAGGAGCGTGTGGAGAGGGCGCCACGAGGGGGAGAGGGCGGCAGGGCGCCACGAGGGGGAGAGGGCGGCAGGGCGCCACGAGGGGGAGAGGGTGGCAGGGCGCCACGAGGGGGAGAAGGCGGCAGGGCGCCACGAGGGGG
>JAAUXT010061126.1_pt1 | contig 19300 bp, 29 predicted proteins | sample 7278171 | NCBI WGS metagenome assembly JAAUXT01 (sample SAMN14350112, study PRJNA611818) | marine sediment metagenome | isolation source: surface marine sediment (1.8m) | place: French Polynesia: Moorea | collected 2018-08 | reverse complement strand
CACCCGGGTCTCATCTGTAGCCCCGCCCATGGCCTGCCTCCCTCTGGGCCTCACCTGTAGCCCCACCCAAGGCCTGCCTCCCACCCGGGTCTCATCTGTAGCCCCGCCCAAGGCCTGCCTCCCACCCGGGTCTCATCTGCAGCCCCACCCAAGGCCTGCCTCCCACCCGGGTCTCATCTGCAGCCCCGCCCAAGGCCTGCCTCCCACACCAAGTCTCACCTGCAGCCCCGCCCAAGGCCTGCCTCCCACACCAAGTCTCACCTGCAGCCCTGCCGCTCCGGCCCGCAGTTGCTCCAGCAGCAGTTTGCTCGCGAGCGCCGTGTCAATCCCGCCCGGAGCCGAGGGCTTCGTCTCGGGCTTCTTCGGCTCCTTATCGCCGTCTGCAACCGCGCACATCCAGGTCAACATGCATTCTCTGTTGTCGCGCATGCGCGCTTCATCAAAACGACGAGATGCATTGTGTAATGATCCAGTGTGATGTGGACTGGGTGACCGCAGCTGCGTGGACTTGAGTAGAGGGCATCGCATGTCGTGCAACATGGCAAAACACGTCACGTGGTTTGGACGTCAACGTGACGTGATGTCATGCGTGGCGTGGCTCCAGTGTGTGAAGCAGCTGGGTGTGAACAGCTGGTTTCAGCGTGAGTGTGAATGTGCACATACGTTTCAGCTTGTGTGTGTGTGTGTGTGTGTGTGTGCGTGTGTGACGTCACGTAACGCACCGTCGTCGTCGACGTTGAAAGGATCGTACGCCTCGTCCTCGTCGTTGGGCGGAGACTCGTCGTCGAACGCGCTCAGCGGATCGTACGCCTCGTCGGCCGCGTCGCCCTCCAGAGGGCGCGCCGTGCGCCACGCGTCTGCAGAGACATCAACGCCATCTTTGACAGTGTGTTCGTGCTGGTGCCCAAAAACCACAGGCTTTCCATCGGGGTCGTTGTTGGAGTGTCCCGCATCGTCAATGCATGAAATGTTTCTTCTGGTTCTACCTTTCTTGGGCTTCTCCGCAGCAGTAGAGGGCGGCGGGGTTGAGTGGGCGGGCCGAGCGTATTTCTGCCCGAACTGCCGGACTATTTTCTCTGTGTCGGGATCTTCCTCCGCGTCCTCATCCTCTGAGAGGCGCACATCGTCCCGAGCTTCGTCCTCGATTATCGCCCCCGTCACCTGGGAGAAGGCAAAAACGTCTGCATCATCTGTGTCACTCACATCACACACACACACACACACACGCACACACACACACACACCGCACAAAAACGCGCACGCACCTTGTCGACCTTGATGTCGTCGAGCGGCACGGCGTAGCCCTGCTCCGCCAGCGCGAGACGATCCTTCTTCGGGAGCAGCTCGAGCGGCGGCGTTGTGGAGCGGGGCGGGTTCGTCTCCACCGGGCGCGGGCTGAAGCAGAGCGACGGGGAGCTTGTCGTCAGTGTGTGTGTGGGTTGGGAGTGCAACTTGAAGCTTGATCCCCCTGTGGGGTGGGGGTTTGGGGTTCAACTTGAAGCTTGGGTCCCCCTGTGGGGTGGGGGTGGGGGATGCAACGTGAAGCTGGGACCTCCAGGCAGGTGCAGTGTGGGGTTGCAGCTCTGGTTGTTCCGTCACTGAGAGCGGAAATGATTTCTCTGCGCAGTGCATCACGGGCCGCGACTGAACAGCCCGCGCGTGCGCTGAGAGAGACGCACCACACATCACATACACCCCCAGATATTCAGTGACCAGAAATGGACCTGACCTGCAGTTCCAGAATTCTCTGTGATATGGAAAAGGAAGGGAAACTCACATGGTCCACGGTGGCTGGTGGTACCGTCTCCGCGGGTCCATAACTTTGCGCGGCGGCTCCCCTGACTTCGCCGCGGGTTTCGCGCCGTTCTGCTGCTGCTGTTGCTGCGGTTGTTGCTGCGGGATAGTCTGGTGCTGCTTGAGAAACCTGGGGTCCTTGCCCGGAGGAACTGGCTTCTTCTGCCGCACAATGATTCCGAGTAGGAGGTTCGGGCGAGTCGGGGACAGCCCTGCAGAGACAACATCCGGTCTGAAGCGTAACAAGAGGCGGGACTCGTTCTGTGCGGTGTTCTTGTACAGATCACAAGGAGCTGCAAAGGTTTGTGCGCGAAATACTTGAGAGAACCAGGCACAGACGTCTCAGAGGAATTGGTGTCAGCAACTTGTGCGCGAGTCAGACATGCGTACGTCAACTGCATACTCGCGCGTCCATGATGCGCACGCACCTTCGCAGCGTCACACAGCGCGCGTGTTCCCGCCGCACACCAGTCTACTTTCCCAACGGTCGCTCCAAAGACTCACCGGGGCCCTGGAACGGCATGAGTGCGGGAGGCACGAGGCTATTGGCCGGCAGCGGCATGATGTACATGTCCTTGAGCGCGAGGCGACCCAGCTCAGACACGACCCCGCAGCGCCCTCTCGAATTGAAGTATGTGTACAGGTTGTTGTAGTGCACCAAGTCGTCCTGCTGCACCACGTGGAACCGAATGACGACCACTTCCTGCGGAAACGAGACAAAGTTCAGTGCAGCAAAACTTGGGGGAATGGTTGCCTTGGCGACAGCCAATCCGAGCTTCTGTTTGGGTTTCCTTGTCTTCGGTGTGTGTGTGTGTGTGTGTGTGTGTGTGTGTGTGTGTGTGTGTGTGTGTGTGTATGGATGCATGTGTGTGTCCTCACCCTGGTCTTGCTCTCCTTGATGTTCTGGATGTACTCCCAGACCTGGTCGGGGGAGATGCGTCCGCAGATCTGTACCGTGCTCGGAAGCTCCTGCAACAAGAACACTGCGTGTTAAAGACCAGCGGTCGTCACGGAGAAATGGGAACAAGGCATGTACAGAGACGCAGTCTACCAGATTCGAGCTGTTAAAACACACCGCAGTTTGTGCCGCCGTCCCTTCAGCATGAGCACTCTGTACGTACGTGCGCGCGCGTGTGTGCGTGTGTATGTGTGTCCCGCGTGCGCATGATCTCACCTGTTGCATGTGGGTGCAGTCCCCTGACACATCGAACGCGTTCGCCTGGAACTTGCTGAGGTCTTGCAGCACCATGTCCATGTGGCCCCTCCAGATGGGCGGGGACGTCTCCAGTGGGAACTCCACCAGGCGCGGTTCCGCCGGCCTGCAACGCAAACCACATGGTCCTCCTATCTGGCCAATACGCACTTTGCCATTGGTGGATACAAGTCTCACAGGCAGACTCGGTCACAGGGCAGACTCGGTCACAGGGCAGACTCGGTCCGCACGGACGCATGCGCACAACTCACGTGGCAGGTTTGCGCACGACGCCTGGCGGCTCTGTCTTCACTTCCGGTTTGACGGAGTCCTTGTCCGATTTCTGCGAATCCTCCGACATTTTCCTGCGGAACAAGAGCACGTGACTAAGCTCCGTTCCACGCACACGCAATGAGTCTTCTTCCTCCCACCACCGAACTCTCGAACTCCCGAAAGACTTCTCTCTCACTCATTCACACTCACCCTTCAAGCTTCCCTTGTCACTCAACCTGAGAATCTCTCCCTCCCCCCCGACTTTCTCTCCATCCCACCTGGATTTGCTCAGATGCCAGATGTCCTCCTCCATGCGGGCCGCCTCTCTTCCTCCCGTTTCCGCTTCCTCCTTCGCTCTATCTACGTCTCGCTTCACGTCCAGTTTGGCGCCGGGTTGTCCGATGGTGGACAGCACCGGTTCTACCTTCATGTGTGGTGCCGTCTTGCGCTGAACATGGGAAACACAACATCAAAGTAAACGCCACAGTTTTGCTTCACGCGCGCGTGAAAAAAATTGTGTTTTGGATAAAGCGTTGTACGTCGGACGTCAACGAACGCCGCGCGGCGCGTCTCAACGTGAGCGACTCACCTCTTGTTTGACTGCAGCTTTGGATTCGTTCTTGACGTCGTCCGTGTCTTTTTTTCCTGAGGAGGAATGATGCTGTCAGAAGCACTGTTTGAACTTGACACATTCCCAAACATTATTCTGATACACCACGCGGAATTCACGACAAAAACTTTGCGTCACCTTGGCAGATCTTGCAGTTAAGGTCGAACACGTGCGTCTTGCCGTGCTGATCGGTCGAGTCGAGGATGATGGAGCCGAGATAGTCCGAGGACGGAGTCGGCAGGCTGCTCTTGATCTTGCTCTGAAAAACACACACGTGGCTGTGGATCGTTGTATGCAGGAAAACACGTGTTTGTTCTGGCGAACAACACACAAACACAAACGTGTTGCGGGGGTGCTTGACGCATTCTGGTCCACACGTTGACTGGTGCATTGTGGATCCAATGTTTTGCCCAGCGGCCACTCCATTCAGCGCGCCAGATCGCCCACCCCCACCCACCCATGCCCCGCCCACCTCTGTGAGCACGCCCAGTTCGGCCCAGCCTCTGCCCCAGCTGCTTTTCACAAGGACGTCTTCCAAACGAACGGCCTCACATACCACGCAATCATTCACCTCCAAACGCGCCCACCCAACCCGCCCTCCTCGCTCCTTCCTGGTGCCGCCCTGCGCAACCGCGCACCCACACCCATTCCACCCACCCACACCCATTCCACCCGCCCACATCCATTCCGCCCGACCACACCCATCCACCTCGCCCACACCCATTCCGCCCGCCCACACCCACCTCTATGAGGGCGCCGAGCTCGTCGCTCTCCTCGCTCTTCCCGGTCCCCGTTCCTTTCTGCGTCGTCGTTGTCGTCTTCCCCTTCGAGTCCGGCTCCTTGTCCTGCTGCTTTACGACCTGCAGCAGTGAAGGTCAAACTCGCACCGGATGCGTCACGGGTTTCGGCACTACATCGCGGTTGCTGCGTTGACGCCACACCCATCGACATGTCAAGAACAGGCGGTTGGGTTTGTTTGGTTGCTCTGCACTGATTACATGGGTGTACAAGAATTACGAAATTATGCCGCGCAATTCACAAAGTTTCTGCACCAGCTTGAATGACAGGAAGGTTTCCTGACGGAGAAGAATGCGGCAAGCGGGGGATGGAATGGGAGAAGGGGGCGGTTGCAACATGTGAAAGAAAAGTCACGTGGTCCAAAGCGGCGCTGCCCCGAAACAAACTCCCGGGTAGTGGTTGCGTAGTACGCACCGGCTTGGCGTCCGCGTCCTTCCATTCGCTGTTTTCCTTGGACGCGAGGTCATGTGACGACAGCTTAGCCAGTTTGTAAGGCTTGATGTCACCGTTGAGAACCTTCCGGAACAAACCCTGCAGAAACAATGATTCTGCTGACTCAGTCCTGAGGCGTGCAACACACACACACACACACACACACACACACACACACACACCGGCTGATGGGGCATGCCTCACATCTACATCAACACGCATGTGGACGCTACCATACAAGTCCACACTCGCACCGCACGCATACATAACACTCTCACCACACATACGCATACCTGGTTGTTGGGATCCTTGAGGTGACGATGTTGGCGCAGTGCACGCATACACATCACACACACGCACACTATTTGACCACACACACGCGCACCTGGTTGTTGGGGTCCTTGAGGTGCTTGACGATGTTGGCGCAGCGCTGCTTGTACTTGTCGTTGATCTCGCGGAAGTTGCGGAAGAGTTGGTCCTCGATAGCAAGCGCGACGCGCTTCACTTCCGACCCGGACAGCATCACGTCGTCCGCGTCGTTCGCTCTGCAGGGAAACAGTGTGTGTGTGTGTGTGTGTGTGTGTGTGTGTGATGCGTGAGTGCAGAAGTTGCCCGTTGTGTGTGCACATGTGTGTGTGCGTGCGTGCGTGCGTGCGTGCGTGCGTGTGTGTGTGAATGTTTGCCTGCGACGCACGTGGACGAATGTGTGTTCACGTCCGTGAAAGTGCGCGCCCAAGTGCCTGTGAATCGACTGCAATGTGCAGCAGATCAATTATTGCGACGTCAGGATTGCCTCCTCAACTCGTGATGATGGGATGGGATGGGATGTGCGCATGCGCGTGTGTACCGAGGGGTCTGCATGTATGCCTGTGTGTGTACGTGTGTGTGTGTGCGGTGTGTGCAGACGCACCTGGCAGTGAGGATGTCCTTGAGCTGTTTGCGAACCTTGATGCGCTGCGGATGTGGCCCCGTGTGCTCTGCAACAAGAAGGAAGGACACTTGCGCTTTCGAAAATCGCCAAAACGGAGATAAGAGCACAGGCCGAAAGAGGCCGCGACATGAGTACTGACACGGCGAGTTCCCGACAGACACTCATTACGTGGCGTGAAACTTCCTCGGGGCGGGAATTCCCGTTGACTAATTTTGACACATTCGGGACTTCTTCGCGCCACGTTGTTCCTTCTTCGTGGTCCAGGGGGACAACAGGCATAAACGGCTGTCACGGGCATTGCAATACTGTGGCTCAAAGAAGCGAAGTCCTGACTTTCGCGGCCTATTTGGAACAAAATGCACATTTGCACCAGCACAAAAGTCCTCGAACTGCAGAAAAAACACTTTGGGAAAAGCCGCGAGACTGCAAAGACCACCCATCCCCTTAGCAGGCTGCCCTTCGCTGGACGTTGCACGGAAAATTAGTTCCACAGATTCCACGTTGCCATGACACGTGACAGGTTCCATTCACACAAGTTCCGGCTGCGATTCACGTCTGTGCTCTCGCTTGTGCCAAACTTTGTTGCAGGTTGTTTTGCGCAAGAGTCGCAAAAGAGAATCCAAGGGGAAAAAGAATTTTTTTACAACGATCCAAACGTGAAAAAAGTCTCACCTTGTGTTTTCTCGCGATCCTTGTCCTTTCCTTCTTTCTTCTCCCTCTGCCTCTCTCGCTCCTTCTGTCGTTGCTTTTCTTTCTGAATGGCTTTTTCTGTTTGTTTTTCGAACTCTTTCTCCTTCTCCCTCTCCATCTCGCGCTGCTTCTGTTTCTCAGCCCTTCGCTTCTGATCTTCGAGGCGCTTTTCCTTGAGCTTGCGCTGTTGGTCCGCGCGCTCCTTCTCTTTTTGCTCTGCATTGTCGAAAAACTTTGTGAGTTTTATGGTCATTCCACACGCCAGCTTCGGTTCAATCGAGCCAAAGCATCGCGTAAATCTTGGTGGCGAGGATTGTGAACTGCTCGACTGTCAGTTTGTCCAGCCAGTAAAACACAAACAGGGCAAAGAGGACAGCCGTAAACCAAACCCCTTTCTTCCACATTTTGACCATTTTCGGTCCGCTTTTGGCCTCACACTGAAACCTGTGTCTGCTTCGAATTCAACACAACCACGCGCTTCCTTCAGCAGTGTGTTTTCCGTGATCAAGTCAAGTTATAGAACGCTGTCTGGAGCTTCCATGTTTGCTTAGAGATCGTACGATCGACATCCTATGGCCTGACCAGATCAGCATGTGTGCAGAAAACTATTGCGCTGCAGCAAAAAAGTAGCGCACAGCAAGTTTCAGTCGCGCGCGACAACACACACACACACACACACACACACACACACACACGTACTCACTTGAGTAAAGCGTCCCGGTGGTTTTGGGCGTGCTGGACACGACAACCTGGAAGGTCGGGTGTCGGGTGAGCCAGGCCTTGAGCGACGCTGGCGTCGGCGCCATCGGACCCATGAGGAAGGTGGCGCTGCGCCGCTCCAGCACCTCCACACGCTCAGCCTTGGCCGGACCCTGTTGAAAAATATTTACACGGATCACAGCCATATTGTGTGGAAAAGAGGGACGCAGTCAATTAGTTGGCCTGGCTCCTGTTCGCAAGGTGATATGCACGGTGGAAGCATTCGAGCCAGGCTGGTCACTGAAAACGGTGACAAAGTGGCTCCTTGTCCAAAAGTCCCCCCACAAGCGCTCTGACAACCTGTAGTGTCTGAATTCTTGAATACTGTTGACAAACTTGATATGTCCGGGCACGCCTGAAACAGACCTGACAAATACGACGGTGATAGCACTGACCAAGCCAACTTTTCACACTCACGACAAAAATCCGTCGAATGAGCTTCACGCAACAACCGAGACAAATAACTTCCTGCGAAAATGAAAACAAGACACTGCAGGCAGAAAGCACGCGATTTCGACCCGTAAAATTTTACATCGGGCAGGGAGCAGGCTGCACTTTATTCGCCGGTGGACCTCCTCATTCTCCGCATCATATAGATCTGCAAGAGCAACCCCCTTCCCCGACCAGATCCAGTGTATGATTCACAAGCACCAACCCGGGTCCGCATCAACCCAACCCTATACGAGCAGAGATTTGCAGTGGGTTGACACATCAAACACGAACTGAAAATATAGAGTTGTGCACGACACGGAAAGCATGTGAGACAACACACTGAACCACGGCTTTCTACGAAAAGAATCGATTTCAGCTTAAAAAATGAAATGTTTGTGCAGCGAGCAAAGCGAGACAACACCCTGATCACAACACACTGAGCGACGCACCTTGCCCGACTGCAGTGCGCGTTCAAAGCTGTGCGAGGCCGCCTGAAACCATGGCAACGCAGCCGTTACCGGAAGTGAGATTTCTGCGCGTGCGAGTACACACTAAAGACGCACTTGCTTCTCTTTTCACTGTGAGCGAACACGTGCACCTGTTCAGTGGTCAGGGTACCTCCTGCGAACATCGGTTCCAGGGGGAGAGGGAACCTTATCTTATCAGACCCTTGGTGAGGGGAGCTGGGTTCAACCAAAACCCCGCTGCGATGGGAAGGGGCGGTCACGTGGATCAGCCAAAGGGTTGACTCTTGGGGGAGGATGGGAGGGGGGCCATACAAGATACAAAGCAGGTGCACGTGTTTGGTCTGTGTGGAAGCTGCAACACAACGGTGTCACACACAAAGGACGTCCCAACGAGGATCCAAGTGAACCGTTTCCCACCGAGTTAACAGACGCGAAGTGTGACCCCAGGGCCACACCGCGTGCGCCAGCGCACACGCATGCCAAGGTCACAGCACACCAAGAATGGGTCTCATGTATCTCTATGGTTGTGTTTACACTGAAGTGCATGTGCACCACAATGATTGCGGATGGGGCACGCCGTGTGGTTGAGGGGTCAGGCAGGCAACAGGACAGGATCGGGGATATGAGTTGGATACGCTCGTGTTCGAACACTTCTGAACCCCGTGAACAAACAAACAAGGTGAACGAATTCGATAACCAAAAGAAAACGACTGAATTTGTTTCCGGGGGGGGGGGGGTGTCGGTCCGACACGACGTGCATCGCTTCGGCTTCGCAGAAAGCCAGGCGCGGATCCACGACAGACGAGTCGTCAAGGCACCGACCCCCACCCACCCAATCCACCTTTTGCAATATTTGCGTCGCCAAGCCTGGGTCACTTCGCGAAAATGTGGTTCGTACCCCCTCATCACGCCCCCCCCCTCGACAATATCTTGGATCCGCGTCTTGCAAGGCTTCTTCTTTTCGCATCTTACGCACCGCTTTTCCGAAGCGCAACTGTTGTTGGCGCTGCAGCGCGCGGAGCGAGTCCTCGGCGTGGCGCACGATGCACTGCTCGCTGCAGTAGACCGAGTCCTTCTGCGCGTCCTTGGAGCACGCCACGCACTTCTCCTTCTGTGCAGATTCAAAGTAAAGAAGACGATTTTCAGGTGACTCAATCTCACATCTGTGGAAACATCGGTTTGTTTTGCAAAAGTTCTGGATTTCACTTTCACAACTGCTTTCCTTGAAGATCCTCGCCGGACAGGAACATACGCTTTGCAATTTCAGCAATTGGGAGTTCGTACTTGGCGCGCAGTGTTCCATGGAGTTGCGCCTGTGCGTGAGTTCCTGCAGTGTGAATTGAACGTGTGCAAGGGATACAACACGCACTCAACGCAAAACATAAAGAGTCAAAATTAGTGCAGTGCATTCAAAACCGTTTCCCACCAATTCGAGTTCCCCTCAATTCGTACACGTGCACCAACACAACTGAGAACGCGCGATCGTGAATAACCAACACACCGCGCATAACGGTTGTGTTCGATTGACCCACCACCGCGCGCGCTCGCACTGCTTTCCATCACCGAATGCGGAGCGAGTGCGCCGACTGGTGGCGTCAAATCGAACACGTCCTACGCCACGTACAGCGCACTGCACGCTGCAGTATGCAGTGTTGGGCGAAGCTTCTCTCGTGCAGGACAGGCACTTCTGCACATGACAAGCAACAGGGAAATGTCACAACAAATCTGCAGCACGGGTGTGACTTCAACACTTTGTGTGGTGTGCGCATGTGATCAACAGGCACTGTGTCGCCAGCACTCATTGACTTGTACAGGGACGTACTGTTCAGCCCAGTAGCACACCGCAGCAAGCCACCTCGTGCGCACAAAATGCTTGGACAAAATCATGCATCCTACTCTCCCTGTCCACGGTGTTCCATTCGTGCGCTTGAAACACACCACTTTTCTGTTGGGTCCAACCAATTGGTGACACACGAGTGCCGCAATGCCTTTTCGCCAAAGCGAACACGGCCATTTCCGGTGCGGAGTTACGTACCTTTGTTTTGGAAGCCGCGTCCTCGTCTGTTTTTCCCGCCGTTTCCTTCTCCCGATGTTCCCGCTCCTTTCTGTCGGTCTGCTCCTTCACCTGGTGGCGGGAAAACAATCACGTTGCGTTGGATTCGAAACACAGGAAGTTCTCAAGATATTGTCCCTGAACGGCACTTCAACCCTCTGGCGCGTTGTCTGTCGGAAAGTGCGCGCGCGCACACACACACATACACACACACACACACACACACACACACACACACACACACACACACACACACACACACACCTGTCTGTGCGCCGGTTCCTTGCCGACGGCGTCATGTTTCTCATTTTTCTCAGCGTCGGTGGCGCCTTCTCCGGCCTCGTTCTCGTCCACTTCCGGTGCGTTGGAATCGTCCACTTCCGCCTCTGTCTCCATTGGTTCTTCCTGTCGCCCAGAGGGGTCGTCTGAAGAAAAGTAGGGGGCAGTCGGAATCTGAACAGCGAGGAGCAAAACGTCTGGTGGCAGTCGCGCAAAGTGAGTTTACTCGTTGTGGTCCAGGACAGCAAAGAAGAAAGGAAATCTGTCCACTGTGGCAGTCCAAAGCAGTCTGCGACAGCAAACCACCGGTGAACTTGTGCATACCAGACCGGAAGCACACACAATGCAACACACAGGAACACACAAACGACGGGCGCGTGTGCACACGTACACACACTATGTTCACGTATTGATGACACGCACACACACACACACACACACACACACACACACACACACACACACACACACATCTCGTCAACGACGCACGCACGCACACGAACCACACACGCACGTACCGATGACTAGGTTTTTCTCGGAGTCGTGTCGTCTCTTCTCGTCGTCTGCAGAACCTGCTGACGCAGCACTTTTCTTCTTGCGGCGCTTCGTCTGTTTGGCCTGCTTCGCCTGCTCGTCCCCGGAGGCAGCGCTGTCTCCGTCTTTCGCGTCGGCCTCGTCTGTTGACAACACAACGAGATTTGTAAACAAACAAACAAACAAACAAACAAACAGCGAAAAGGAAAATGACAATGGACGAGCAACGCAGTTTATAGTCCACAACGCATCCTTTCCATCCCCGCTATTTTTGGATCCCCCACTCTGGACAACTGTTCCCGCTGCTATTCCCTGCCACTGCTGTCCTGGCTTTCCCTGTCGGGCTCAAATACTCCCTGCTCTAAATTATGCAGCCCCTTTGGCGCTGGCTCCCCGGCCTCTCCAGCTTCGCCGCAGCCCGCATCACTCCCCCTGCAGCCTGCGTCACTCCCCCGCAGCCTGCGTCACTCCCCCGCAGCCCATGTCACTCCCCCGCAGACCATGTCACTCCCCCTGCAGCCTGCGTCACTCCCCCTGCTCCCCATGTCACCCCCCCCCTCCCCGCATCACGTCCCCACAGCCCGCATAACACACCCCACCCCCCGCATCGCCCCCCCCCCCCCGGCAGCCCGCGCTACTCACCCCGCTCCTCGCCGTCGGACCCGCTGCTCGACTCGGAGTCGCTCTCGGCGCTCCCGCTCTCCTCCCCCTCCGCGCGCGCCTGCGCCGCCGCCGGGGCCGCCTTCTTCTTCTCCCCCGGAAGTCGGAAGTCCTCGTCCTCGCGTGCCTCTGCGGGAAACACGTGGAAAATGCCGGAAACACGTGAACAATGGCGAAAAGAAGTGGAAATGGTGAGATCACATGACAACAGATTGGAATTGGAAGCAGAGTCTGATTGGGCCAATGAAACTGATTTCATGCTGGTTGCACTTCACTTCACACCGGGTCATGCTTTGGGGCTGCGCGTCATGGCGCTTTCCAGACTGGCGCTGCGCAAGGACGCCAGACCAGACTCCCACGCGCAGTGCGAAGGGAAAACTCATGAAATTCACAACAAAGCAGACAGCAGCCAGCTACCAAAAAGCCAAGCCACAGAACCTCTCTGCTGGTCCCACCAATTTCACCATTCTTCCCACCAATGTCAAAAGTAACGTGTACATGCACCAGTCACCTCCTTACTGACACCTATTGGGACAAAAGGAATCAGAGGCGGGTGTTAGTGGTGGGTGTTATGTGAGGGAAGGGTCAGACTGCAGCCCACTGATGCACTGCAGTACAGGTGACACATGGATAACTCTGCATGCTGGCAACAGACTGAAAGATTTACCCTTCGCTTTTCGCCTGTTCTTGAAACTCAATCGCTTGGCAGGGAGTGGCTGTTGTTGCCATCGCGTGAGCGGACTGGGCTGTTGCCTGGACGGATTTTGCTGCTGCTTCGTGGGGATTTGTTGTTGTTGCTGTTGCTGCTTCAGCGTGGGTGGCGCACAAACACCCCGCTGGTGTTGCGGCTGCTGCTGCTTGATGTTACAGTTACTATGGCAACGCGTACCGACACACTTGAAGCAGATCCAGGGCTGGTTGCGCTCCTCGAGGTTTTGCGCCATCTTGCGGGGGACGCCGATGCACGAGCCGTGGTACCACTCGCCGCACCCGTCACACGAGATCATGAACCTGCAGCCATCAATCAGGCAAGCCACGCGTCAATCACACATCAATCACTCAAGATGTTAACATAAAGCTGGGAACGCGATTTGCACATTGACACAGCGGCCGAAGGGCTTTGAGCGGAGTGCGAGCGTACGGCTCCATGACTGACGCACCTGTTGTTGTAGGGCCTGTTGCAGATGCAGTAGACCGGCTCGTTCGGGTCGACGTCGGAGTTTCCGATGTCGGACGAGTCGGTCTGACTCGGCGTCGAGTCTGACTCGACACTCTCCGCGTCCGACGCTGCAGAAAGATCAGTGCGGGAAGGTCAAAATTGGGCGGCTCCAGGCAGCCCCGACCAACGACAAAGGAGTCCGCTTTTTGCTTGTTTCGATTTGTTCTGGTGGAATCGCCGTCTTCTGCTGACCCATAACCCTGCATCTACCCCCCGCTTACCGTCACTCTTGTCGCTAGAGGCGCCCTCTCGCTTCTCGTCCTCTGCCTTGTCCTTCAATGACGTCAGCGGCGCGTCTTCCTCACTGTCCACCTCCATCTTCTCTCTTCCCTCATTCCTTCCTTTCTCCTTCTTCTCTGCATCTTTGTCCTTGATGATGTTGAGAGGAATGTCGTCATCGCTTGAGTCACCGGTCGAGAAAGTTTTCTCCAGTTTCTTGGGCTTTGTTGTGGCTGTGGGTTTGGCACTACTTTTCTTGCGCGGAAAAGTGTCTGACTCACTGTCCGACAAATCCTCCAGGTCCGACTTGGACACATCCGCCTTTTTGGCCTTGCTGGCCGCAGTCTTTTTCTGCTTTCCTTTGGCAATCGTTGTGGCAGGGGGCTTCTTCGCACCCTTCTTGGTCACCGGTTTCTTTTTCTTGTTTGGTATGGCGTCACCATCAGGTTTTGTCTCTTCATCTGAACTGAAGTCCTCAGGACTTGGAGCTTTTACAGCATTTTTCTTCGCCGCAGCAGCTCCGGGTTTCTTCTTCCTCCCCTTCCCCGCTCCAGTCTGCTTTTCCTCCTCCTCTCCCCCACTCTCATCCTCACTCGAGTCCTGCACGATGGCGGGAGTTTTGGCGTTCTTCTTTCCCGCGCCTTTCTTCGCGGCGGCGCCCTTTTTGAACTTGGGCACGATTTTGACGACGTCCCCGGGCACGCTGTCGGCGTCTCCATCACGAGCGTCCTTCACCTTTTTGCCCCGACCCTTCGTGGGCGCTTTTTTACCTGCAGAAAAAAAAGGTACTCGTCAGCATTTTTTGGACAAAATTTGTTCTCCCCATGCACCTGTTGTTTCAACCAGCTGTGCCGGCCGCGGCATTGTCCTGTAGCCTCTTGTTGAGGACTACGCAAAAGTCAGTGCAGTGCTGTTTCTCAGCAAACGTGCCCAAATCCCGCGACACAATGGTTCAGGCGTTTTGTCCCAGCACGAATGAAGCACCAACACAACACAGATGCATTGCCTGTCCGTTTTTGGTTGCGCTGGCTGTGTCGTTGGAACTTGTGCAGGAACGAAACGCATGACTCCCCTTTCACGCTCAGCCTCAGATGCACCCATAGACTACCTGTGAGTTTCTTGGGTGGGGCGGGGCTGCTTCTGCTCGACCCCTCGTTGTCGGTGAGATCCTCCCCAACCGGCGCCAGCAGGTCTATCTCCAGGTCCTCCGCCGTCGAGTCACCCTTCTCCTCCTGAGGCACACGCGAGAAACAAGAACACTGTCAGATTTGAGACGCGCCGCGGTGAGACCGCACCTGGGGAGGAGGGAGCGGAGGGGGTGGGGGGCTTCCATACTTTCCAGACACCAAGGTACCGCAGCAAGAGACAGCTGGTGCACAACCAAATGTGCTCGTCTCGAATCAACATTCACAAAACATAGACATCTTCCACATGTATTCTGCGCGAGCGCACGTGTCTTCCTATTTGTATGTGCGCCCGTGTCTATGCGCGCACATTGGCGTCACACCTGTACGTTTTTTTCAACGTCCCGAACCAGTGATCAGACATTGGACATTGAAAGAGGCGCACCGCGGGTACCACACGCACGCCCAGCACCCTGGTCCAACGCGCACTGTCACTACTTAACTCAGTACCAAACAGCCCAACCTCACCATTCCACCACACCCTCATTGCCCCCCCCCCCCGGTTTTCACCATTCGATTCAGCACCACAAACACCTCACTCACACCCTCACCTCGGTTCTGGCCGGGGAGAACTTCTTCGGAGACTTGGCGCCACCTAGCGCCATCGCCTTGAAGTCGATCAGCTTCCGGTTGCGCATGCTGTACGTCTTCACCGCGCCAGCCTGAAGCGAAGCACGGAAACACACATCTGGATGCGTCGTGGGCAACATCAGAACAAGTTCATGGGAGGGGAGTTGATATGTCCTGGTGGCCTCTGTTCAGAATCTTATTTTCAGTTGATAGCTGACCTCTCACTCCTCTCAACCATCTCATGAGTCCACTTTTACTCAGTGGCTCCACACCCCTTCGACCTCCAACGCCCCAAGTTCTTTGGTCCCTAGTTCCGCGGTACTTGCTGGCTTTTCCGCTCCTCCACCCTAACTTTCCCACACACCCAGGGCTTCTGCTGCCCTGGTTCGGTCTACCTCCTGCCCCCCTCCTGCCCTCCCACTCACGGGTCTTCCCCCCTCCCACCCCCCACCTGTGGTTGCCCCTCCCAGTCACGGGTTTTCCCCCTCCCGCCCCCCCCCCATCTCCTATATGCCCCTCACTCACGGGTTTGCCCCCTCCCCCACCTGTGGCTGCCCCTCTCACTCACGGGTTTGCCCCCTCCCCTCACCTGTGGCTGCCCCTCCCACAGGTTTGCCCCCCTCCTGTGGCTGCCCCTCTCACTCACGGGTTTGCCTCCCTTCTCCGCCATCTCCTCCAGCGCGCGCTGCTCCGCCTCGAGGTTCTGCTGCCGGATCCTGTCCGCCTCTTCGCGGTTCTCAAGATCCTGGATGCGCGTCGACCTCCTGCAACCAGAAATCAACGTCAGATGTGCAACTCTGCGTGGAGATGAGTCGCCACGTTTGAAGACCTACATTCCGACGGGTGACGCAGAGAAAGAGAGAGAGAGAAAGAAAGAGAGAGAGAGAGAGAGAGAGAGAGAGAGAGAGAGAGAGAGAGAGAGAGAGCGTGTCTGTGCACATGCACCCACAATCTGACGGGTGAAGCGGGCTTGAGTCCGCCTGTGTCTCACCTGGTTCCGGGAGCCGGCTCCTTCTTGCCCTTCTTCCCCTTGCCTCTGCCCCGCGGGTTCTGCTCCTCTCCCGGCGGGGCGGGTGAGTCGCCCTCCTCCCTGAGATCCTCCACCAACTCGAGGTCGGCCGCCGCGGTGGGGGCGCCACCAGGGGGCGCCGAGTACGAGTGGTTGTTGAAGGCAGTGGACGCAAATTTGATGAGGTCCGAGTCTTTGACTTGTGTCTGCAAAATTGATGAGAAACGTCGCGTGTTTTGTGCAATTACGTTGCGCGCGCGCCCGTGAGTGGTTTATGCTAACACGCGCGCCAAGCCTGTATCTGAGCGATCCATCCTTCGCGCACGGATGCGCGCGCGCGGCCATTTGGCTTCTTGAGCACGTACGTGTGCGCGCGCATGCGCACGGACCTCTAGTATCTGATTGGCCTCCTCCTCGTCGAGGATGAAGGCGTCCGAGTCCGCTTCCGGTTCGGTGGCGCCCTCTTCGGTCGCGACCGACGTCAGCGCCGTCTCCAGCACCTGTGACAGTGCGTGCGTGGGAGTGAGGTATGCGTGCGCAACGTCTTCGCGTGAAATGCTTCCGCATTTACCCAGTCCCCTTAAATTTGAACAAAATTCTTCGCGACCTTCTGTCGCCTCGTCTGGCGCGAAAACTCCGACGATTCAAAACTCACCTTTTTGGCCTCCTCCGTTGAAAGCACTGATTCGAGTTTCTCAATGTCCTCTTGGCTCATAACACTGAAGAAGTTCTTTTCCTGCGCGGTGCGAAAGGGAAAAGAACTTTGTGAGCTTGTTCACACAACCGGGTACCCCGCTTTCCGAATCTCACTGCCCACACACGGCTCATTTGTGCGAACGCCTCCAATTTGGTGAATGTTACAAGAAATGATCATGGGTTTTGTCCAGGGGCTTGAAATTTCAGGCTCACACCACACGTCTGCATGTTGTTGGCCACCCAAAATTTGTTTCAGTTTCCCTTTCGAATGGAAGTCTGGTGCGGCGCGCCCAACGTGACGCGAAGTCGAGCGCAGCCTTCTGTCGCGCCACGCTCTGCCATCATTTTACCCAGGCCCGCGAAAAGCGACAACGGCGATGGTCTTTCGTGTATGTCAGGGTGCTTGCTCAACCATTTTGTTGTTCGCGCAGGTGGCTCCACGCGTAGTTCAGCGCACGCGCGCACGGCTTCGCGCACAGCGCCTTTTCGCTTGGGCCTACGCAAGCGCAAAGTGGATTCACCCGAAACGATTTACGTGTGGTTTCGCGCAAGAGAACTTTGCGCGAGACACCTGCTCACCTCCAGAGCAGAATCGACCTGCTCCAGGTTCCAGGGCCGGTCTCGCTCCTGGGGGACGGGGTGCTGGCTACTGCGGCCGGGGGTGGCTGGGGTCCCGGCGGCGGTGGTGGGGGGCTGCGGCGGCGGCGGCGGGGCCCCTGCGGCGGCGGGGGCCGGGGTGCGGCGGCGGGAGGTCGAGTCCCCGCGGGCGTGCTGCTGCTGTTGTGAATCCTGGTTCCCGCGAACCGAGCTCATCGCACAGCTACATACTATCAGCCCTGCAACAACACGCGACCAACACCGTTGCAGAGGAACCAGCTGAATGGACTCTGGATCCTTGGACGGGGGCAATGGAGGACCGAAGACCAGAATGTTAGTCTCCGAACTTGCGCAAGCTGGGATGGCCCGATGCTGGACGTTGGGACGTTGACGCGAGCCCCCTCTGAATTCGGCACAGGGAACTCTGAAACAACGTGTGTGTTGACGTGAAACTCAGCAGCTGCATTTCGGAAACAGTCTTCACCGTGCGCGTGGTAGGGCAAGTGAAAATAAGGTCAAGTGGTCATTTTTTTCTCCTCCCAACCAGGTGTGGATGCAATGTCGGACTTCTTTTTTGGGCCACCACGACGCAACTGCTTCTCATTTTTACCGATTTGGCAGGACCACCCTGGCCCCCCACCCCACCCCCACCGAAAGCTGTGTCGCAAACGCAAACAACCTTCCGCGTTGAAGTTTTCAAAGTTGGAAGTGGTCCCCAACAGTGACCGCCCCTGACCAGACCTTGGATTCACCCCTTGAGAAGACCGTTGTGACCACAACATGGGTCTGTTGCGTGTCGCACGGATTCGTTTTCCACTGCCACAGTTGTTCCTGTCACTTTTTCCTTGCACTGAAGAACCTAAAATCACCCATGCAGAGCACGTGCCTCTGCAACTGCGACACACCAACTGTTTGCGCGAGATTTCACGTAAGGAATCGTATCGAAGGGGGTTCTGGCCAAGTGTTGTGTTCGGTTCGTTCTGTTGACAACGTTGTGCGGCCATCACAGGTACGAAGTACTCGTGCGCAACTCGCGTCAGTTTCGCTCTGGACAGTGTTGTCGCCTGCGGAGGCAGCGACTGCGGTGTTTGGACAAAAGGAGACGCAGACGTGTACCGCGTCGGATTTCGGGACGCCCTTGGTCAAACGTGTAGATACTCCCCGGTCTCAAAACCCTTTGAGCGCGCATTCGGACGCCAAGGACCCACAATTCAACGCTTCCTTCCATGTTGGGCACAAATTAAATTTGCTCATTGGTTTTGCACAAATTACGACTTTTTTCACTGCAAACATATTTCAAATGCGATCACAGGTTCTCCACGGAGCTCCACCCCTCCTCCCCAGCGGCCTTGCGTGAAGTCGGCATCGCAAACAGAAACTTGGCGCAAACTTTTTTTTTTCTGTGGTGACTGCACGATTACTCACAAAATGCCCAAAAGCAACAGAAAACAGAAACGTTTCAAATCCCGTCTGAGAGAATGTCACGGGGGCATGTGCACACGTGCAGCGTGCACTGGCATGCAGAAGGGAATCTTTTTCTTGACCGTTCCTCAGCCGTGAGAACAAACAAAACTTGGGTGTTTGATGACAACACGGCTTCTTTCGCGTTTTCAGACAGCTTCTTGCACAAGTTTGGGTGCTTGATAAGACGGCTTCTTCTTTTCGTGTTTAGATTTGCACTTGTTTCCAGTCCTCGTACAGCAATTTTCCAAAAAAAAAGAAGCAAAAAAAGCACTTTTTGAAGAAAAAGGAAGCACTTTTTGAAGAAAAAAAAGCACTTTTTGTGGGGCTTTCTATCATATATTTTGGTTTGAAATCAAGTTTTGTTTCAGTGACTATTCTCTGATCATGGCTAAAATGTAATATATTTGTACTATTCTCTGATTATGGCTAAAATGTAAT
>JAAUXT010130820.1_pt1 | contig 19303 bp, 25 predicted proteins | sample 7278171 | NCBI WGS metagenome assembly JAAUXT01 (sample SAMN14350112, study PRJNA611818) | marine sediment metagenome | isolation source: surface marine sediment (1.8m) | place: French Polynesia: Moorea | collected 2018-08 | reverse complement strand
TAAGAATGTGGTGTTGCTATTGGTCTTTCATCACACAAAGATCTGAGCAACTCAAACTTGTCATTCTTGAAATACGACAGCCAATCGGTCACTTAAATTTTCTGCCTCGTACCTGTGTGCCCTTCTGGTGAAAAGAACATAAGGATGAGCGCTCAGTTCAGTTCTGGACGAGACCGTTTTTGTCAACGTTGTCATCTGAAAGGTTGATGAGTTTGTCAGAGGGGTGGTTCAGTCGTCAGTCCTCTTTCAATTGCCTGGCAAATTTGGCATCAAAACAACCAATTGGCGTCGCAAGAACTGCCAGTGAGATGGTGAACCAGAAAAGGGTCAGTTTCAAGGTGGGAATGGACGCAGAATTAGCATGATTGGAGTGACCACAGCTTCAGAAGAATTTTGCACAAATTTATCAGTCTCAAGTGAAAATCTGACATTGTCCAAAAGGAAGGTCTTTTTTCATTTGTGCACATGTGCTCGGTTTGCTGCAAGCACGGGTGTGTAAAAGTGCTGAACGAACATTCACTGCGACATCAAGAAAATTCGGACTCTGCGGGCTTTTTGTGAGCGGAGCTAAGATCTGAACCAGGACGCACACCCCCTGCGCCTGAAAGCACCAAATTAGGGGTGATACAAGTCCTCGTGCTTTATCCATTTTCAGCATTCTTTTGCTCAAACGAAAACCAGATTCATCTGTGGCAGACAAAGCAAAGAACTGGTTTGTGCTTCGACGTATAAATGACTGCTTTTCAGCAGACCTTGGAAGGGTTTTTCCACTGTCTGGATGTGTTCAATTGTTCACCTCCGGCAGTTTATTGCGTGTGCTCGTGGAATATCAGAGGCTGATGATGGAAACAACCGTTTTGGTGAAGTGGCTTGATTGCAGGTTGCGTGCAGGGGTGCTGCTGACATTCAAGCTGTGGGGGAAATTGCATTGCAAAGTTTTGATTGAGACTCACTTTGGTGAAAATAGTCCCCAGAGAGATGCCATCGTACCCTTGCTTTTGTCATGCCAGAGAACTGAATCCTTGAATTCAATACTTGGCATTCGGTGTTTCTGTTTTAGATTTAAAAACAGCAGTTAGTACAACAAATCAAATCTTTTTGTTCTCAACAAAAAATATTGAATTCGTGGTGTACAAAAATCCTGATGAGTGACAATTCAGCAATATAAGTAACAATTCTTTACTTTGATTCAGCCAGACGTTTTTTGCCAGTACTGCCTCTGCCTATTCAGGGGTTGCAAGCAGCGTGTTCGGCGTTTGATTCTGTTGTCTCTTATAAAGAAAGTGATATTTTCGATCCTTGTGTCTTCACATGAAGAATCTGTTCGAAGCTCCTGATCTTCTCACTTGCACTGCATTCTGGGGGTGGTGGGGTGGTGGAGGTCCTTGTTGTGTCAAAATGCGGATCTGTCGGGGGCGACTCCCCAAAGCGTCTCTCACAGCGTCAGACATGCGCCGTTGCACACAGACCATCTGCGGTTTACATTGAAGTTTGTTCAAAAGTACTGCTTTCAAGTGACAGAAACGAAGCTGTCTCGCTGTTGCAAATGTTGGGTTTGTTGATGCGGAGTTCACCAACACCTCATAGAAACTTACATGTTCACTTTTTCTGTTTGTGCAGCTGTTCGGAATTTTTCCATGTTTCGAATCAGTCGTTTTGTCACAGAAAAGGCGCACCAAAACAAAGACCTGCTCCACCTGGACTCTTTGCTTTGATGTCACTTTTGAGTATTTTTTTCGACGCTTCAGGCGTTCTCCTCGACAATCGCGACTCGACGAGGGCGACGGTGCGCCACATGGAGAACCTGGTCAACGTCACAAACGGAGACCCGACCGTCGTCCCGGGTCTGCACATCGAGCTGCTGCTCCAGAACGGCTCCGCCGTCCTCAGCACCTTCTCCAGTCTCCGAAACAGTGAGGCCTGTTTCTCACAGGATGCGCCGTGCGTTGTGTCTCTCAGAAAGGTCACAGGGCGCCACCGGGAATGGTCGACGCGACGCATTGGCTTATCCTGGAGTGCGACGCATGAACATTCGGTTCTGCGCGGCCCATGTCAACAGGAATATCTGTGTCAAGAGAGCGTTTCGAGGTTCAGGCCAGGCCGAAACAATGTTCCTCATTTGCTGTCGTGAGAGTTAAATTCAAACTTGTCCCCAGAATTCACCAAGTCCGCTTCTCGATGTTCCCTGGCAGCGTGCTACATGATGGAGCGGAACGTGGCGGCGGTGATCGGACCCCCGTCCAGCTCGGACGTGCGCGCCGTGAACCCGGTCTGCTCCGGGCTGCACGTCCCGCAGGTGGCACCACTCGCCACCGACCCGACCTTCAACCCGCTCGACAACCCCTACCTCGTCCGGGTGAGGCGCCACCGGCCACAGCTCGTTCTGTCGGCTCTCAATCTGAAGCTCACAACACTCGATCAAAGTCATAGGTCAATTTCTGGCTCAGTTTCCTTGTTTGTCGTGATGGCTTCATCCTCAAGTCGAATTTGGGACAGTTTCCTTTTGCTTGAGCTGAAGCGAACTCTTGTAGCCGTGGTGAGTGTTTTCGCACTCGGACTGCGCTCTGATGTGTTGCAGATGAGTGCACCGGACAACATGCAGAGCCAGGCTCTCGCCGACCTGGTCAGGCTCTACGGGTGGACCAGGCTCGCTATATTGGCAGATAATTCAGTCTACGGTCTGTTCCTCTTCCTCCGTATTATCCCATGCTTCTGTTCCTGCATGTTTGAAATGAGCAGGAGCACAACGCTGCATGTTGTTGTTGGCAGGACGGAACGGGTTAACGGATTTCCAGGCGATAGCGTCGCAGAACGGCTGGGTGGTGATCGTGTCGGAGACGTTCACTCTGACGGACGAGCCGCGCGGTGTGAGCGTCGTGCCGCAGCTGCGCAGGATCAAGGACGCCGGTCAGGGGCTCAGACAAACATCCTTTGTAGTGATTTGCACCTGGTTCCCGAACGGGTACCAGGTACCGCAAAGCACATAAGGCATCGTGGACAAGATTCTGTGGACAAGAGTTTCTCCAACAAAATAGTATTCAATTCTGTCAATTCTTGGTGTGCAGACTTCTTTTGGTTCAAGCATGATGCAGCAGAAAGGATTTTGTTCAAAGTAGAGTCTACACAACTTTGGAATTTTGGTTTGTGATGGGCAATAATGGAGTGCAAATCACGCGACCTCCCTGGAGGTATTTTTCTTGTCATGGCTTCGAATCCGAGTTTGTCTCTTGGCAGCGCAACGGAGTGAGGGGACAGTCCCAGGAAGCTCAAATCTCACATGCGGTACCCACAGGTCACGAGTACGCGCATGGCGCGTTTTTTGACCCCTGGTTCTCAATCAGTCTCGGTGTTCAGATGGACAGTTGTTCTTCTCTTCGTCTTGAAGGCGTGCGAATCGTGATTCTGAACACGGTGCACCAGTACTCTGCGGTGGTGCTGGAGAAGGCGGCGGCGCTCGGCATGATGGGGATGGGCTGGGCCTGGATCGTCACCGACGGCACCACCGTAGGAACCAGGCCGCTCGGCAGCAAACGGCCCAGCGATCCCAGCGAACGCCCCGCGGTGCCCGAGTCCATGGTCGGGTTGATCGGGACGACGCCTTCCTCTGGACAAGGCGCCAGATACCACGAGCTGTTCCCAGACGAGGAACCTCCACCTGATGTGAGCGTCAATCGTGCATCAGATTTCAATTTGAAGACTTCTGCCTGTCATTTCATCGCTTGATTAGGAGGTGGATATCGTTGCCTTTCCAGGCTTCAACACTGAGATACGTGGATTCCCTGATCGTTGTCATCGCTGCTATGGATGCGTACGTGAAGGACGGGCACAACTTTTCATCGCCCAATTATGAGGAGGGTTTGTGCGGTACCAAGGACGTGGACGTGCGGCCGTGGAGCGACGGAGAGCGATTCTTCTCCTACATCCTCGACGTGAGTCTCTGCCCCACGACGCCGTCACACCCAAACTTCGCATTCTGAGGAGCATTGAGAATCACACGGTGGAAATTGGGGACTTTTGCCACACTGAGCCATTCATCCATTCGTACATGAAAGTGCTCCCACTCGCGCACACATCCAGATTTCGGGCTCTGACGGTCGCACATTGTTGCAGATTCGTGATTGTATCTCTCACAGGTTCAGACTCCAGGGACAATGAATTTTCTCAATTTCACCGATGACATTCGAGCCTGGTCCACAAACTACGACATCGTGAATCTGTGCGCTGATGGCTGGAAAAAGGTGAATCAAGACGTTGCCAATTGATTGTCGCTTTTTCATTGGTGCAATGTTTCCGTTGAGTTGCTTGCAAATTGATTGGGATATATCATCGAACACATGCGACACAGGACTGCTGATTGTTACGATTGCAATCCTCACGCCATTCGCAGATTGGAGAATGGAAAGTCACCGGTGGAGAGTACCCCGAGCTACAGCTGCTCCAGAACGCCAACTTCCCCGGAGGCACGACCGTCGTGCCCAAGGACATCGTGACGAGTCTGCGCAATGTGACCCTCGTGGTCACCACCATCGTGGTGAGTGTGCGACCACAACTACCACAACAACATTTCCCAGCAGATTCGTCTCACGCACTGGAAGCTGCTACTTTCCTCCAAGTTATGCACTTTCTTGGCTCAGTTTACCTTATGAATTGTGTTCCTTCATCAATAATGAATCGACACGTGCGCCTGTTCCCAGGAGGCTCCGTTCGTGCAGCGGAACCCGGACTACCCGCTCGCGTCCCCAGACCCCTTCATGGGCTACTGCGTCGACCTGCTGAAGCGGCTCCAGGAGATGATCGGCTTCCGCTACCGGATCCACGCCGTCGCAGACGACCTGTACGGGGACCTGGACCCGACCACCAAGAGGTGGAATGGCATGATTCGCGAAATCATGGACAACGTGAGTGGGGCGTAAGGTGGGGGGGGGGTCTCGAGAACCAGGCGGCCCGACCCTGCCGAGCCAAGAAAAGTCCCTTTACCCTGCCACGCACAAAAGTTTTCATTTCCTTCACGATGTACGAGGTTCGTATACTTTGAGGTGAACATCCGGTGATATCTCCGTGATGGATGGATGGTTTTTGTTCTTTTTTTGGTATGTTCTTCACCACTCACCGACCCACCACCAAACATCACAAAACAATAATTGGGTCAATTTCAGTGTGCCAAATGGGTTGCGATCCACTGTGTGAATCGACCGGTTGAGCGATGCGTGTTGCCATTTTGGTGTGCGCAATTTCGGTCATCTTTTTCAGTGGTATTTCCTGCAGAATGGAAGACAGTAAGTTGACACAGAGGGCAGAGATTCGGATATTTCGTATCCAAGGCAAAACTGTTGCTCAAGCCCATCGAGAACTCCTTCAACTTCACGGGCAAAATGCTCTCAGTCTCAGCATGGTCCGGAGGTGGTACCGCAAATTTGCTGGAGGGTTGCGTGACTTTTCTGTCAAGAAGACCGGAGGATGTTTGACCAAAGTGACTGCTGAGAAGTTGGAAGAAATCAAAGCAATCCTGGCTGAAGACAACACAGTTTGTTTGAGAGTTCTGTCAAGGAAAACCGGTCTGTCGTTGCGCACCATCCACAATGTGCTCCGGAACAAACTTGAACTGAAAAAGAGACTGGCCAAGTGGATTCCCCACCTGTTAAGTGAAGACCAGAAAGGCCGACGACTCCGGATGTCCAGAGACTTACTGCGCAGATTCAGACGTGCCCCCACGCTCCAGGACAGAGTCATCACCAGAGATGAGAGCTGGTTTTGGTGCTACGAACCAGCGACCAAACGCAGCTCTGCAGCCTGGCTCCAGAGCAACGAACGCCGCCCACAGAAACCAGTGCAAGACCGATATGTCCGCAAGGTGATGGTGATCATCTTTTGGGATTCTCAAGGAGTGATTTACCGACACTGGGCATACCAGAATTTCTGGCTTCACCACGATGGCACACCTGCTCATCGGGCCGATATCGTCGTGAATTTTCTTCAAGCAACTGGCACAAACCTTCTCCCTCATCCCCCCTACTCTCCTGATTTGGCTCCTTCCGATTTTTTCCTTTTTTCCCGCTTGAAAAAGAACATGCGCGGACTCACTTTCAACAGCATTGGGGAATTGCGTGAGCGCGTTGATTTTGAGATAGGTCAAGTAGCGCAATGGGAATTTGCACATGCCATGAGAGAAAGCTGGGTGAAACGATTAGAACTGTGTGTGGAACACGAAGGAAACTATTTCGAGACTTAAGTCTGTGAATTTGGAGCAGTTGTGAACAGTATTTTGTAAGTTTGAAGGTAATTTGTAGTCGACCAGAATTCTCTCCGAAATGCATCATCGCACCCTCCGACATGCCATGTTACCGACATGGTTCTACACATGTTAAGTTTGACGGAATCAAGTGCAGTTGCACCTGCACACCTGTTAGACAATAAAGTCCATGTCAAAAAAAAATCAGACTGATCTATCAATTCAGCCCGGAGATAACACCGGATGTTCACCTCAAAGTATACGAACCTCGTATTTGATCAAAGTTGAATGTGGGTCTAAGGTTTGACTCCAGTTCCCTGGTTCCTCGACTGAAGTGACACCGGTGCCTCGTGCTCCTGGATCCGCTGGAAGTGCCGCAGCCTGGATCGAGTGACATTACGACCTCATCAGGCACCTTTGTCACCATTTAACAGTCCTATGTCACGTAAATAACCACAATCATCGTTCCACCAATTGGAATCAATGGTAGTTACTGAACCGATATTGCGCATCTGTGTTGTAGATCACGCACACACGGAATTGACAAATCAACTGCAGGTATTAGTCGACGCAAAAAAGTTGTCAGGTTGCTTCGATTTGTGGAAACATTCTGCACACAGGAAAACTGCAGCGCTCATTGAGCGCAAGCACAACCAAACCAAAAGAATCTATTTTATTTTCTTTGGCTGGGTGGCAGGAGGAGGGGGTGTCATTTGTAGTGCCACCAGCAGGAGCCTGGAACGGGTGGTACCACCACCTCATCAGAACCCTTTTATTCTCTGGTGTATTCAATGCGTACGGGTACGGGTTTGTATTTGTGTCGCCCCGCCCCCGACCTCAATCCTGGGTCTGCAGGAGTCTCGCCTCCATGAAACAACCTGTGTCTCGCAAACAACAGCAAGAATCGTACGAACGAGGAAAATCAATGGTGGTCTCTCTTCTGGTCTCATGCTTTCTGAAGGAATTATTTGCACACAAAGATTTATGTGATGTATCCAGTCCTCGCCTTGTCCCCCCCAACACGCACACATAAAAAATAAATAATTGTTTTGCGGATGATCTAAAGGCGCACAAATTTTACCATCCTTGTCAATTTGGCATAAATTATAAATCCTTTGTGTGACTGGATGATGTAGATCACGCAGCTCAGCGGACACAAAACGTTCGCAGTTTTTCGATGTTTGAAAACTTTCTGCGTGTGCAAGGCAAAATTGCAGTGCGCGTTGAGGGCGAACATTTTGAAACCGGTGTTTTCCTTTAGTGGGGAGTGGGGACATGCTCAGTTCAACGAACCAAAGGAATCCGAGGGGATCCTCAAGCTTTGTCAGCAGCAGTGCTTTGCGTGCTTTAGGCTTCCGTACCTGCTCCTTCAGGTGAGCATGCATTTTTCAGGAGGCAGATATGGCGGTGGCGCCTCTCATTATCACCGCCGAACGAAACCACTACGTCGACTTCTCGAAGCCGTTCATGGATATGGGACTCGACATTCTCCTGGCGAAGGAGACTGCGGAGACCGACATCTTCTACTTCTTCAGACCGTTCAGGCATGTAATGCCGGCCGCGACATCGGATCCCGATACAGCTTCGTTCAACATTTACGAAGCGCAAATCGTTCAACCAGTCTTTGAAACCGGTGTTGATTCTCTGTCGGCAATTGAGGCCTCTAGTATTTAGCAGTGACAATCAGCGATATGATTTCAGCTGGGAGGTGTGGATTTGCGTGGTGGGGGCCACTGTGTTGTGCGGAATCACAATCGCGCTCTGCAGCTTCCTGAGTCCCCACGGGTGGAGAGGGCGATACGTCCAGAGACAGAGCGGCCACGCACTCAAGACGTGTCATCACAGGGAACAGAAAAGCAATCTCAACTACCACAGCGCCAGCTGGTTTGCCATCGCTTCTGTAATGCAGATGGCAAGTGTTTGTTAATGCCGCTGAGCCTTCAGAGACTTTTGGACAGCAAAAAAAAAAAACAAAGTTTCCGCCGGTCCACGCAGATTGGTGCAGCTCCAAGTGGTTCTGTAACAAAAATTCGAGCACAATATTTTTCACCAACACACCGCTTTATTCCCAGCGGGATTCAACTCCAGGATATCTCAGCTTCAGCTTGTCTCAAATATTCAGGACCAGTTTGAGAGGTTTGGCATCCGTTTGCAGGGTCCGGACGTGAGTCCTCGGTCGTTTTCGGGGCGGGTGGTGGCAGGGGCGTGGTGGGCCGCTGTCACCATCATCTGCGCCTCCTACACAGCAAACCTCGCTGCCTTCCTCACAGTGGCTCGACTAGACACAGGTAGAACCATCATTATACCGTTTGCTGTTTCATGTGTTTTGAATGGGGTTGTTCGCATTTATCGTAAAACAACGATATTCGCTTTGATTGTCGATGGTGGCATTGCTGTCTGCCGTGTCGTAAAAGAGAAAATTGAATTCACGAGACAATCCGTTCCAACCAATGATTTGCTCAGATCTGTTTGATCGCAAATTGAATTCTGCAGTTGTGGTGTTTTATTTTTCCTGAATATGATTCTCGTTTCTCTCGGCGCAAAGAGCTGTATGTCAGTCAAAAAGGGGGCCAATGTCAATTCACCATTGTGCAGGATAATGCATTCTCTGGTCAAAAAGTGGGACTGAGAGCATTCAGCAGTCGCTGGGACATAAATGGTCGATCAAAGGCTATTTGCTCGTACCTTCTGCAATCGTACTTATCCAGCTTGTCATCAGATAAGCATGCTCAAAATGAAAACGACAACAACAAAGCAATGCAAACAACAGGAGGAAAACCCATTCATTTCAATCCATGTTGTTCATCCAACAAATCTCCAAAAGTCACAATTGAAATTTTGTAAAGACCGATAACTCCAGCTGATCAAACTCTCATCAGCCGTGAATCTTGCCGGCGGGTTTCCTCGTCAGGTATCAAGACGATGGACGACCTGGCGCAGCAGACGGAGGTGGAGTACGGCACGAGGAACGGCACGGCCATCCAGGCCTTCTTCCGGGAGCAGGTCATCCCGCCCTACCCGCGCATGTACAGCTTCATGGTGGAGCACAACAGCTGGGTCCCCAACACCACCGTCGGCACCGAGAAGGTGCAGGAGTCATTCTACATCCCCAAAGGTGAGGAGGAGACACAACTGTTGTTACATTTTCATTGATCGGAACAGAGCTGTGCGAATGTGTTTGTCGGACTCATTTCAGGCAAGCCTGGCAGGTATGCGTACATTTATGACTCCACAATCCTGGACTACATAACCAAGAGACAACCCTGCACAACCAGAGTCCTGGGGCACCTCTTCAAGAAGTCTGGCTATGGCATCGCCTTCAGGAAAAACTCTCCTTACGTGGAGATGTTCGACAATGCCATCCTCGAGCTGAGGGAGTCTGGCATGATGGAGACGATCGAACGACAATGGATCACGGGAAGTTGTCCCAACTCCGAGTCCGGTGAGTGCAAATCCATCTAATTTGTGCAGATTGCTTGTTCAAATTGACTCAGCGTCACATGCTAAAATACAGGCACAATATTTGCAACTGTGTCAGCAAACAACAAACTTTTGGCAATGAATCTCTGTTGACTTTATGTGCACGAGGTGGACATTTGATTCACTCCCCGTTTCACTGTTTCCACCAACACTCGAACGAAACAGTTTGTTTCACGCACAAAAAAGAAGCAGAAGTGCGGTATTTCCAACGCGGCCACCAAGGTACTGGTGTCGGCATTACGGGCGCACTTCCCTGACAGCTTGTTGTTACGGACGCCTTGCATGGGCAGCGAGTGGGAAACGAACATCTGTCTTTGTGGTGAATGGATATATGTTTTGTTCATGAAGAAAGTAGCACTCATCACCAAGCGACTGAAGCGTTTCTTCTGTTTTCTGTTTTGTTTCGCACGAACACGCAAACGTTCTGAGCGCCACTTCAATCTTTCATTTTTCTGATCCAGAAGCTGCCGGTTATGGGTTCATATTGAACGAAAATCGTACGATTTTGTCTTTTTTCAAAGATGGCAATCAAACCTTGTGACCAGCGATGCCACTTATTCATCTCCATTGCATTCAGGAAAAAGCACTGCTTTTTGTGAGCCTGGGTCACTCAACTTGACCAAGTTCTTGATCTGTCTCTTCGCACTTCCCGACAGATCCCTACAGTGAAACAACAACGAAGGGAGAGCAGCTGAACCTGGAGCAGATGGCCGGAATCTTCATCGTCTTCGCCGCTGGAATCGGGCTCGGCCTCCTGTGCCTCGTTTTCGAGTTCTGCGTCGCAGCTTCTTCAGACGCGCTGAGAGACGAGACGGAACAGGTGCGTGCGCTCTCCCTGTTGGGTGGCACGAGTCACTCACGCCGTGCGTGTGCGTGTGTGGGAAGGTCACGTGTGCGAGAACCGACGCAGGCTGCTTCAAGAGCTGTCTGGACAGGTTCAACAACCAGCAACCATCAAGTTTTGTTTCACCTTTTGCGTCTCAGCAGTAAAATATCAAATTCTCTGTGTGGTTTGTTCGCTGACGGTGATTTTGTCCAAACCGAGAAGAAAAGTCTCCGTCAAAAGTTGTGGCACCAAGAGAAGTTCCGTGCAGTCAACTCGAAACGTGGAAACATCTTCTGTTGCAGAGGACGGGAGGGACGTGTCACCATCTGAACCGCCGCCTGAGGGCGTCCTTCTCCGACCTGTGTGAGCAGCTCTGCTCCTGCGGGCGGCGCCACCGGTCCGCGCGAGAAGCGGAGGACCCGAGGGACGTCGACCAAACTGAACACTCCGCCCAGAGTCACAGCCATCCACCCAAGTTCCACAAGCGTGATGGCCCCAAAAGAAGCAATCGCGGAAAGTCCAAAGGACGAAGTCACAGAGACAGTCACAACAGAGACAGTCACACAATTTCCGCCATCAGCAGCAATGATACCCCTGGGCGCTTTCAATACACAAACAACGGCTTTCTGTAGACATCGACATTTACAACACAAGTTTCGCCTCTGCTTGCCTGATCTGTCTTGCCTCGTGGAATCTCAGGGAATTGCTTCACGAGTGTGTTCCTGTAAATTTCTTGCCCGTTACATTGTGCAATAAACTGTCATGTTGGAAACACACGCTTTGTGTGGCAAGGTGTGCAAAGACGGCCAAACAATACGTAAACTTTGAGCGCTGTTTTGTTTGTGAGTTCGACGATTCGCTGCGCGATCAGAAATGTGCCTCGAAGGGTGAGGGATCAGCGAGAACCATGAAAATCAAATCTTTCATCCTGGATCTTGATCAGTGCACAAAGCTGGTGCTTTATGTGTGTGGAGGACGTTATCCAGCGTTTTGTTTTCAAACGTGCATTTTTGGTCTTGTGGTGAAGAAACCAGGGCAAGAATTGCAAACATGGAAAGCAGCACCAGCAGATTGCGAATCGCACAGGCACCGCGGATTGTTTTATCTCTGAAAATCACGCACTTTTCCACTTCCCCATACAGCAATAAAGTTTGCTAATCCTCTGCTTCCTTCGCAGACTTGTCTCAAACTTCTTTTCGCGTTTCATTCCGAGAGGAAGAGGCATCCCCTGCAGGAGAAAGTGCCCTCGTACGGTTTCAAGCCGCTAGAGATGCGGCACCTGATCAAGTCATTTGAAAGTTTTCGCAGGAAGCCTCAGCAGCTTAACGAGCAAAGTAACCAGATCGGCGCGGTTTGCTGTCAACAACAATCCACCCAATTCCACTTTGTTTTCTGAAATCGATCATCTGCGGAAGATCGACGAAATATGCAGTCGTGATACACAACTTTCAGTACTGAGAACCAACAAAGTTCAGGCAATCGTACTTTGTGCGTTGAAGTCAATGCAGGATGGAGGGATTTGTGTATATTGAAATGAATGATCAATTGTGAGGGCGAAGATGCTTTTGTTGCAACTTCCGGAGGTGGAGCGAAGCCGCTTCCCCATCAACAGCTCGATTCATGCAGCTGACACTGCCGCCGATGAGAACAAAACTTCAACAGACCTCGGTGGCAGTTGCTTGTAAAAACAATGGAAATAGTGCGTATTGCGTTGCTGCTTGTGTTTTGTCGTGGGAGGGGCTTCGCTGACTTAAACTCAACATCCCAAGAAACGGCTGCTCGCGAGCAAAAGGACCAAACGATCAAAATAGGTGAGTCTCTTCAACCTACGTTTGTTCAGAGCGAGAGTTCAGACTTTGCTGAGTTTCAAGAGGAAGAGTCATGAAGCGTGCATTTTCACCCACTCTCTTTTTTGAAAGTACTCTCAGAAATTGCCTGGACAATATTTTTCCACTGAAATATATTTGGAGCCAAAACCAGAGATAGATCTACGCTTCCACATTTTGATTCGACCCTCTGTGTTGAGGTGTGTTGCTGGACAATAACGACAAGGCGGCGCAGGCGCTGCGTCTCATGGAGGCGTACGTGGAGCAGACGAACGCCGACGCGTCGCTGCTGCCCGGAGTCTCCCTCCGACTCGTGCACTACAACTACAGCGCCATCGTCAACTCCTTCTCCGGACTGCAGAGCAGTGAGTTTCACCCAGAGAAACGCACAGAAGGGAGACGCACATACAGACACTGACAGGCACACAGGCACTGACAGGCACACAGGCAGACACACACACACACACACACACACACACACACACACACACAGCACGAATGGCATGCGGTGCTTTTCCAGCGTTTCAAACACAACGTCAGACCTTTTGGTCCAAAGTACAAAGGAGTCGTTTTTCAGTTTGTTCTTATGTGCGATGCAACCAGAAATAACTTGTCACCAGATCCATTGTGAGAGCTTTTGAGCAGAGCACAAGACAATGTGAATTGCGAGAACTCGAAAATACAATTCATAGAGAATGACAAACCAAGTCTGGTCGCAAAAGGCGCCCTCCTTTTGAACAAGAAGGCAAACGAGAAGAACGCCATGTCTTGTGGGCAAGTGAAAAAAGAACTGGCACAAAACCCCTTGGCAAGGTACGAGGCAATATGGTTGACCAACACTCATGGATCTGTCCCATTGGTACAGGAGGACAACAGTTCTCTCACCCTATGGTTCACCTGTGTGTTTGTAAAAGATTGAAACAGACAGATGTTACACGTATTTGTTTGGGACACACACAAAACACTTGGTTGGGAACAGTGATTTGAACATCATCAAGGCACGTGCCCGTCCAAGATCACGAAAACTCGCAAACACCACACGCCAGACAACACGAAAATCCGTTTCCTGTCAGAAGTTAAAAGTTGCTGAACTTCCACCAAACCGCGCGCGTTCAAAGCGTCTGGCTTGTCGCTTCCCGCCCTGACGTCGCGTGCGCGTGTCTCGCAGCGTGCGGCATGATGGAGCAGGACGTGGTGGTCGTGGTCGGGCCCGTCTCCAGCTCGGACGTGCGCGCCATCCACCCGGTGTGCGCCGGGCTGCACATCCCGCACATCGCGCCGCTCGCCACGGACCCGAGCCTCATCCCCCTCGACCACCCCTACCTCGTGCGGGTGGGTACGCCCAGATTCTTTCCATTGACGCTACTTGCTGAAAACCACCCACAAGTGCAAAGTACAGCGCTCCAACAAGAAGCGCTGGGTTGTTGTCGCTGTGGGTGACATGTCACGACACCTGTTTTCAGATGAGTGCACCGGACGACATTCAGAGTCAGGTTCTGGCGGATCTTGTGCAGAATTTTGGTTGGACAAGGATCGGAATCATCGTGGATTCTTCTACATACGGTCTGTCAAATCGGATGCAAACGATTCTTACGATTCTCTCGCACGAAACAACATTTGAGGCAGCAATTTGTGTTGTCGCTTCCTCAGGGAGAAACGGCCTGCAGGAGTTCCAGACGATCGCGACGCAGCAGGGCTGGACCATCCTCGCCTACGAAACTTTCGACGTTCTCTCCACTGCAGCCGAGTTGGATGCCCGACCACTGTTGCTGCGAATAAAGGAGACAGGTTCAACTCACGTGTGAAATAGATATCGCTCTTCTGTGCAAACAAATGGCGTTTTCTGTCAACAACAATGCGGTGTTCTGCTCATGAATTCGCATGCAGGAGTGTGTCATGTTTCCCCTTGTGCCCCTCCTCTCGGGGTCAAGTCTCCTGGATTTTCCCCCATCACTCCATTGACGCAGGTGTGCGCGTCATCGTGCTGAACACGGTGGCGAACTTCTGCTGGGCGCTGCTCGACCAGGCGGCGGCGCTCGGGATGCTCGGCCGCGGCTGGGCGTGGCTCGTCACGGACGGCACCACCCTCGGCTCCGTCCCCGTCCCCGAGGACAACGCCACCGCTCCCATCAAGGTTCGTGCGCGCGGCCGCAGCTCGCGTCAGCTTTCTGACTGGTCTTGATTCGCATTTCGTGACTCTGTCTGCTGCCCTTTTTCGTACATAGAGCGAGCAAGAGTCGTTGTGTGGAGACACGGGCCTGAACAAGCACGGTTTGATCGGCACGATGCCTTCACCTGGACAAGGAGCCAAGGCTTCCACGTTCACCATCAACGGAACGGTCCCAGGCGTAGGTTTCCAGGATGGTGCACTGGTGGCCCATCAGAGTCGAAATTCGAAACCCAGATTGACAGGAGCTGCAGACTGGCGCAGCCAAAGCACGCAGTCACAAGATGACCCGAGAAGGAAATGTGTCTTCATCTGGCAAAATGAAAAATTGTGTGGGAAAAAAGCCAGTCTCGAGCCTCGTCATCCGTGCACACAGCAGATGTTGAGTACTCTTGCCAATTTGCTCTTTTGCAGCCGTACGAGATGAGATATCTCGATTCAATAATTGTCATCACGACCGCACTGAGAAATTTCCTGGATGATAACCACACGTTTCACGCTCCGCAAAACGAGCGCGGTGTGTGCGGCATCGGCAAGACTGAGCCGTGGGACGTGGGTCAAAAACTGCTCGACTACATTCTGAATGTGAGTCACCTGGACTTGGGCTCATTCGACTTGATTTTTGTCGCTTTCCATCTGGATTCCCTCCAACAAGCAGCGGATTTCCTGTGCTGCAGGTCCAGACGGACGGAACTATGAATTATCTCAACTTCAGCGACAATCACCACGTGTGGTCCACCAACTTTGACATTGTCAATCTGTGTCACAATGAATGGAATAAGGTACGTCAACTCCTGTATCTGTCAGAGACAAGCGCCTGCATTGCTGAGATTGGCCTGACTGAATCTGTTGAAGACACTGTTCGCACGTGCAGGTTGGGAAGTGGTCGGTGGAGCTCGGTCGGGATCCCGCCCTCGTCCTCACCACGCAACCCGTGTTTCCGGGCAACACCAGAGACGTACCCAAGGACACGGTCGCGAGTCTGAACACAACCTTGGAGATTACCACCATTATTGTGAGTTTTCTTTGCATCATGTCCTGACGTTTATTGATAGATGTTTTCTTTGTGGCGGAAATACACTGTCCTTAAGTGGCAGCAATTTGTTCTATTGATTTGCGTGGAGCAAGCATTCAACTGCACCGGTTGCATTTTCTGGGAACAGTCTATTCAAGTGCAAAATCATGGACCTTTATCTTTGCTTCATTCAGGAAGAACCCTTCATCAAAGATAATCCCGACTACCCCAACGCTTCCTCTGATCCTTTTGTCGGATACTGCATTGACATGCTCAATGAAATGCAAAAAATGTTGGGCTTCAAGTACAACATACGACTCGTGCGAGACAATTTCTACGGGGCCCTGGACCCAAAGACCAAACACTGGAATGGCATGATCCGAGAGCTGATCGACAAGGTAACCGGACTGGCCTGCTGCAAATGAGGAGAACAACTGACCACTTTATCTTCTGTGATCTGCCCATCTCCAAAGTATCTGAAAAAAACCCTTGTCCCTTGGTTTGTGTTTCGACAGGAGGCAGACATGTCTGTGTCAGCGCTCATAATCACTGCAGAAAGGAACATTTACGTCGACTTCTCCAAACCCTTCATGGATATGGGACTCGACATTCTGATGGCAAAGGAAACTCCCGATGCAGACATCTTTTACTTCTTCAGGCCTTTCAGGTTTTCCTCACAGAGAAACAAAATTCACAATGACAAGAAAGAACACCATTGTGCCAGTTGTACAAACACAATAATGTCATTAAATTCGTATCCGCCGTTTTCTCTTGCAACTGGGAGATAAAGAAAAGGTGTCTCTTTTCATTTTTTGCAACAAGGAGCAGCTGTGCGAAATTCATCACAGACAACACAATGATTCTTTTCTTCCTTTTGCACCTTTCATTTGGCTACGCTTGAGGAAGATCAGAGGCCTTGTCAATTTGCACACGGAACATTTGTACCTTTTCAGTTGGAGTCTTTGGATGTGTGTCGTCGGCGCGACGGTGTCGTGTGGCATCGTCATAGCGATGTGCAGCTTCCTGAGTCCGCAGGGCTGGAGGGGCCGCTACATCCAGAGGCGTCGCAGCTCCGACCACAGGCACCGCCCCACGCAGAGCAAACTCAACTACCACAACGCGGGGTGGTTCGCAATCGCCTCCGTCATGCAAATGGTAGATTCACACCTGCCTTACAAGCTATGTCCTCAGAACTGATCATTCCTTGCACCTGTCAAATGCACCCAGAAACCTCTTCAGGCCAGCCTCTCGGTTCCACGGTTCTGGCCGGTTTCTCCTTGATTTCAAACGAAAGACGCCAAAAACAAGATTTAGCTCCTTCAAATAGCTGCTGAAGAAGCTCAAGATTGGCTGTCACGAAGAGCAAAATTCTGATTCTCGCACCCGCTCTCTTTTACAACACAGGGTCCGGACGTGAGTCCTCGGTCGTTTTCGGGGCGGGTGGTGGCGGGCGCCTGGTGGGCCGCTGTCACCATCATCTGCGCCTCGTACACCGCCAACCTCGCTGCCTTCCTGACTATTGCTCGGCTTGACACAGGTGGGATGAGTCCGCTTTTAGCTCTCGAAGTGCTGCTTTGATTTGTTGAATGTTTCAGAAAGGTGAAACTGGAACTTCAACCCGACAGAGAATGACGAAACTTGTCTTTCTTAAGTTGAGCGTGTGCTCCAGCAGAGAAGGCAGAAAGAAACATTTTTCTTGTCTTTCAGGAATCAAAACAATGACTGACCTGGCAGAGCAGACAGAGGTCAACTACGGAACAATTGACGGGACAGCGATACAGACGTTTTTCCGGGAACAAACGATATCACCGTACCCCAGGATGTACAACTTCATGGTTGAGAAAGATGCCTGGGTGAAGGACTCTATTGAAGGAGAGCAGAGAGTGAGAAACTCATACGGCATCCCCAAAGGTAAAAAGAGTCTGGTTCAGTTTCTTTCGAGCCACATTTCCTCTCAGTTTCACAGATATTTGGGTTTCGTATCACACTTTGAAGTGGCATCATTTTCAAATTCCGTCACCTACCTACAGACACAATTCCACCTTCTCTTGCACCGTTGACACAGGTAAATCCGGAAAGTACGCGTACATCTACGACTCCACTGTGCTGGATTACATCACAAGACAAGAACCATGCGAGACTCGGACTCTAAAACAGCTCTTTAAGAAGTCTGGCTATGGCATCGCCTTTAGGAAAAACTCTCCCTATGTGGAGATGTTCGACAACGCCATCCTCGAGCTGAGGGAGTCTGGCATGATGGAGACGATCGAGCAGCGGTGGATCACCGGGAGCTGCCCTGATCCGGAGTCAGGTGCGTTGCGGGGCCTGCGCTTCAGTCGTTATATTTCTGCCGAAAACAAACCTGGAAAGCAGCAGCTCGTGTGTGGTCTTGTTCCAGGTCAACCAGATTTGGGGGGTACAATACGATGTACGCCATGATCAGCCAATGAGGCATGAAACAACCATGAACCAAGGTCAAATTTCTGGTCCAGCACCCTTGAGGTATGATCCCCTCAAGATGAAATCCTGGTTCCTGTGGGTGATGTCTGGGTGCGGATGTGCTGTGAAGGTGGGAGTGTGAGTGTAGTTGTGGATTGGTGTGTCCTGCTGGGAAAAGTCGGCGTTTTTATTCACGCATTTCTCCTTCACGATGAACTCACGTACTCACTTTCTTTTACGAGTCAGAGAAAGACCGAAGTTTTCCCCGACTTTCACGTACTGGTCCAAGATGGGCAGCAATGACACTGAAAATTGCCGTTTTTCGTGTAATGCATCCATTCATCATCGCCCCTATGGCACTATTTCCTTTCTCAGTGTCTAAGATTTTCCGTTCTCGGGCCGACATTTGCTTTTATGTTGAGACCATAAAACTGTCCACGTACAGAAGCCACTTCCTCCTCATTTCACACACGGGAAACGCTGAGAGACGACCCTTTTACACCTGCTGAGAAAACCTTTCCATTCCCGGCTGTTTTTCTGGAAAGGCAGTCGGTGAAGCGCTTGAAGCACAAAAGGCCCCGTTGCTTTGTGCACGCCTGAATGAGTGGGATGCAGAACACCGGGTCTCAAGAAACATGATCGGCCCATCACGTAAAATATTACAAGAGACAGAGAGAGCAAGAAACGCCCAGTGGTTGCCACACAAAATACTCCTGCCAGGGAGGCTCATCAAAAAAGGAGAATGGTCAAAAGCTGACCAAACCTTTTTTTGGGGTCCAACAGCAAGCACAAACTTTCAGATGGAGGTTCGGTGTGAATTTTGTGCGTTTTTAGAGGGCGTGGGGTTGAGACAGTGATAATCAGAAAATCAAATGGCAAGGAAGCTTTGCGCCCGTCTGAATTCTTGGTGTCTCCTCACTCGGCGAGCGTGTTTCAGACTCCGCGAGCGACACGACGGGAGGAGAGCAGCTGAACCTGGAGCAGATGGCCGGAATCTTCATCGTCTTCGCCGCTGGAATCGGGCTCGGCCTCCTGTGCCTCGTCGTTGAATACGTGTTTGCTGCCTCAACAGACGCCTACAGAGACCACCTGGAAGATGTATGGAATACCACACACACGCACACATGCACACACACATGCATACACGCACACACACGCACACACACGCACACGCGTTCGAATTATCTGTGGTCAGTAGTATTAGGGCCCATTACTTGGTGCACACTTGGCATTTCTTTTTCATTTTTTGTCAGAAATTCGGATTAGATTGTGCGAGTGCACTTTTACCAATGATTTATAGAGTCAAACTGGGTAGATGTAT
>JAAUXT010098678.1_pt1 | contig 19304 bp, 23 predicted proteins | sample 7278171 | NCBI WGS metagenome assembly JAAUXT01 (sample SAMN14350112, study PRJNA611818) | marine sediment metagenome | isolation source: surface marine sediment (1.8m) | place: French Polynesia: Moorea | collected 2018-08 | reverse complement strand
CCCCCCGGTTGCACGCACCCCCCCGGGCAAGGGGGCGTTAAACCCCACCTTAAAAATTTTGGGGTTTTTTTTCTTGCCCCCCCCCCCCCCCCCGATTTGGTTTGGCCTTTTCGGCAACCAATACTGAGCACACGACCAAACTGATGGTTCCTTGACGGGAAAACTGTGCACAATCACAGTTTCAGGACATGAACTGACATTGTATTTCATTCCAGAGTGACCGTTCTCAGTTGTGGGCAGACAACTCACGAATCTTAAAAGTTCGACAGACGATGTCAGATCGAGCAGCAATACGCACTGTAGTCGTCGGTCTGCAGGAGTCGAATTTCGTCCAAGCTCAGCTGAGTGTCACCAAAACTGTCCAAACCCAACATGCCTGAAGGCTCAAGTGGTTGTGCTGCAACAGAACGAAACGTGTCAAAGCTGCGAAAAGTGCATCAAGGTGAAAGGCGGGTGCTTCATTGTTTCGTCCGGTGCTTCCAAAGAAATAACCATACAGTGCTACACACCATCGTATTGCTGGAGCTGGTCGTGGCTGGGCGCGTGTTTGTAGCGCGCAAGCTTGAGGTGCACCACGGAGCCGGTGTTGCGCAGCAACTCCACCGCCTGATGGTTGTTGTAGCCCTCGAGCGGCTGCCCGTCAACCTGCACAAACCGCCCAAATCTTCATTCCGGTGTCAACTTTGCTGGGTGAGAAAACTACCGACAGGAATCTTGCGCACGTGACAACCGACCTGAATGATCTGATCGTTGACCTGAATTCTTCCGTCCAAATCAGCTGTACTGCCCTCCGTAATGCTTTTGACGAAGATGCCCGTAAGTTCCTCTGATGAAAAACAAAGTGGAGCTGTGTAAAGCGGACTCGAAAACGTCTGTCCGAACGCAAACATTCAGTTGCGCAAGAAACGGACAACAGGGTTGGAACAATCCAGGGTTTTTTAATTCGCCAGGTCAATCAAAAGTTCCCGATATTTTCCTGATTTGAAAAGAATTTCTCTGATTGGTGGGAGCTCTGATGATCGAATGTTTTCATAATGAACATCAACAAAAGTTTCACTGTGTACCTGATGTTTTCTCTCCGACGTAGCCAGCTATGGTTATACCTAGACCCTGAGTTCCTTTAGCTAATTCTACGTCGAAGAAATCCACTTCAGATTGCATCACAGAGTCTTCTAGTGGCGGCTGCAATCATAAAGAGCCATGATAACTGAGCTGATACACCGAGGAAATGGATCCAAAGAAGAGCGAGCGAGTGCGGGAACATCTGATCACATGCAAATCTTGAGAGAAACTAACTGTACTGTGCAACAAAATAACCCTGTCAAATCCGTTGTTGTTTCACCCTCGAGTGCAATGTGCTCCGAGAGCTCTCGTTGAATGTTGCACGAACTGACAGCGGTCGAGGACACAAAGTGGTTCAAAGGCTGCGCACAACTCGCGTGGGAGAGGGCGGCGTTCACACCTCATGAACCTGAGCCAAGAATTCAGCAGTGTTGGCGGAGGGTTGCTTTTGTTGCTGCTGCTGCGCGTCGGCGGCGACCATGGCGGCGTTGGCGTAGTCCTGACTATCCACGGCCACGAGCATCGCGAACATGTGCTGCAGCGCTTCGTCCAGCTGCAAAGCAGGCGCATTGACAACGACTCAATCTTTGCCAAAGAGACCATCTGACAAATGACTGTTTTTTCCATCGACCCGTAGGCGCTCACCTGGGTTGTCGGAACGACAGGCGCGTGCGGGTGCGATTGCGGCAGCGGGTCGACGACGCCGCGCGCGATGATGAGGCGCACGTGCGAGCCGGACTGACGCAGCACGGACGCAACCTGCTCCGACCCCATCCCGCGCACGTTCACGTCGTTGATTTGCATCAGGTGATCCCCGCTGTGCAGCCGCCCATCCTGCAACACGCCTCACAGACTTAACATTGGCTTCAAGTTGGAGTCGCAGTCATTTTCCCAAGCGCGCCCAGCCTGCTGCGCGAGGGGCGCGCTTGAAAACAGACTGAGGCAGACACCTCCACACAGACAAGCCGATGTCTTCGCGACGTACGGAAGCCGTTTTCGTTTCCAGCTGCACCTTGCAACAAAGAAGCTCTCCTTTCTGTGCGCTGACCGTTTTAAAATTTAGCTGCTTCTTGAAAGATGCCTTCCTCCACAAGAAATAATCAATCAATTGTTGATGGTGAAATGTTCAAACAGACAATGTCGACTGTGCTGCGTCGTTTCGTCTCCTCAAAGAACGCACGAATAAAAACGAAAAGTAATTAGTCGTGTTTGCATGATCAATTGTGACATATGAGACACGCCATTTGAAGGAGTCTCACGTACACTGAACTGACAGTGTGACATTTGAAACAAACAATCAGCCAAATTCGGACGCAATACTATTCTGCGCCACAGGGCAAACGAAAGGAGCTGAGGCATCAAACGTTTCAATTCGCTGAGAAAGCTCCAAGTTGAGGCGACAAACTCGAAGCACCTTGATCACGCGCAGTCGATGGCAAAAGGAACTGCTACATTTGAAAAGTAAAGTGAACACGCACGCCGCAGCTCTATTTCTTTCAATTTTGACGCTGGGAGACAACTGGAGTCTTGCAAAAACGCTCTCACAACCCGTCACCCAACACCTGACGCAAAACGCACCCTGTCGGCGACGCCGCCTGGAAGAATTGTCTTGACAATGACGCCAGTTGATTTGCCGCCGATGATACCGAAGCCGAGGCCCGTGCCGTCGTTGATCAGATCTATCACTTCCAGCTGAGTCCATTCGGTATTCAACTGCAACAAAATGCAAACGAGTTCAGTGCAAAAAGAAAGATTCCAGCTGTTGCGGATCGAAAAAAACATCAGGTTCCAGCAAGGCTTCAAAGCGTCTGATTCGTGCACAACAGTGACAAGGTCGTGAACTATCGACCAATTCTTTTCTCTTTTTTGAAACAAAAGGACAACAGGGCTCGACAACGAGTAACAGAAACAGCAAGAAGTCTGCAACCTGCACACAGTCGTAACAGTTCACGTTCGCTGAACATGTGCGCAATCGCAGCGCTTTATTTTCGCCCAACTTGATCTGACAGATGATGCCAAAACGACATTGCCTTCGGCAAAGACGGCGACATCATCTCAGTTCTGAGTTTTCGAACGCCTCATTTCACAAACATGCAGACAGGCAAAGCAGCAACTTCTGCGAGCGCAAGCGTGTGTCATTCGAATGAGTGAGCTCGGTGGGTAACTCGGTGCCGGCAAATACCGGCCGGATCCAATGAAGAAAACTGCTGCGAACTTGAAATAATTCAATTGAATGAAACAAGATTCACTGAAGAAGAAATGTTGAGCGAAAATTTCACTCATTTATCTTCAGCATTTTGACATGACAAGTGTGAACCTTGCAGCTTCAAATCTCGAAGTTCTGCCTCCGTTGAAACTCAAATCTCGTCTTCCAAGGCGGAAGGCACAGCCATTTCGCACCTCCCCAAAAATTCTTTTGAGAGAAAGGGTCGCTCGCTCACCACCATGTCTGTAGACTCGCCGCCTGCGCTCTGGTCTGCGGCGCTCGTTGCCGCAGCTGCGACCGCGACCGCGCCTGGCGCCGCTGCGTCCTCCAGCTGCTGGTCTCCACTAGCGGGCCGTGCGGTCTCCTCCGTCCCAGCCAAAACGACCGGTCCTTCTTGTTCCTGGAACGACGCAAGAATACACAAATGAACAATGAAATTTGTGTTGACTCGTAACGTGTTCAAGAACAAACGCACGTGAAATCGTCCATTTTTTTCCTTGTCAGCCTTGAAAACGTGAGCCCCTGTTTGTTGATCAAAGCAAGCGTTAATTTAATTTCAGCACCGCCATTTTCGTTTTCATGGAAGAGAACAAAACAACTTTCTTTCTCCTTCTGAGTTCCCAGCATGAAGACAGCTGGATGTTTACGAAGCTGGAGAATATCAAAAGCATTGCAAACGTACAAGTACGAACAAAAACTGAATGTCTGCAACTTTGCTTCATTTTCATCACAGTTTCATTTTCTCGGAAGAAAATAACCCTCAGTCGTGATAGAACTTGCAATGAGATCAGTCAACAGCATATCACGACATCGCTTTTTACGTGGACAAATCTGGACTCTTTCTGGTGACCAGGGAAAACTCTGCGGATTCCTTCCTGAGCTTTCGCCGTTTTTAGCAATTTCCCGCCCCATCATGGCTTTGCTCTGGCTCTCTTCCTGCACGTTCAAATCGATTTTACATTGCTTCTTTGACCGGGGAAAAAAGAAATTTCTGATCATAGTTTTCCGGCGCAACTTTGTCGATGAAGGCTGCGACAACAGAAAAAATATTGGCGAAACAACGGTGAGGAGCACTGTTCTGTTGGGTACATGCGGCACCGATGGTCGGGAAACGGACGGAGCGAAAGCTTTGTAAACATTTTTGGGCCGTTCCTCTTCGAAGCAACACTGCAAAACGCTTCCAAGATGAACCCAATCCTCCACCCAGCTGAGTGGGCCAGCGTGGTAAGCAGACGTGTCAAACTGCCCGAATACGCGCTGCGGTGGGCGAACAAATTGAAAATGGAAAGCAGGTCTGATCCATTTGAGATTTCGATTTCTTGGACGCAGCCATTCAACGCACCGCACAAAGTGGCCACACCCAGGCACTTACTGAGAGACTTAGCAGGACAGTGAGATAGCGACGTCTCGGTGACATGCAAAATGGAATCACTACACATCTCAAAATGGAATTCTCTTCATACACATGTGACGCAAGCAGGACACTCTACGTGGACTGCTCAAAGTGCATCATTGCCTCATGACTGCAGTTTGTTTTGAGAAACCAAACATGAGCTTTGTTGACCGTGAAACACACTGAATTCCATCCTTCAGCACCCCTCAAAAAGGTCCTGCAAGTTGTCCTTGTGTCTCTGAAAGGTTCTGACAAAACCCAAAGAAAACGTCCCGTGTTACATCGTAACTGGCACGCTGCGAAAAAGCCAACAAACGAGTCACTGAGAGAAAAGCGTCGGCGAAAAGCTTCGCGCACCCTCCATGCTCCCTCAATCACCATCAAAATCAAATCAACATAATTTCCAATGCCACAGCAGCTGAATTCTGGACGTCCGAAGAGAAAGGAACCCCGATTGCAAATGTAATACAACATTCTTATTCAACCTTCTCCTCCGAACAGGGTGACAACACTTGAATGAGTGACGTATGGCTCCCTGAACCTGGTGGCGTTCAGGATTGCGAGATCCTCGAGCAACACGCGAGAAACAGCCATGACGTTCCTTGTGGGCACTTTGGTTCTGTCAGGAACAAAGTGACCCGGACTGCCAGAAACTAGGCAAAATGGTGTGCGTGTGCGTGCGTGCGTGCGTGCGTGCGTGTGTATGTGTACTCGTGTGCGTGTAGAGAAATGAGTCATGCAGTCATATCCTGAGCGTCGCTGTGCTCAGAAAGAGGTGACAGTATTTGCTGTGGGCAGCTGTAGATCTACAGTTGTCAATTTGAAGTCGGTCCTTCTTCCAGTAAGTATTGAACGGAATGACGAATTGATTGTTGTGGAGGCAGAGTTATGTTTATCAACTTTGTCTCTCTTGATTGATTTGGTTCATCATGAATACCGGAAGTGACAATTTTAACCGGTCAGTCCAACATTGCACTTTGCTGAATGACAACAATGTGTTGACGAGGCAAAACTCGTGACCCAGTCCTGGTGACCACACAAAGAATCAATTAGTGATCGACAAATGTCACATACAAAGTTCTTGTTTGTCATATTCAACCGAATGTTGCCTGTTTGAACGTGTCTGAACCACAAATACAGACTAGACATCCGCACTGCAACCTTTCGGACAGACCTCAAGGCCTCGAGGCCGTAGGAGAAGCTGTCTGAACACCAAAGCTGAACACTATGATAGCAGTCAAAACAGGGAACTCAAGACACAAGAACTTCTCGTAGGTGAAAGAACTTCTCGTACGTGAAAGGAAAATGTAAATTACTTCAAATCAATCTTTGCATCAAACATTTTTCAGCATCACTTTAAATTTTCATCAAATTGCAAATTAGAATGATATCACTGCCGACAACCAGTGAACAATGGCAGAAGACAGCACGAAAACAAATGTTCCACAACGACGCACAAACGCAATACGTTTTGAGATTGTCTTCATCTTTTCACATCTGAACCATTTGCTCAAGGCAGAGAGCCAAACCAGGGCCAGAGACTGCAGCCACACACGAGCTCGTACGCGTGCGTCCTCCACGAGGATGTCATCAGTCTCAGAAACCACCCGGCGACCTTCATCTTTCGGTTGACAACACGAACACAAACGCTTTGCGACAAACGAGGGAGCTTCACAAAGTAAGGCATTTCGTCAGGGGCAACTTTTGTTCCGAAAAGGAGCTTTGAAACAAGTAATCTTCAGTTGTCAGTAAAATGGTTTGACAGTTTTGAACTATTGGTTGGCCTGACTTGTGAGTTACGAGTTTTACAGGTACCCACCAAAAACAGGAGATGAATTAAATCCTCCGCTTCGCCTCGGATTCATTAATCTCCTGTTGTCCGTTGTTTACCTGTAACGCACAGTTCCGGTCTTCAACTGCCGATATCAGCGGCCACTATGTGCACACAACTATTTTTTTCCGTTTGAAGTCTTTATTGTTCTGAGTACCTTGACAGGAAGCTGAGGAGGACCAGGACACGTCACATTTGGAGAATCTGAGGGAAGAAACTCTCTCCGGGCGGAACCGTCTCTTCTGCAGTGGATCTAATGGAGCAGGACACAGTCAATTTGACTCACTTCCTCGGACTTCCCTGTCGATAAAACCGAGGAACACCATTCCTCCAATCAGAGACAGATCTGGACAGAGATGTACACAGGTCAGCCCCTCATTTCCGCCCTGTGCAAACAACGCTTCCACCCAAAACCAAGATTCAGCTCGCAGGATCAAACGGCATAGCAGAAGGGCGGGTCTGTCGGCATGCTGCTTTCGTGACATTTTGCGACACACGAAGATCGATTCGTTTCCGACTTCTTTCGCTGTTTTTTTTTTTTTTTTTTTTTTTTTTTTTGTGCCTGTGTACAATAGGCCACAAACAGGCAGCAACATGAGGTCCTCTTTCCCGATTGTATTGTGGATGTGGTCCTCTTTCGCAACAACAAAACTGCTTGATCGTGACACGCACGAACCAACGAGCACAAAACAGCCAAGCCCCATGGTTCTGTTCAGCTTTCAGCAGGTCCATTGAAGTGACATCCACCATCTAACACAACGCGTGCTGTGAGAAATGCAACAACGGTGTGGATATTAACTCCTCCCACATCTAAAGCAAAGGACACCGAGGACTAATTATCAACACCAAGGATCACACATGTCAGACAGCCGTCCTGCGGAACCTGGTGAAGACGTTACTGTGGACGGGTCAATACCTCGCAATCACTGTCATCTTAGTGAGAAAATATGTTGCGCAGCTCTCCCCGAATGACTCGCGTCAATATCCTCCGGGATGGACTCGGTGCACAACCTGATGACATTTGCAGCAGAAGCCAGGAGAACACACAACAGAACCACTCGAGTCCTTTCCCCGATGCTTTGTTTCGCATGGACCTAAAATAGACAGCAACACTCAAACGAACAGTAATTGTCTTGAACATCAACCAAGTCACCCAAGAGCACCATCACTGAGACACTCCAATTCTTCTCGTGATCCGGAATGAATTGACCACACTACACTTATCACTGTTGATACATGAGTTACTCAGCAGCTGCGAGTGACGCGGGGTCAGGTTCAGCCTCCCTTTTCTTGCACACAGCTTCCGGGCAGGAGTGTGCACGCGACGGTTCCATCGGACGAGGTCTTGGCCGCGCAGTTCGCCTGGAGTCGCGAACCCGACTCGTACTCGACACAGCCACGAGATGCGGCGCCGCCCGCAGCGAGGCTCCGTCATGTCATCTCTCACAGCTCGGATCACAGAACACAATTCAGCCACAGCCACGCGAGCGTTACGTCACCAATCCTCAGGTGCACCAGCATTCGTTTTGTGCTGGAAGATTCTCATGGAAACTAACTGCGGGAAAAGAGGTGTCGACAAAAGAAAGTTTCCAGGGTCTGTCGGTCGGAAAGCCCTGTGTCACGTGCAGTGACTTGCAGGCGACCTGCTGAAAGATGCAGTACGTCAGACATTACTATGAGCTGTGCTCACCATGTGCATTGTTCCAGCAAAAAGGCCGTGACTGCTTGCCTGCCAAGAACTATTGGTTTTCTAAAGGGGGGGGGGGTGACCTTCAACTGACCCAAAAAACTTTTCGATGCTGATCATTTTCCACTGTGGGTAACTTTCCCTGCGACAGTGATTGTTGCACTGAGCCAGAGGCCTGTCGGTGAAGCCGAAGTTGGGGCTTGAAACCCGCCCCAGAAACGACGTTTCGTTCGTAGTTCTGACAAATGGATAATATTCAGATGTCTGATTTTTAATCGACATGACGACACAGAGAAGAGATGGGCAGAAGCTCCTCAGTGATCAGGAGGAGCAGCTTTCAGACGAAGGGGAACGCTGGAATAAAGGTGCAATGGCGTCCACTGCTCTCGATGCCCGCGGGAGGTGAATCAACGATGCTGCTTCATCCAGAAACTCTGGTCGTCGGGTGACAAATTTACTTTGATCACTTGACACAAGACAGATGCTGTTGCTGGATTACTCGCACTCATCAGAGAGGTGATTGTCTGTGTCTGTCGTCTGTATTTGTCCTCTTGCCGGAGACCAACTGCTTATCTTTTCTTTGCCTCCAAACTGAATTCCGACACAAGAGATCCCTAACCCCGGTTTGCCACTGTCTGGTGTTCACCAACTCACCAGTCAGTCAAGTCAGTGCGTTCACCGGAAGATTCCACGAAAGAGAAACAAGCTCACATCATGACAATCCCCCATACTTCACGCACTGCGGAACACCCAACTTCCGAGCAGAACTGTGCTCCAACGCAGCAGTCTGGCATTCTCCACCACTTTCTTCGTGACACCCGGACGATGAAGTTAATCTTGTTCTCCATTTACGCCCTTCTCGAACACTGCTCTGACTGCTGCAGCACCTTCACCAAATGAGGACGAAGAAGCCACACGTGTTGGAAGATTGGTGACGACGACGGCACTTCGCGTGTGGTCGCAAGTTTCTCGTCAGTGCCAGGTGCACAGCATCAGTTCGTTCCGACATTTTTCGGAACGGACACACACCAGACAATCAAATCTGAGCGAAAAATTCGTTCTCTTGCAGTCGTGGTGTTTCTGCACCAAGCGAACTTGGCAACGTGGATTCCAAATTATCCAATTTCGTGCAATCACTTGATACACAACGAACAGAGTAACCGTCGAATGAAAAAAAATACAGGTAAATTGGCTCTGACAACCCTGAATGACTGCGTGCACAAATATGGCCAACTCTCCCTCTTCAATCGATGCCTGCAAATCTGAATTTCACTGCAACTGTGGCTGTCTTTTGGATGTGCATACCCAGTGCGCGTGTGCAGGATTTGGCCACCAGTGTGCATCCGAGGTGTTCGCAGTTATTATTCTGTGTCTTACATTGTTCCTGTTGTTATCTAGCATCTATAAATCAATTGTCATTTGTGCCTACAGCTCTGTGAATATGCCCTGCTATTGCTGCTGCTTTTGGGAGTTTCGCTTGTTGTTTTCTCTTCCTGGCTTCAGTCCCAGCTGGCATTTGTCAGCGTTTTCAGTTTCCGCCAATCTTGGGGAGCTCACACTTCGTCCCAAAGGATGTGGATGTCAGGCCATGATGAGCACAGAAGCACGCCACATTTCGGACCTTTTCCTGACAAAGGAATCTTCTTTCTGACCAGATTTTTGCACAGAAGCTCACGGATGATCTTTTTCGTTGAACGACCACAACAAAAACACCGGCCTCACCACAGCCGAACGTTGCATTTTCTGATGTTGCTAGCCCAACGCAGCAACACGATTGAGTGGAATGCTTGACATATTCTTGGTCAGAAAGCGTCACATGATCTTCTCCGGGGCACCCGGAAAGACGCCGGTATGACCCAAACTAGCTCTTTACAAACCAGGTGCTGAAGCGATCAGAAAGCGCGACAGGCTCAACACCACACAGCATTGGAAGTACACTGCCGATAGAAAACCGAAGACAATGTTTTCATGCGCTGGAAACCTCTGTATTTTGCAGACCTTTCATTTCCGTGTGTGAAATGACAAAGGAAAGCAGGGATATTCGCGCGTATTTTGTTCGTGAAAGCTGAACACCAGCATCGGAATATGAGCAAACAGGTGTTCGGCACACAATGCGCAGCGCTCGCAATGGATTATGAGTTATGACGTCAGGCAATGCGAGCAAACCTCCCTGAATAATTCTCCGCTCTGCAGCTTCATTTGGTTAATCACTTCCTGGGAGGCCGCGCACTTTAGCATAAGCGAATTTCAGTGTTTGCTGCGCACACAGTAAGCGGGCGTTGGATTAATTTTTTATGGCACCATCGCCTTATCGGATGCGCTACTGCAGACAATCCCTCACAAGGTCACACCTGCAGAGACACCAAGCTCATGTCTCACACATGAACACCAGACTGTCGCAGTCAACCTGGACATGTGCCATCAAAAAGAGCAGGTTGAAAAATACCGCGTCCCGTTGTTGTGAAGTCAATAAAACTCATCCATCTGGACCTGAGAAGGAGGACTCGACGTCGGCATGACACGTGACGACGCCAATTCAAAGGCAGAATGGGTTCTCCAGTGTTGATCAGCATGCACACCGCTGCAGGCCTTTCAGTCGTCTGCAGAACAAGTTTGTTGATGCAGCTAGCAGCTAACGACGACACACTCGAAAAAGCCCAAAGCACCCGCAAACAAGACAACAACCGTTGCATCTGGTTTGTGGGCTCCGCGTGTTTGATTCTGTCCAGTTGCTCTTCGAAAGCCATCTTGTATCAACAACAGGATTTTCAAAATGGTTTCGCAGCGTCTACCGTGGTTCTCTCCACAAGTTCTTCACCACAATAAATGTGTCGTGATCATGCGAGCAGGCCCTTCAGGGTTATTCGTGTTGTTCGCCCAAAATGAGTTCTCAACCTTTGCGGCGATCTGAAGTGGACTGCATTGGTTTCCAATTTCACAAAAGCGGAATTAGTCAGCTGAACACCTGAGGCAAGAGTCAAATCGCGTCGGACACGTTGCGGCTTTCACCACAACCCAATCCCGATTTAATCACAGCCGGATTAAAGACTGTGCCTCTTGGCATTTGAGGATCTCACTGTCATCTTTGGCAGGCACGGCCTAAATTTAGCCCATTTCAATCATAACGCTGGGCTACCCAAGCCATGAGCGTTTGCAGAGGAACCTTGGAAGGCCTCGCCCCGCGTTGTTCCGCTTCAGCGTGCGCCGCTGTGTCCCGGGGCCATTCGACTCCCTCGGTCCCAAGCCGAACCAGAAATCATACAATATGCATGTGTGAAGTCGGGCAAGAAATGGCAGTGTGCACAGACCCAAAACGGACAGGTAGATGGCATCAAGAGCTGTTCTGCGAGTATCGCTTGGTTGTGCTCTGACAATCATTTCGTTCGAGCCTGCTCAACATCCAGATCAACCTGACTGGGAAGACTTTTTCCGTTGACATTCATCGATCAATCGGCATCGTGTCTTCTGGGTTGCTGACAGGCGAATGTTGAAACACTCGAGCACGACCTCCTACGAACGCGCAGACCAAACCAGAAAGTACGGCCCCAGAATACCCAAAATGATGCAACCGAAATCGCTTCCAAACAGTCAAATAACTATCCCAAAGGCACAAAGAAAACTACTTATTCGAAATAGAAGCCCGTTTAATCATGGCAGACAAAAACATGAGGACAAACCAAACAGACTGAACAAACGAACAGCCAACCAGAGGCGAGCGCAACGGGAAGTGTCCCTTTCCTCCTGTTCCGTCACCGCTTTGTCTCAGCAGCGATCCTGCCCAAAATCAATCAACGGAAGAACCACTGCTTTCCCCTGTCGCCAAGCCACACGTGCATTCCGCGCCAATAACTTCGCAACAGAGCCGACGCATTGTTGTTCCTGTCCTTCTGGAGTTGGAAGAGAGAAAGAGCCCACCAGGTGTGGCCTTGCTTTTCGGTTGTGCTCGAGGGCGCTGCGCACAGAGGTCTGCAGTTCTCAGGTAACAACGTATCCCCATTATTCTGTGAGGAAATGTCAAGTTCTTCATCTCTCTCCGCGCGGGGAAGCCAAACATACAATTGGAATCTGTGCGTGGATGAACTGGCACTGTCAGGACCTGCTCTCAAACAGAACAAGTGATGTCCAACATATCCCAGTCGAGTACGAGTCGTTCCAGATGGCATCCTGACCCAACAGTCCGGATTCTGAAGATTCCCAGAGTGCGGCCTGTGTAACCGAAAACGGAAATGCGTGCTACGCACCTGCGGTGGAGGTGAGGCGCCTCCCTGGTCGCCGGGGCCGCCAGGCTGCTGGCCCTGCTGCGGCTGCTGCGGTTGTGGTTGTTGCAGGCGGGGGATGGCGCCGCGCGCGACGATCAGCTCCACCTGCCCCGACGCCTTCTGCAGGATGCGGATCGCCTCCTGGTGCGAGATGCCCGAGTCCAGCACCTGACCGTCTATCGCCAAGATCTGGTCACTCTCTTGCAGCCGCCTATCTCTGCAACAACATAATGCACGGAGGGTCAAACGTGATCACAGTTCCAGCACACAAAGCAAGAACTTGGGCTCTCGATAAGTCCAGTTCATCCACACCATCTTCAGCTTCGTGCCATCGTGTGTTTTTTGTTGGCTCACAATGGCATTGCTTCTCAGTTGTTGAAGCTGAAACTTTGGGCAAAATGTCTGCCACGCTATCGCTGTACAGTTGTTTGTTCCAAACCAGTGTTGGTCGGTATTTGGGACGAGGCTCTGGCCGTGCAATGTTACAGGAGACGTCGCCATGTCGCGAAAACGAAAGTGTCGTCCTTGGGCAGTCTCACCAGCGGACACAAGAAAACGGAAGATAGACTTCGTACTCACACGTCTGCAATGTTTTCGAGGGAAATGTGGTGGTGGCTTTTTGAGGGGGGGGGGGCGAGAAATAGGCGCACGATGTTCTGATCCATATAAAATAGGAACAGTGTCTCAGCTGCGCTGAACTGATCGGAAATGCTGATTCACCAGAAGCAACAATCGATCAATGCAGGTGCACGAACTTGTCCAAGACAAAATCAGATGCGTGTCACAGCATTCGAACGGACATTTTCAATGCTTTGGTTTACACAAACCTACTGCTCGACACTCGAGCAGGTCCTCCCGCCAACAAGCGTCTTGGTGCATCTCCAGTCCGTGGCAAGTTTGGAGCACTGTCAGACGTGGCCCTTTCGTTCAGAAATGAAGTTACAGCAGATAAAGCGTGCAGAAGTCACATCTTTTGTGGTTACTTCGTCAAGGGACTGACAAGGGTCACCACAAATTCCCTTCAAGGAAGAAGCCAGCGTCTGTTGATTTCATTCCTCCCAAACTCTCTGTCACAGAAATGTAGCACAGAACCTTCGGCCTCTTGACAGTGACAATAGTCAATACCGCGTGGACCGCCTTCACCATTTCCTTTCAAATTTTCCCAGGAAACCTTGTCCTAATCATCCATGTCTCTTATGCCCACAACCAAATCACCCAACTGAAGCATCTGGGTCGAAAGTTTGGTGGGCGCGGTGGAAAGCTCAACGGGGCCGTTGACACCCAAACGATCAGCTGCCATTCCGAACCACAATCAGAAAAGCTGAGGAGTCGGGAAGCGGTGACAGGGGCGACCCGACAACACACAGGAGAATCCCCACGAAGGACCTTCCTACCGGATTGAAGCCGTTACCTTGCCACGGCTTCGCACCGTAGCTGTCCGCTTGACACAAACCCGAAGAGCACAGATGGCTTCTCTAATGAAAGTCCGTGCGAGAAGAAGCTGAAGAACCCCATGGGAACCGAATCCGCGATCAACTCTTGAGATGGGCATTCGCTTTTCACCACCTGTCAGAGAACATCACTGGTGAGGCCGGCATCACAGCAGCAGCAAACAGAAGAAGGCGTGAAGTATCAGAGGTCAGCAAAAGGAAGCCCTTCCATAGCTATCCCTGTATTCCCAATGCCCTGCAGAAAAGTCAATGTTACTTTCTTTCATTGTGTTCCATCACTGTGCTGCCAGTCCCACATGCATCATCGATAAAGATCAGCACTCTCAAAAACGTACCAAGCCTGGACGTCCGAAGAAGCCTGGAATTCACAGCAGTCAAGCCTGCCGTTGAAAATTTGATGAACCATTTTTCGTCTGTTTTTCGTTGCCTAGTCCCCTGCCACAGCTGAAGCAGAAACAGCAGCGACAGCAAAAGACTTTTCCCTCCGTCCTTCAGTCCCAAAACGTGCATTTTCTCGCTGTCTTTGGCTCTAATTCAGGTCAATCTTCGTTTCCCTGCTCGTTTGACAACAGCACTTCCAGAAGGACAACATCTCGCAACACATGAGCACATCAATTGTTGACACCAGCTTGGAACACGAAATTTAACCAAACATTTCACGTTCACGCAACGAGCTCTGCGGAGACGCCCCGAAGCAAGCAACAAATTTCTGCTCATAACTCGCGAGCCACACTCCGCACAGGAAGATTCATCAAGTACGACTAGTCGGGCGCAACAAGACAGATTGCGCTGCACAGAATGTCAAACTTGCCTCGCAGCCCTGAACTGCTCTGCTTCCCAGCAAAGAAGCGCCACATGCAGAGTGGGGGACGAGTCCCTTCTTCGTCAAGCAAGGCTTACAGTGAGTCTCGATCTTATCTGAACCAATGCGCGTCTTCGAGAGATTTGTGTTCCAAAAGTGGCACTTGCACTACAGAAGTAATCAGGTGAAAATCGTTGCCCTCGCTTCATGCCTTCCGTGTCCACAACCCTGAGAACTTCTACCCGCGGGGGTGGAGGAGAGCACTGAAAATTTGAAGGACGACTTTCCACACGTTTTCACCTCATCGGAAACTGGCTCATTTTCCCAAGCTCGTTGTCATTGGGATACCCGTACGTGCGCTCAAGTCTGTCCAAAAAGTTCTTACTTGTTTCAAACAACGACAACAGAAAATTTGCTCAGATGAACGCAAACCTTTCTTCAGGTCAAGAGTTGCGTGTCTTTCCCGCAGTGTAAAAACACGCGCCAATGCTTCCGCAGTCGGATCGTGATAGCAATTCTGAGACCAACTGGAACACGCAAATGAAGTCATCGGCGGGTCCTCACAGCGGAGTCCGTCAGTCATCCGTCAAGTACTGAGCACCTGAAAGTCAGGTCACTTTGCCAAAACGATAGATTGCAAAAGCAAGTCGATCGAGAGGACATGAATGGTCTTGTCTTGGATGCTCCGAGTATCGACTCAGGATCTGCTTCGTGGGCGGCATTGCGCATGATGGCCATGTCTGCTGAAACAAACGGGCGGTGTCCTTGTGTGTGTTCTGTGCTGCAATACAATCCACATCAATGTCAAACGAAAGACGATGCGTTGTACAATAGCACCACGGTGAACAGAACTGATAAATCTGGTCTTCGATGTTTCAGCGTGAGTTTTGTCGAGTGAATCTCGTACAGAGAAGGCTCCTTCACACTGAAGTCCGATCCTCTTGCGGTTGAAAAGTGTTGGGACTGAAGCAGTGTTGCAGGAATAGCTGCTTTGACGAAAATTTGGAGAACGATGTTGACTTTGGGAGACTGTCCAAAGAAGTGGCTTTGCAAAGCAAGTTCATTTTTGTCACAACAGACAGCAGCACGCAAGTCACTGGAAGGAATTCAAAGGTTGCCCATTCTTCTCATGGACGGAGAAAGAGGTCCACATCAATGTTCAACGATCAGGAAATCCACTCTTCCTGCAACCACCAGATCTATAGATCTTGTTTCTCTTGCACGCTCTTTCTTTTGACTGATCATTGGCACATATCAAATGCAACCGTAAGTGAGACAAATTTCTTGCAATGAAACCCGAATGAAGCACGGTTCCTTTCAGTATAAATCATTGCTTTTCAATGCTTCACCGGCACCACATGTAATCGGCAGTCATTTCCAGGGTAAAGCCACGCAAAGCGGCAACAGAACAGGACCAGCATGAAATACCTCCATTAGGCCCCTTGCTGCAGAATTAAACATACAACGGGTGCTGACTGCCTGCAAAGCTGGCTCCACTTGAAAGCAAAATTAGTCTCAAGGTCGAACTGCCTCGGCGCTGTTGATTTTCGTCAAAGAGGCTCCGAGCAAAATGAGTGAATCCCAATTGCCTCCAACCACGTACGTGTGTTGGGTCCCCGCCGCACGATTCCAAAATCCACCACTCAACAAGTCTGCTCGCGACAACGACAGGCATCCCATGTTCTGCAGTGACGGAACCCTGCGCGGAAGGAAACTACTCTGAATGTTGAGTTCAAACGAAGATTGTTGTGTCTGCGAGCGCACAATATGCATCAATTAAGCCTCACATTTCTTTTCAAATCCCTTCGCCTTCAGTCGATCGCTTGCACCATTTGGATGACTGCACTGGCTGCATCGTGAGACCTGTGCACAGCGCGTGTCAAGAAACCCCACTTCAAGGATAACAAGCCAGAAATCTGCATTTTTCTGCTTCCCGTCATTCGTGCCACGAAAACATCCACCCACAAAAGTTCTTTGTCCGGCAACGCCTGTTCCCGCTGTGAAGTACCACACCACTTCCACATTGGGTCACCGACGAGTCTTCGCCAGTTTTAAGGGGCAGGTGGCCATATGCCTTCAAAATGGCTGAAAATGACAGAACAGAAAAAAAATCCAAGACAGCCACTGGTCACATGACCCACTACCTGACCACTAAAAGTTATTCAGAGTGGCTTTATGAAGGATCCCTGAAAGTTTGGCTGATATTAAAGCATTTCCTGGTGAGTAGTAAATGGGCTTATATTTGGTGGCCATTTTTAAAAGGCTAATCAGGTCATGTGGCCAAAATCTGAACAAATTTTAAAAACCTTAGATAAACCTGTAAACAATCCAAAAATGCTTACTCTCAGAAGGAAATGAGTTTGGGGTGGCCCAAGGTACGTTGTTTTCACAAAATCTAAGAAGTTAGCCAGACTATGTGAACTGCCAAACTCAAACACAACTGAGATATTGGACCAGAAACTCGCCCTGAAAGTTTCACTCACACAGAGAAGAATTCAGAGTACTTTTCAAGGGGGGGGGGGCAGGTGAGGGTCAGGGGATCAGGGAGGTCAGACGAGCCTCTGAGTGCATACACTGACAGACACGCACACATCCAGATGGTAATTGCGCTGGATCCGCAGTTTCGACTCCTGACGACAACAGCGGGCTTTAAAACAGAAAGCGCAACTTTGAGCATCATCAATCAAAACAATGAAGCACAAGGGGACCATCTGGGTGAAGCTAGTCATTCTTTAAAGAAATGTTTCCCCTGTCAAGATTCTTTTCTTCCCGACTTTATAATTTTCAGTGACTTTTCAGTCCCAAACTGGAAAAAGGTCTCAAATTCTCTGGCGTTCCAGACAAAGTGCTGACGTGCTCAGACTGTTTCAGTCGGTGTGTTCCGACAGCCGAGTCGACGCGACGCTCTCACACCAGAAACTACCGACACTTGAGCGTTCTGTGGATGCGAACTCGACCACATGTTGGCATCCAAGGCACAGGTCCCCAACTTTCCGGGACATCGATCCCAACAATTTTGATTTTTCTGTGAGTGGCAGTGCAAAGCTTCCGCAGCAAAACGTAGATCTGGCAGATGAAACAGCAATTGGTTCAACGAACGGAAGGCACCGTTGCAGAGTGCTAATGTGACTCATGAATCACACACCAATCAACGTGGACAAGAAATCCCTACCACACAAAACATTGACACTCTCGAAGGGTTTCACAGCACCACACAAAGACGCAGCCACGAAAAACGGCACTAAAATTTTCCTCAGAGACATCGAAACTCAATGCGAGCCTCAACCCGGATTGTCGTTTCCTCACCAATAAAGATACGTGACAACCGCCGAAACCTCCTGAGATTCGTGAATCTGGCAAGTTAAACATCAAGCAATGGACACACTGCAGATACGTTCAGTAATGTTGCGTCACTCACTGGACAAATATGCGACACACTGGACACAAGTGCGCTTCCAAGGCTGCAATGTCCTCCGGGTTGAAACGCCAATCACGGTCGGGGGTATTCGGAAGTCTGTGGCCCTGGACCATTGACTGCCGGTATTTATTTGGACGGACGTCGTGTCTGGATGCTTGAAATCTGTCTGAACAGATGTGAAGGTAATGAGTGGGTCACTATCAGTTCGTTTTGATGATAGCAGCAGTGTTTTGCCAAATAGTTAGCCAGAAAAAAGATTTCGCCCTGTTGCTCAACATAACACTCTCGGAGGCTGCACGGAAGACAAGTCCAGGGCCCCAACTCGCAAAATTCTGGGAATGCGCAGGAAAAACCTGGTGCCAAAAGCACGAGGCCGGGCGGATGTGTTCTCACACAAACTTTCTGTATCAATTCAATTTTGCACCATCATCCTGCTTTATCGCCCCGTATTTGCCAGTCAATGAGTTAGACGTGACAAGAAAGGCAAGAATTCCACTGTGGGAATATATTTCTGCTCGAAAAAGTAAACTGCACGGTCGTGCCACAACAAATGTGCCACGAGCTGAAACCTGCTCGTCGGGACAGCGCCATTTTGTGCAACGACACGAATTCACCGCTTCACGACACGAAGATCGTAGTGAAAACGCTGCCACATGCTTTATGTTCCATTAGGAGTTTGGAGAGCAGCAACAAAATCTTTATTGCCGCATCGGCAGAGAAATGAGCTTTCAATCAAGGCATTCGGCAACAAGACGACTTCAACAACGCGGACCCATGCAACTGTCTCAGGATTTGTGAACACTCCACTCGCTGCAGAACCAGGAACGAAAGGGGATATTTGTTGTTCAACCCGAGAACAGCTGATCGCTTGACACCTGCCAATTCCATGGCGAGAACGATTGTGACAACAAAATCAAACAAGAATGCTACGCATAAAAAGCGTGTGGCGCTATAAACGTCCATCAGTTTCGTGATAAGAATTTTCAGTATTTTTCGAAAAAATTCAAAGAGGGTCTAGCCCCACAGTCAAAGTGGGTCTAACCAGGGGGGGAGTGGGGAAAAATGGTCAGAAATGATCAGTGATGCTCACTGACCATTTTTCCCCACTCCCCCCCTGGTTAGACCCACTTTGACTGTGGGGCTAGACCCTCTTTGAATTTTTTCGAAAAATACTGAAAATTCTTATCACGAAACT